>Ga0316189_10005381_pt1 | contig 12265 bp, 8 predicted proteins | sample LowCovwburrow_MG_FD_204930 | JGI IMG/M metagenome (GOLD analysis project Ga0316189, IMG submission 204930) | Coastal sediment microbial communities from Maine, United States - Lowes Cove worm burrow | ecosystem: Environmental > Aquatic > Marine > Coastal > Sediment | place: USA: Maine... | reverse complement strand
TCGGCACCAGCTACCGGGGGCACAATGGGTTGACCACCGGTGGCAACCACGATGTGATCTGCCGAGTAATGATTTCCATTAACTTTTATAGTTTTGGCGTCAACAAATCTGGCATGACCGGCCAAGTAGTCAATGCCGTTTTCCTCGACATGATTATTCCAGTAATCATTGATGTTGCTGATATATTCGTCACGCCCGGTGACAAGCTTTCGCCAGTCCGTGCGGCCGCGCCTCGCGGGAACACCGAAGTCACTGGCACTGTCAACGGCATGCGCCAGTTGCGCGGCATACCACATCACTTTTTTCGGTACGCAGCCGTTGTTCACACAGGTGCCGCCGATACGGTGCGCTTCGATGACCGCGACTTTGCGGCCAAGCCGGGCAGCCTGCTCGGCGACCGCCAGGCCACCGCTGCCACCTCCAATAGCAATGAGATCATAATGCTGCTTGTGCATGTCACAGTTCCTCAGGTCTTGCTACAGGGCGGGCGTGCCCGCCCTGTAACTGGTTCATAACTGATGATGGTTAGGGCGCCACCAGACAAGGTACAGCCGGGAACCTAGGCAGCCTCAGCCTTGTTCAAAAACTGTTCCAGGGCTTCAGAATCACCAATATAGTCGCCGTTGATAAATACCTGTGGTACCGTAAAGTGCCCCGAGACGGCACGCAGTGTAGCCTCGGTATAGTCCCGGTTAAGCACCAGCTCCTCAAAGCGGATGCCGGCGTCGTGCAGCATGCCCTTGGTGCGCACGCAGTAAGGACAACCTTCACGACTGAACACAGTAACATCAAGCGGCCTGGTGGCTCCGGGGGCAACAAACTCAAGCATGGTGTCAGCATCGGAGACCTCGAAGGGATCACCGGGAACATCCGGCTCGATGAACATCTTTTCGATGACACCATCCTTCACCAGCATGGAGTAGCGCCAGGACCGCTCACCGAAGCCCAGGTCATCCTTCGATACCAGCATACCCATGCCGCGGCTGAAGTCGCCATTGCCATCAGGCAGGAAGGTGACATTCAAAGCCTTCTGCTCACTGCGCCATTCGTTCATGACAAAGGCATCGTTCACCGAGATACAAATCACCTCGTCGACACCATGCTGGCTGAAGGTCGGTGTCAGCTGGTTGTAGCGAGGCACATGTGTCGACGAACAGGTCGGGGTAAAAGCGCCCGGCAGTGAAAACACCACCACGGTTTTGCCCTTGAAGACTTCATCGGTGGTCCTGTCGATCCACTCGTGGTTGTGACGGGTACGAAAAGTTACCTGCGGGACCTTCTGTCCTTCACGATTTTCTAACATGGTTCAGCTCCTTTGGTTCGTTAAATAGTTTTACAGCTGTTGCGTCATCTGCAATGACGCCGGGTTGTTTACTTTGAAGTCAGGTGAAATCCTGTCTACGAGAAAGATTATCGAGGCTGATAGTTAATTGTTAAAATCGTTTATTACTATTAGTCTGATCGTTTATAACGATGACCATAACGGTACAGACAGCACCGCACGGAAGGCGTGGGCGTTAACTTGTCCGGCGTGTCCTTGTTTTCACGCGCCTGTGGCGGCCGACGCGTTTTACAGTGTTGGGGAGGCTATCAAGGATCAGTTCAGCAAAGGCCTGCAGGGCTACACGTCGCGGAAAGCTGCTGCGGAACACCAGCGAAATGCGTCGCGAGGCGCCCGCCGATACCAGCGGCTGGGCCACCACCCCGCTACCACTTGTCCAGGAACCGCGCATGGCCAGCGCAGGAACGAGAGTGATTCCATAGCCGGCCCCGACCAGTTGTATCAGGGTCTCCAGACTGGAGGCGCGCAGATCAGCCATCTCGCCCCGGGTCTCACGCTGCTTTATATGACACACGTCCATGGCCTGCTCGGCAAGACAGTGACCTTCAGCCAGCAGCAGCAGATTGGCATCGTGCAGATCGCGCAGCACGATCTTGTCTTTATTGTAGAAATCATGTTTACGCGAATAGGCAACCCAAAAGGGTTCATCAAACAGTGGCAGAGTCTCAAGGTCCGCATCCTCCACCGGGGTCGCCAGCAGGGCAGCATCGATTTCGTGATGGCGCAGCCGCCCCAGCAGGGTCTCGGTAAGTTCTTCCGAAAGTACAAGCTTGCTCTGCGGCAGTCGTTTCTTCATTGGCGCCAGGATCAACGGCATCAGATACGGGCTGAGCGTAGGGATCGCGCCGATACGCAGGGGACCCGCGAACGGGTCCTGATGGGTTATCGCCAGCTGCTCGATGGCATCGACCTGCTCCATCATTTGCCGTGCATGAGCCACAATATCCTCACCGACAGGGGTAATTTCCACAGAACGATTGCTACGCTCGAATATCGCCACCCCGAGCTCATCCTCAAGCTTTTTAATCTGCCCGCTAAGGGTCGGCTGGCTGACGAAGCAACGCTCTGCCGCCTTGCCGAAGTGGCTGGTTTCCGCTACTGCAATGATATATTTCAGATCTCTGAGATTCATGCGGTCAATATAATTTGTATTATCGTTATTGTCTATGGTTCTGACAATAATAATCTATTATACCAATCACCATTTTTCGCAGGGCTATTGTTTCCCCCTGTAAAGAGGTACGATCTCAGGAAATATTCAGATGTAATAAAGTGTAAGGTACGAGGATATGACCCGGATCTAATTAACAGCTGGCGCTGCTATTTACATGGTAGCCAAAATGCAAGCATACCCTAAAAGTCATCATACTGACCTGGCTATGAAATTCTCTGGATTGTATTTGCTGTGGCAATATTGTTAGATTCCCTACTCGGGGCAGATAACTACCGTCAAAGGCCTCGCAATATCGGTGAGTGCCACGGGTCTTGTTGGGGCGGGCGCCCGGCGGACTTGAGCCTGCTCAACGCAGATCGTTATCGTACTGCAACGCCTGGGTAACCCCCTCACAACGCCCACTGGAGATCGAACAATGACAATGACGGCTTCTCGAACCCTGCCTTACCTGTTGCTGGCAGCCGGGTTCCTGGTTTTCTCCATGGCCTTTGCTGGACAAGGCCCTGCCGAAGCCCATGAGGTGGATTGGCTGCAGCTCGGTATGGGACTCTTTGGCGGCCTGGCGCTCTTTCTCGGTGGACTGGACGTGCTCTCCGAGGGGCTCAAGATGGCGGCGGGAAACACACTTCGAACGGTCTTGCAGAAACTGACGGTTAACCGCTTTATGGGAGCGACTACCGGCGCATTTGTCACCGCGGTGCTCAATTCCTCGTCCGTCACCACCGTGCTCGTGGTCGGCTTTGTGACGGCTGGCGTGATGACACTTGCACAGTCGGTCGGCGTGATCATGGGGGCAAACATCGGCAGCACCATGACCGCGCAGCTGCTCGCCTTCAATCTCTCCGCCTATTCGCTGATCCCGGTCGCAATCGGGTTTTTCATGACCTTTGCCAGCAAGAGTGACCGGCCAAAGTATTTCGGCATGATGATCATGGGTCTGGGGCTGGTGTTCTACGGCATGGGCTTGATGAGCGAAGGCATGAAGCCCCTGCGCAGCTACGAACCGTTTCTGGATATCCTCGCCAGCATGGAAAACCCGCTGTTCGGGATCCTCGCGGGAGCTGTGTTCACCGGTCTGGTGCAGTCATCCGCGGCGACGGTCGGGATCGCTATCGCGATGGCGAGCGAGGGCTTGCTGGCCCTGCCGGCCGGGATTGCATTGGCGCTGGGTGCCAATATTGGTACCTGCGTGACCGCCTTGCTTGCCGCGCTGGGCAAGCCCACCGAGGCGGTGCGTGCCGCCGTGGTGCACATTTTCTTCAACATCGCCGGCGTGGTGATATGGCTGCCGTTCCTGAGCATCCTGGCCGAAATCGCGATAGATATATCCCCGGCTGCAACCGGGCTGGAAGGTACGGCAAAGCTCGCGGCCGAGGTGCCGCGTCAGATCGCCAATGCCAACACCATGTTCAACGTGATCAACACGCTGGTGTTTATAGGCTTTACCACGTGGTTTGCGCGCCTGGCCGAGAGACTGATACCTGAGCGCGCGCCGGCCAAAGACGTGATTATCGAACCGGAATTTCTCGATGAAGCAGCGCTGGAAGCGCCATCGATCGCGCTGGAGAATGCGCGGCGAGAGATTGAGCGGGCGGGTCTCATCACCCTGGAAATGATGGAGGCGCTGCGCGATGCACACCAGACGAAGAACAAGCAGCAGCTTGACGAAGTCGCGCGGCGTGACGATGAGGTCGATATTCTCGAAGCCGCGGTAATGACCTATCTCGGCAAAATACGTCAGCATATGTTGACCGAGGACGAAGGCGCGACACAGCAGGCGCTGGTGGCGGCCATGATGAACATCGAGAGCGTTGCCGATGTAATCGAGACTGATATGGTCGGTGTGGTCAAGGCCTATCTGGAGGGCGACTTCGAGGTGAGCACCCAGGAGACCCAGGACATGGTCCAGGGTCTGTTCGAGGCCGTCCGGCGCAGTATCGAGCTGGTAGTCAAGGCTGTCGGTGAAAACGACCAGCGGGCAGCGCAAGAGGTGCTGTTGCTAAAGGACGACATCCGGGACTTCGCCGATCGGCTCTTCGAGCGCCACGCCATGCGTTTGCATAGCGATGACCCCAAGTACCTGCAGCGGGTCCGCCTGATGATGACCTTTATCGAGCAGCTGCGTCACATGTACACGCTGACAAAACGTATCGCGAAAACGCAGTTGCCACTCGAGGTGGCACGACAGGAGGCTTGAGCGCGCAGTTGCTACGGCACCCTGAAGCGCCATGGGCAAGGTGCTGACCCGACTGCTTGAACCTGCCCACCCTGTTCTGGAATATTCTGGACCTTGAGCGAAAATGCCCCGGTTTCAGGCAATACTACAACCGGGACCGGGTCCATCTATCGCCAGGTGGAGATACACAGCGGTTGTTACCGGTCGGCAACATCCTTTACCAGCTGTACATGTCCGCCCTGCAACCGGTAGGCCCGCTCGGCGGCGTCTAACAGTGCGGGTTGGTGCGAGATGGCCAGGATCGTCTGCTCACCCCGCAACTTGCGCAGGGTCTCGCAAATCGCCGCTTCACTCTGCGGGTCAAGAGCCGTGGTCGCCTCATCCAGTATCAGCAGCCGGGGATGGTGAACAAGGGCGCGTGCAATCATGATCCGCTGCCGCTGGCCACCGGACAGTTTGCCACCGCGTTCACCCACAAGGCTGTGGATTCCCTCTGCCAGCTGCTCCACGAATGTCCAGGCACCCGCCTGTTTGAGGGCTGTAATAACAGCCTCTTCACTGATCTCGGGATCCCCCAGTGCCACATTGCTGAATATCGAGTCATGCAGCAGGACTGTTTCCTGCGGGACATAACCGATGGTTCGCCGCCAGCGGTGCAGATCGAGTTCCGCAAGCGGCACATCGTCAACCAGCAGCACACCGCTATCCGGCCGCAGCAACCCGATTATCAGATCCAGGATTGTGGTTTTGCCTGACCCTGACGGCCCGATGATCGCGGTAAACGAACCGGCAGGGATAGTGAGATTTATCTGTTCCAGTATTTGCTTGTCCTGATAGGAGAAACAGATATCCCGCATCTCGATACCCTGCTCGAGGGTCGGTGTTTTTTCGCCCCCCAGGTGTTCGCGTGCCTGTTCGGCCCTCTTGATAATTTCCTGAATCGACCAGTAGGCAGACTCACTGACCACCATCTTCTGGTAACTGCGCTGTACCCGGCCGGTCTTCTTCAATACCCTGAATAGCAGAAACCCCAGCACCATCACCGTTGCTATCGGCAATTCCCATTTCACCAGCGAAATGTAAACACCGACCACCAGCACTATCGCAAACAATATTTCCTGTGCTGCCGCCAGAACTTCGGCACTCACCACCTCCCGACGCAGGGCACGGTTTATATTTTTTGTCTCTGACACCAGCACAGTATCCACCAGGCCTTCACGCCCCATCGACTTGAGCGGCTTTACCGACATCAGCGTGTCTGTCAAACGGCTGGCCATTAACCGGGTAAATTTTGTCTGGCGCTTGCCAGCCCCGCGCGCCATCTTGACCAGTCGACCCAGCGCCAGATAGATAAGCAGGCCCATCAGAAAGGAAAACAGGGCAGCCTGCCACATCACCATAGTGGCAATGACGACGTAAACCAGGGCCTGTATCACCTGCGAGATCAGGGTAGCGCCATTCAGGTAGGCGCTGGCGGCTCTGACCGCCTCAATCGACATGGAGTTGGTCAACTGCCCAATTGGTTGATGTAAATAATATTCCCAGCGTGAAGCCAGCATTGCCCGCAGCATCGACAGCCGCAGGTCGGTCGCAACATGGGCAACAATGTAACCGACCTTTTTCTTGGCAAGCAGAACCAGGCCACCCTTGATGATTGCTCCAATGATGATGACCACCAGCAGCATCTCGACACTGGGTTGCAAGCCCACGGCTTCGAGACCACCCAGTAGAAAATCTCCAACCCCGGAGCCGGAACCAGCCTCAACTGCAGTGACATCTCCCCCGGGCGCACCCGGCCTGACCAGCACCTTGTTCAACAACGGCAACAGAGCGGTCAGACTGACCCCTTCAACCAGACCGGCAATCAGCAATGCAACCAGCATGACGGCATTCTGCAACGGATAGGCGCGGGCAAAGGTCTTCAACAAATGCATGACAAATACCTTACCAGAGGGAGAGAGGAGCGTTTACCCGGGGATACAGAATAGCATCGGTCGCTGTCAGGGTTGATAGTCCGGCTGCAGTCTTGCACTGACAACCGCAAAGGCATCCAGCATGGCATCAATCTGCTCCTTACTGTGAGCCGCACTGATACTGCAGCGTAGCAGCGTACCACCGTCCGGAGTGGCTGGAGGAAGCACCAGGTTCACATAGATACCCTGCGACAGTAATTCACCCCACAAGACGGAGGCCTCCTCGGCAGACACCGGCAGCTTCACCGCTATCACCGGACTGATTTCCGGACCGAGTTCAAACCCCATACCTGTCAATCCCTGATAGAGGCGCGTTGCATTGGCCCACAGTGATGTTCGCAACCCGGTACCACGGCGCAGGATCTGTAAAGCCTGGCGGGTTGAAGCGATCAGGGAGGGTGAAGAGGAAGCAGTGAATATATAGGGTCGCATGGCATAACGCATATACTCCAGCTCCGACCAACGGCTGACACAGAAGCCACCGATAGAGCCCAGGCTCTTGCTGAAAGTACCGGTGATAAAGTCCACGCCCCCCTCGACAGCGGCTTCCTCTGCCAGTCCCCTGCCATTCTCTCCCAGAACGCCCAGGGAATGGGCTTCGTCCACCAGCAGTGAGGCGCCGTAGCGGCTTTTAACATCGACAATCTCTCGCAGTGGTGCCCGATCACCCAGCATGCTGTAAATTCCTTCAACCACCACCAGGGTCCCCTTCGCCCGTTCGCCCAGTCGCTGCAAGCGTTTCTCCAGGTTTTCGGGATCATTGTGACGAAAGCGGATTACCTGGGCCGCACCGAGACGGGTACCGTCATAAATGCTGGCATGGCAGTCGGCATCCATCAGGATCACATCATCGGAACCCGTCAGGGTGGAGAGTATCCCGAGATTCGCAATGTAGCCGGTAGAAAAGACAATTGCAGCGGGGCAGTTGAAGAAGGCCGCCAGTTCGTTCTCCAGCGCCACATGAGCAGCATAACTGCCATTCGCCATGCGCGAGCCGGTGGTGCCGGTACCCTCCTCCCTGACCGCCGTGCAAGCTGCCGCAATGCAGCTGATTTCGAAGGTGAGTCCCAGATAATTGTTGGTGCCGGCCATGATCACCTTATGGCCATTCACCACCGCCTCGGTAGCTGAAACGACCCGCTCCACTATGACATGAAAGGGATCCTCGCCACTGCTTGCAATCAGCCTGGCACGCCTCTCCTCAAGGGCCCGGAATTTATCGAGAAGGATAGTCATAACTCAGCTATCTTGTAGCAACGTCTCAAGGTGTTTGGCAAACTCCCCAATGGTATTCACGTCAGGAAGAATATTCAGCGGGATCGAAACGTCGAAACGATCCTCGATTTGCATCACCAGCTGCATCACTTTCACTGAATTCAAACCGACATCACCAATGAGACTGGTCTGCTCACTGAGCACTATGGGTTGTTCGGAATAAGGGCGAATCAGCTCGAACAGTTGGTCAAGGATATCCTCTTTACTCTGCATCTCCGTTCAGTCTCCATGCTTCATTATTACGACGGCGTGACAGCGGCTCATGCTGCCGGTCCCGGTTCGCCCCAGCCCATTGTCCGCCGCAGACCCTGTTCCAGAGGAAACACCGGCTGCCAGCCAATCGCTGCCGTCAATGCCGTATTATCACTCACCCAGTCTGGATGCCGCAGCTCGCGAACCTTTCCCGGCGTCAGCATGGGAGCATAACCGATCACACGTGCAGTGGTGGCATTCATGGCGGCAATTGATCTCAACAACGGTGCCGGCAGGGGGAGCCTGATGATGCGTCTGGCACGCAGCTTCGAGACCTTCGCTATGATTTCATCCCAGCTATAGCCACCCGTCTGGGTATCATTTAACTCGTACACACCACTCCGGCAACTTCCTGCATCCAGCCAGCTGAGCACTGCCGCACACAGGTCTTCAACGTACAGTAATGACAGTCGCGCATGCGGCTCGCCCAGTACCGGCGCAATACCACGCCCCATCCACTGAAACAGCGGCAGCAGCTCCCTGTCACCAGGACCGTAAACGGCTGGAGGGCGCAAGGCAACCCACTCCATATCTTCGGCCATGGCAGCCAGGGCCTGCTCCCCCTGCCGCTTGCTGGAGGCGTAGTGGGAGAGCTCGGGGGCACGTGCAGCCAGGGACGAAAGTGACAGGAATCTGGGTCGCGGTGAACGCGAAAGCACTGCCTGTAGCAGTCGTTCTAAACCGTCTACATTGACAGCGTTGAAATCAGCAGCCGTGGCTCCACGAACAGCACCTGCACAGTGCACCACTGCAGCAGCGCCCTGTACCAGACGATGCAGGGATTCGCCATCCTGGAGGGAACCGCTAACCGCTTCAAGCCCGGGGGTCTCGGCAATCAGATGGGCTGAACGCGGGCGCACCAGGGCTCTCACATTCCACCCGGCAGCCAGCAGATGATCTACCAGCATAGCGCCGATGAATCCGGTAGCGCCGGTTACGGCAATGGTCCGTGACATGAAGAACCAGCGGCGACGGCGGGTTGTCAGCCCGCCTGCTTCAGCGGCAGATCAGCCATCGCATGCTGGTCCAGCCGGTGCGCATCGATGTAGTTCAAGCGAGCCCTGGAACGGGACAGTTTACCCGACGAAGTTCGTGGCAAGGTATGCAACGGCACCAGTTCAATGTGACAGTCCACACCCACCTCGGCAAGGATCAGCCCCTGCAGCCGTCTGACCAAATCCGCGCGCTGCTGAGCATCCTTTTCCCGGCATTGCGTCACCATCACTACCCTGTCGGATCCATCCATGCCCGGTACCGCAAATGCCAGCGCATCTCCCGGACGCAGCTCCGGCTGCTGTTCCGCAATCTGTTCCAGGTCCTGCGGCCAGATATTCCGTCCGTTGATAATGATCAGGTCCTTCTTGCGTCCCGTAATCATAAGCCCTGCGGCCGTCTGGTAGCCGATATCGCCCGTGTTCAGCCAGCCATCAGGCGAGAGTGTCTGTGCGGTAATTTCCGGTTCATTGAAGTAACCCGACATCACACTGGGTGCCCGTACGTGGATCACACCGATGTGACGTTCCGGCACCACCTTTCCCGAGGCATCCCGCACTTCCACTTCGAACGTCGACAACGGCACACCGCAGTTCACAAACTCGCTCACCCGTTCTATGGGCGCGTCTTGCCCTACCGGCTGCGCGCGTTCACACAGCGCCAGCTGATCCGCATCGACACGGTCAACCGACAATCCCTCATGCAACGGTGCAAAACTTACCGCCAGGGAACACTCCGCCATTCCGTAACCCGCCATAAACGCCTTGCGATCGAATCCGCTCCGAACCAGCGCCTCTGCAAAGTCATGCAGTACCTGCGGGCGGATCGGCTCCGCAGCCACGCCCGCCACACGCCAGGCGCTCAAGTCAAACTGCTCTGACTCATCTTCACGCAACAGACGGTTGCACAACTCATATCCAAAAGGTGGACTAATCGAAATGGTTGCCTTATTGCGCGACATCAGCGTCAACCACTGCTTGGGGCGCATCGCAAACTCCCGCGTGCCAAGATAATCCACGGTCACCTGCGAAGCCACTGGCACCAGCACCAGACCCACCAGACCCAGGTCATGGTAAAAGGGCAGCCAGGAGACGCAGCGATCCGTCGTCCTGAGGTGCATGCCCTCGATAATTATCCCCGACAGATTGCTCAACACCTGCCGCTGGGTGATCATCACGCCCCGCGGAAAGCGGGTGCTGCCCGAGGTATACTGCAGATAGGCCAGTTCATCCGCCTGCAGTGGCTGCATTTCGCCTTCCTGCTGCGGCAGGGCATCATATGCTTCTGACGTGCCAACAAACGTCAACCCCAGCCCCTCGACTGCCTCGTCTAGCAGCCCTGCACAACCGGACGGCGCCATCGCCAGCGAGGCCTGGCAACTTTGCACCATCGCCCGTATATGCTTCACATACGCCTTGTGCCCCCCCGGGTTGAGGGGAATCGGCAATGGCACCGGCACCAGCCCCGCATACTGACAGGCAAAGAAAAAGCGCAGAAAATCAGGATGGGTCTCCGCAACAATGGCTACGCGCGCGCCGCGCGTCGCATTCAGACCACACAGCCGTCGCGCCAGTTGCAGCGCCTGATCCCTGAGCTCCGCATAGGTCAGCACCGCATAGAGATCACCCCGGCTGCTATAGAAATTACTCCCGGTTTGCCCCAGCGCCGCATAATCGAGGGCCGCCGCGAGATTCGGGAAATCTGCTGCCCGCATCGGCTGGTTGTTTTCTGTTGGTGTCGCTTGCAACCCCAAGACAGGCCTCCTCATAAATTTGGTAGATCCACAATAATCATCAATCCCGAAATCAGCCGCTGTGCTGCAAATAACCGGGAGACTCTCACATTAACCTTAAGATAGCCTTAACATCGCCAGGAAATTGCTGAGCAATTTTCAGGTATTTGGGCGCTCACTGCAACTTGCAAATTCGAATATAATCAAACTGCCACCTGTCTGAGTGCTACTTGATCTAATTCAGGCAGCAGTCCTGATTCAGGCACCCATCCTGATCCTGGAACCCGCCGTATCCTGGCACCGAGGCCGACGAGCTTCTCCTCGATATTTTCATAGCCACGGTCGATGTGGTAAATGCGGTCCACCAGGGTCTCTCCGTTGGCCACCAGCGCGGCCAGCACAAGACTGGCAGAGGCCCGCAGATCGGTGGCCATTACCGGCGCACCGGTGAGGCGCTGCACGCCCTCACAAATCGCCGTATTGCCCTCCAGCCTGATGTTCGCACCCATGCGCTGCATCTCCTGAACGTGCATGAACCTGTTCTCGAACACAGTCTCGGTAATCGTCCCTACCCCTTCAGCAACTGCATTCAGGGCCATGAACTGGGCCTGCATATCAGTCGGAAATGCCGGATACGGGGCAGTATGCAGATCCACCGCCCTGGGTTGCTTGCCTTTCATGTCCAGTGAGATCCAGTCCTTGCCGGTCTCGATCTCGGCACCGCAATCCCTGAGCTTTTGCAACACCGAATCGAGCAGATCCGGCCGGGTATCACGAACCAGTATGCTGCCACGGGTTATTGCAGCCGCCACGAGATAGGTACCGGTCTCAATGCGATCGGGAAGCACCCGATAATGGATGCCGGAGAGACGCTCTACCCCCTGGATGGTGATCGAATCCGTGCCTGCCCCGGTTATCTTCGCCCCCATCTGATTCAGGCAGTTGGCCAGATCGACGACCTCAGGCTCGCGTGCTGCATTTTCGAGCAGCGTTTCACCATCGGCCAAAGCCGCTGCCATCATCAGGTTTTCAGTACCCGTCACGGTGACCATGTCCATCACCAACCGGGCCCCTTTGAGGCGTTTTGCGGTAGCCCGGATATAGCCGCCTTCCACCTCCAGGGACGCACCCATGGCACGCAGCCCCTCAATATGCAGGTTGACCGGCCTTGAGCCAATGGCACAGCCACCCGGCAGCGAGACGTTCGCCTCACCAAAACGCGCCAGCAGTGGCCCCAACACCAGAATGGAGGCACGCATCGTCCGCACCAGTTCATAAGGGGCGCTAAAATCTGTTATAGAGCAGGTATCAACCCGGATACGCATCCTTTCATCTACAGTGATGTGGG
>Ga0316189_10005380_pt1 | contig 12268 bp, 15 predicted proteins | sample LowCovwburrow_MG_FD_204930 | JGI IMG/M metagenome (GOLD analysis project Ga0316189, IMG submission 204930) | Coastal sediment microbial communities from Maine, United States - Lowes Cove worm burrow | ecosystem: Environmental > Aquatic > Marine > Coastal > Sediment | place: USA: Maine... | reverse complement strand
TCGCGGTAAAAAACTTCCCAGGGGTTACCGCAATGCGGATCGGGTTGAAATTATTCTATAATGCCTTTCGCAACGCTGAAAAAAGGCGTTCGATGTCTTCTTCGCCGGTATATAAATGCGGTGCAATTCGAATAGACTCTCCTCTTACACTGACAAATATTTTTTCCTGAGCCAGCAAATTCGGCAGCTCTTTGGGAAAACCGCCAGGTTTTGAAATCCCGATCAGGTGGGGTGCGCGGGCATTCCTGGGTGCGACAACAAGTCCGGTTTCCGTTGCACGGTCGGCGATGGCATCGGTTTTGGCCTGCAAGGTCACTGCGATATTTTCAACCCCCCAATCCAGTATTTGTCTCAATGCGGCCGCTGCAATCGGAGAAAGAATAAAATTGCTGCTTTCTCCCATATCAAATCTTCTGGCGCCCTTCTGATAATTATCCCGGTAATCCACCAGACGGGAAAAATCCTCGGAATCCGCCCGGTTCATCCAGTTCTCTTCCAAGCCCATGCCATCATGCCACTTGGAATCCACGTAACAAAACCCGAAACCGTATGGCCCCAGAAGCCACTTGTGCGTTCCAGCTACGAGAAAATCCGGCTGCACCCGTTCAACGGAAAACGGCATAGCGCCCAGCGATTGGATACCATCTATCACCAAAGCGGCTCCTTTGGACCGGCACTGCGCGCCAATTTTTTCAAGATCGATCAGGGCGCCGTCCGTCCAATGGCAATTGGAGACTGCCACGACGGCGGTATCGTCTTCTATGCTCTCCACCAGGGCAGGAGTCCAATCATTGTCAACCGGTCGCGGGACTGTTTTCACGACGGCGTTTTTCTGGGTCGCCAGGCTGCGCCAGCTGTATACATTTGAAGGAAACTGGTCCTGCAGCACCACAATGGACTGGCCTTTTTCGACCGGTAAATTTTTGGCGGCCAGGGCAATGCCATAGGATACGGCGGGTATGATGGCGACACAATCGGAGTGACAGCCGACAATCCCGGCAAATAAGTCACGTACGGTTTCCACCGATTTGAAAAAATCAGTCGATGAAATCGTCCATGGATTTTGTTTGGCTTGAATGGCATCCCGGCCGGCACTGGCCGCAGCGTGGAGCAAGGGCGCGGTGTAGGCGATGTTCAAATAGGCAACATCATCCGGCAGATCAAACAAATGGCGCTGGTTGGGTATCATGTTTTCTCCTTACATTATTTATTTTTAGCAGATAAAAGGAAGTTCGAAATGTGATGGAATACTTCATTTCAGATAATCATCAGCGGTCATCAGATAAGAGGGATGATTCAATCCCGTGGGTTTATAAAACTCATTGTGGGTATATCTGAACCCCAGCTTGGCCAGCAAGTGACGTGAGCCTTCATTTTTCGGGTTATGGCCGGCAAAAAGCCCTGACACCTTGATGGTATCGAATGCATAGCTCATCACAGCGCGGGCAGCCTCAAAAGCATAACCTTGCCCCCAATGTCGATGGCAAATGTGAAACCCGATCTCTAATACGTTTTTAGATTTATCATAGGGCCGGAGTCCGCAGCAGCCTAATTGATCGTCATTTTTTAAAAGAAAAATTGGCCAGTATTGAATGCCGTACAATTTTATAGTAGCAATTTCCTGCAATAGCCTATCGTTTACCTGGGCTTGGGATAGTTTTCCGCGGGCGTCAAAAAATTGGGTAACCTTAACGTCACCCCAGAGGCCCATTGCCAGGTGTAAATCTTCTTCTTGCCAGAGACGGAATCCGATTCGTGGTGTTCTTAAAAAATATTCCGATCTCATATTTTCCCGACTGGAGCCAGATATACTGAAAACTCGTCTAACCCATCAATATTCAGCAATTCGTCCAGTTTCTCCTGATCGTAGGCCCCCACGGCACAGGTACCTGCCTGTATGGCTTCACACGCGAGATAGAGATTTTGACAGACATGCCCGGCATCTATCAGGATAACCCGATGCGCCGCCAGGGAGTATCGCCACTCCATACGATACGGTATGGTTGTCCAGATAAACGTAACGGCTCCTTTACCAACGAAACTCTGCCCCAGGCAGGCACGCGCAAGGCGCTTCTCCATGTTCTCTACTTCACAAACAAACACAAGTTCGTTTGAAACGGGTAGATAACGATAAAGCCCCGGCTGGATACCCTTCACCCTCATCACAAACAGGTAGGTCTCGAAGCTATGGCGTGCACCCGCCGACGGGACCGTTCGATAGGCGAGGTTTCCACCAGCCGGTTGCCTGATTCCCTGGGTCGCCCATAGCAGAAAAGCAAGTTCGTCAATACACAGCTCTTTAGACGTAAATTTACGCCGGCTTCTCCTGCTGGACACCGCAGAGACAAGGTCTTTCTTTTCAATGTTTTGGATCCATTGGTCGGATTTTGGCAGCTGAATTCGGCGGGCATTTGAATCGTATGGTTTCTCTATCGGAGGTACCGGGACGCCTTTATGCTGATCGGTAGTACGAAAGTCGATGGATTTACGGATAGTGTCTTTAAGAAAATATCGGTACTGTTCGGTCTTATTCATGCGCGATCCTTTCAGATGAATGTAGGAAAACGATCCGGCTGATCCCGTGTGATTATTCCATGTGATCGGATATCCTTAATTCATCAAGAAATGTCAAGAAAATTGATTAAATTAGGTCAGTGCTCTAAATTTATCTGTGACTCATCCGGCAAGGGCGCCCTTTGATATGTTTAAAGTTGTGATCTGCATGGCCGATATAAATGCTATTGACATGTCCGTTTGATATTCAATCCTATTGTAATCTGTTCTGAAGGTGTTTACGTAAAACGGGGAAGCTACGATGTACAAAATGCCATGCTATGAAGCTAAATATTTCCCTAAAAACTATTGGGAAGAAATCTCCGACATCGAACTGATGGATGGGTTATATAAAATTTATAACAAGATCACTCCGGTTATAAAGGAAATGATACAGGGCAAAGAAATACACATCGCAAATGCCGTTTATCGGCTGAAATGGAAAGGTGGAGACAACATAAGCACCGATGGTAAGGGTGTAAATCACGGCTGTTGGTAAATGGCAGTCATTTTTTCCTTATCACCGGTATTTGGAAATCAGGTGTCAGTAGTATAAAAGCGAGAACCGGCCTGAAACCTGACACCCGAAACCTGAAACCTATGCGACGAGAAGGCTTCATCACGCCTGATAATGTTCAAAAAAAAGACCTATTTTTTCTAACATTTTACGAAATTACCTTCAGCTCACCACCCAGACAGCCATATTGTTAAGCAATTTAATGATTTTTTCACTGGAACGGCCCCGGAAATGCTCCTGGGTAAAACTGATAACTTCCCTGCGACCCACCACAATGGTGCCGAAATTTCCGGCAAAAGCGGTTTCAATAATTTTATGGATCGCATTACCTTTAACGGCCAGGAAGTCGCGGGATATCCGATCGGCGTTGATTCCCGCATCCACTAGGCGCTGGTTCGCCTCATCCATGAAGGGCTTAAATCTGTTTTCGTTGTACTCGCGCCAGTCCTGCCCGCCTTCGGTGGTATCCGGCTGACCTTTGGCAATACGGGACATGGCCGGTAATTTGAGACAATGACAGATGGTGATTTCCGGATCACAATGGCCAGCCAGGGCGCCAACACTACTCACACCACGCATTGCTTCGATGGATTCATCCAGGGCAATCAGGATCTTGCGCGATACCGGCCTACCCCCGACGATTAATGTGGGAATATGCCGTTGATTACCGTTGAAGAGCTGCGTTTAAATAGAAAAAGAAAGTGCTTTCAAAGGGCTGCAAGCCTTTTGACGGCCTCTCCAGCCGATCAGCCTCGCTTCAAAAACCTGTCAAGAACTTATTGAATACTTTTTACGTATCGTATATAGTATGCTTATCGCAATGACATACGTAAAAGATTTGGCTTGCGTATCAAAGAGCTGCGCAAATAAAAAAATGGACATAAAAAGAGTTGGCAGCCAAACTGGATGTACGTTTCCCGCAGCTAAACAAATATGAGTGCGGCCTACATGCACCACCGATGGGAAAAATCATCAAATTAGCTGAGATTTTGACATTACCGTAGATTGCCTGCTTACCGGGGACCGTACAGAAGAAAGACCGTTGCATAACTTAAGGCTGTTGGAGCATTTTAGGGCGCTGGAAGACTTTGAGGCCGAAGATCAGGATGCGGTCATCAAGCTGATTGATGCCATGATTGTCAAAAACAAAGTGGAAGGGGCGATGACACCGTTTCAAAAGAAGGCAAGTTAAGCTGCTAAACAAAGATATGTTATGCCCACCGTACTGAGAACCGGCCCTTATCGGATATATTTCTACAGTCACGAACCCAATGAGCCGCCTCATGTTCACATTGACCGCGACAATGATTCATGTAAATTCTGGCTCGATCCGGTTGCCCTGGCCAGTAATCTGGGCTTTAGTGCCAAAGAACTTCGTGATATAGAAAAGATCATTATAGAAAACCAACAGCATCTTTTGGAGGCTTGGTATGAATACCCTGGACATTAAACCCGGTGAACGCGTTAAATATGTGCATTTTACCGAGGATAATTTGAGTGTAGATTTGATTGACGGACGCACGATTACCGTACCCTTGGCATGGTATCCCCGGCTGCTTCACGCTACAGCGCAACAACGTAAGAACTGGCAAGTATGCGGGGGCGGATACGGCATCCACTGGCCGGATATCGATGAAGACTTAAGCACCGAAGGCTTGCTTCGTGGAGCCCCCGCACCCCGGGGAAAGATGTCACACGTTGCATAAGCAAAGGCTTTTGAAGTTTAAAGAGATCGTAAATCGAAGGCGATCTGGCTACAATCCTGCCGGCAGCCGATGAATAAAATATCGAAGCACTTCCGCCATCCCAACAAAAAGTGCTGTTGCGCACCATTTGATACCTTCCTTAAAGGTGCAGAAAAATAAAGGTTAAACGCTAACGATAAGGACACTGTCTTGCAAGAGCGCTCTGATAACAAGCAATCTCTCTTTTACGAGATAATAGGGCCAGCGGTCTTAAGGAGCGTATTCCTCTCTATGAGGTTATAGGAACCCTTAGAGAGTATATGAACATAGTTGACAGGTCGTATCTGACCTTAACCGGCAAGGACAGATTATCCAAGAAGGAAAGAGAAAAATATAAAATAATTGCCTATAAGTTTGACCCCGGCTCCTTGCACATCGATCTTGCCATTGAGTTCTATGAGATCATCCAACAGGTTTTTCCCTTTATGATGCCTGTCGGTGCAGCAGGGCTCTGGAACCTGACAAAATCATCATATAATTTTGTTAAAACCGTAACAGAGTTGCGTGCCAGGGGCGAGGATCCCCTCATTCAAGAAGATAACAGCATCCAGTCCTATATCATTGGGGATAACAACAAGATCATGGTGAACCCATCCATTTCCATAAATGCAGATAAGATCGAGGAGAGTGTTGGTAAAATAGGAAGTTTTATTAGCCCCGGAACTGTCGACCGGGTAGCGCTCAAAGACCTGGAGGAAGATGGGATATCCATAACAGAAGAAGAAAAAAGACTTTTTAATCCTGAGACAACTATCTCAGAGGACACCGAGACTATTGTTGTTAAGATCTACCGATTAGACGTAGAATCAAAGAAAGGGAAGCTTTATATTCTTGAAGGTATGGAGCCAAAAGATAGCCCTTTTCAAATTATCGGTGATCAGGCTATTGGCCCATATATCGATGCATTAAAAACCGATCAGATAAAAGTCAACATCTTAAGGGAGATGGCGGTCAGCCTCACAGGAAAGCCCTATCTTAAACGTGTCCTTCTCGTCGGCTTTCCGGGCACTAAACCCAGTCAGGGAAAACTATTTTAATATGGTTGTTCTACAAACTTTTTCACTGAAGCGTTTGATCTCTCTTCAACATATCCAAAACAGAGTTCAATACTATTTTTAATTTCTTGCTCTGCTGGATTCCACTCTTCGGCCTTCTTATAGGCTTCCAGTGATAAATCATACCTCCCTCTTGATCCTAATTATGATTGTTCTTTTACCAAGGACGATCCATGGGCGCCACAGGTAAACAGCCTTGACCAATTCACAGACGATTTTATGGAAACCAGGGAGCAACCAATGCAAGACGTTCGAGATGACTTATGATTAAATTGATGCTTGATACAAACATGTGTTTTTATTTTATTAAGCAGAAACCAAAAAAAGGGAACACCCATTGGTTCTTTGGATATGCTGATCGCCGCACACACCTTATCTGTGGGCTGCTCCCTGGTCACAAATAATGAATCAGAATTCCAACGGGTACCCCGGCTCAAAATCCTAAACTGGGCGAAATAGCCGCCCTGCTCCTCTCATTTTTATCGCCAACAACCGATTGGATCTCTTTTCCCCCGATAAATAATGATCAAATAACTCAAAAGGAGTTGAATTAATCATTCTAAGCCTTACGATATATAAACCAGAAAAAAACGGAAATTTGAAAAAATGAAATTGTCCAATGTTAAAAATAACAAATTAACCTTACTGGCCGTTCATGCCCATCCAGATGATGAGTCGATCAGTACAGGTGGCATACTTGCAAAATATTCCGCAAACGGCTTCAGGACGGCCCTTGCGTATGGTACCGCAGGCGAGGCCGGTGATATTCTGAATCCGCAGTTTGTTGCTCCCAAACCCGGATTGGACATAAAAGAAATCAGGGCAATTGAGTTGGCGGCGGCCGTCAAAGTACTGACTGTGGGATCGGTATATTTTTTGGAATACCGTGATTCCGGTATGGCCGGCAGTCCTGAGAATCATCATCCACAGGCCTTTGCCCGGGCCGACATCCGGCAAGCCACAGCCAGGTTGGTAGAGATAATAAGGCGTGTTCGACCCCAGGTCATTGTGACCTACAATGAGAAGGGAACATATCTTCACCCCGACCATATAATGGCAAACAGGGTGACCTTGCGTGCTTTTCAGGCATCCGGAGACTCCCATTACGAGATCGGAGAAGCACTCGAGCCATGGCAACCGGCCAAGCTCTATTATACGGCCATTCCTCGGGAAAGGTTACGCAGGGTGTATAGAATCGTTATGGAACGGGGCGAAGAACCCGGCTTCGATCCCGAAGTGATAGGCACTCCGGAGGACAAAATATCAACCGTTGTCGATGTCAGGGAATACCTCTCTCAGAAGTTGGAGGCGCTCAATTGCCACCAGAGCCAAATGAACCCAAACAGTGTTATAAGGCGTATGTCCGAGGAATTGAGGAAGGAGGTCATGGGGTACGAACACTTCCAGTGCGTTCATGGATGTACTGCGACCGATACCAAAGAAACAGATCTCTTTGAAGGGTTATAGTTCTGTAAAAAGTAAATTTACTTCATTTTCCTTTCCCGGAGTGCGGGCAAGAAATCTTAGACAGGACATTTAAAGCGTCATTTTGAAGAATGTCTCTGAATTGATGCCTTCACCTACGGCCTTGCCCAGCACCTTTGCATGATGCGCCACGCCGGCACTGACCCGGTAGCATATCCAGGAATCACACCAAACTCTTATTGCTCATAATCTGATAATTATTTACTGAAGGTCTGAGCTGCTGCCGGGCTCTTGCGGCGTGTGATATACACCGGATTTTACCTTCGCGGGATGGATGAAATGTTCGCGCAGATGGGGGATGTATTCGAGGAAGGTTTTTTCCAGGCCAAACGCGATATGATTGACCAATACCAGATGCTGGTGAATCTGCCCCATGTCGCCTACATGCGGGACGACTTTTAATCCGTACTTTTTGGCCATAAGACTCACCGTCAGAAATTCACTGACGCCGCCAACACGCGTACAGTCAACCTGAATAAAGGTTGCCGCACCGGCTTGCATAAAATTTTTAAACTGAATGCGATTGGCGACATGCTCGCCCAAGGCCACTTGAATGGGATAGATCGCCCGCGCCAGTGTCTGATGCCCCAGGATATCATCGGGATGAAGCGGTTCTTCGATCCAATAGGGCCGCATGGGCTCAAGCTTCCGACACATCATCAGCGCTGTCGGCAGGCTCCACTGCTGATTAACATCCAGCATGATGCGCGCATCGGCTCCGACAGTTTCCCGAATTAGATACGCGCGGCGGATATCGCGTTCAACATCCCTGGATCCGACTTTGAGCTTCACCGCGTCAAAACCCTGTTCGATTGCGTGCTTCGCATTGGCCTTGATCGTTTCATCGTCGAAATTGAACCAGCCTACTGACGTATCGTAACCCGGATAACCGCTTTCAAGTACGCTCAGGCGTGAAGTGCGGTTAGGCAGTTCTGCTTTGATCAGCGCCAAGGCCTCGTCCGCCGATAATGTATTTTCCAGGTTGCTCAGATCCAGTGTCGCCAGCAAAGCTTCCGGTGAAAGATCCAACAACAGCTTCCACAACGGCACCCCCTTGTGCTTCGCCCATAGATCGAAACAGGCGTTGCTGATCGCTGCGAGAGCCAGATGAACAACGCCTTTATGCGGACCGAGCCACCGATAATGTTGATGGTCGGCAATCGATCGAAAGACATTGCCGAAATCGGACATCACCGTTTCGATGTCCCGGCCGATCAGGGGCTCGGCCAAAGCCGTGACGGCCTGGCAGACCAAATCGTTACCCTGCCCTAAAGTAAAGGCCAATCCAATGCCCGTCGTCCCTGTGCCCGTATGTAACTCACATACGGCATAGGCATACACCGGTTGGGGGTGGATGGCGTCGGCACCGGCGCCATCCTGCAGCGGGAATCTACGATCGGAAACAGTTAATTTTGCTATCATTTTTTTATCAATTATACGTCGGGTTCAGCTGCAGTTCAACCTAGAGAGGTTCAAGTTAAAGGTTTCGCCCCAATTGGAATATTTGTATAAATTCGGATACATATAAAAAACGGGGACACTTTTCATCCGCATAACGAAGGTAAACTTTTTTTTGAAAAAAGCTAAAAGCTTCGAGGGATTATATAAGGGTCTACGTTTGACCTTTGCTAAAAATGATCAAAAGCCAAACGTAGACCCCAACACACGCAGTAAAAATCGATATCACGATATGTGTATAGAAACCACATTTAAGAAAATGGAAAATACTCTGATAAAGGCAGGCAATTTATGAGATATTTTACATCATTTCAGATAGCCGCTTTAACGAATACATCCCATCCAAGCCTTTAATCGGTTTGGGCTTTTTTTCGTGCTTAGAATGAAATAGATGCCGAAACCGTTGGTAATTTTCAGCCACAAATTCCTTTGATCCAATGATTCCGGAATCCGTAAAGTAGCGGGTACGGTATCTGAACCGACTGATTCGGCTAATTTCAAAATTCTTTTTGCGCTCTTTTGCAACAACTTTAGCATCGATGACCTTGGCGTGCATCTTGTCAGGACGGTCAATCGCACCAGCCTCATAAACAAATCTTCGATACCTTCTGATCCTTTCTTTCTTGCTTTTGACATTGAATTCTTTTAAGCCGAAATCAGTGGACAAGAAGTTGCCCCGATTGTTGGCCTGCAAATGGTAGCCAAGGGAATTCCAGCGGTAGTCATCCGGTCGGCTGACGATGCCGGCACGCAAGGGATTTAAATCTATGTAAGCAAGGCAGTTTACAAGGGTTTCTCCTTTATCGACGATGACACTTTTGAACCGGTCGCCCCAGAAATTACCTCGGCGGTTATGCCTTCTGTTGTAATATCTGGCAAAGCCGACTTTTATTTCACGAACAAATTCAGAAAGGCTTGATAATTTCGCCCGCAAAGATGGGATCAGCCCCTCTGTGAATACACGGTCATCGCCATAAAAGCCAACATAGCGTTTTTTTATCTCTTCATCTGTAAATTTATATTCGGGTAGCACCTTCACCAAAAGGTGGAAGTGGTTTCCCATAGGGCAAAATCCTAAGATTTCAACCAAATACAGCGCAGAATACCGCCTGATGAGATTCAGCATGAAATCTTTTTCAATATCGCCCAATGGGAAGCCATCAAGCGCTGTCCTGGACATTACGTGATATACCGTAGTTTCATCGTCAATCACCATCCGTGATATTCTGGGCATAATTCATCCCCTCCGATCAAGTTTTATTTGTTCCGTTCTTACATTAAACAAGTTCGGATATTAAGTATAAAATGCCTGTCCCCTTAAGTTGTGATGGAACCTGCCACCGCCAGCGGGATGACCACCGCCGACTTGGGGCCCAGCTTGCGAAGATACGCTTTGTCACGCGTCGCCTCAGCGGGCAGATCGGATACTTGCGAAAACAGGAAAATGTCGCCGCGCAGCATTATGGCGGTGGCCCAGGGCAATTGGTCAAATGTAATCAGTGCCGGGGCGGGTTCACATCCCGAAACCGTCCACGAGTGGGTCGCGCGCAAATGGGTCTTGTCTTGCGAGAACTCGAACAGGGTGCTGCGATCCACCTCCAAAACTGCGCGAGGTGTTGAAGCCCATGCTCGATCTGCCGGTCCACTTCACCGGGCGGCAGGTTTAAAAAGCGGGTCGAGAGCCGAGAGAGCAGGATTTCGAACCGAAGCCGTTCTTCAACTGCCGCTTCGGCGCCCTCCAGCTCTGCGATCTTCTGTTCCAGCTGCGCATTCGACGTTCTCAGCTCGGCCGTACACGCCTCCACCCGCCGTTCGAGAGCATCGCCGGTGACAAGGAGCTTTTCATTTTGCTGTTTCAGTTCGTCTTTGGCCACCCGCAACTCCTCAAAGAATCAAGGTAGAAATGAAATGATGGAGAACGTTTCTGCTCCTCTCCTTTTAATAACAACTTCTTCAGTTCGGGTGATATTTAATCTTTGACAGGATCTTCATAGCGTCATTTTCAAGTTTATGACCGCTAAAAAACAACTGGACGACATCAAATGCGTTGCGCGCTTCCGACAAACGCTTTTCAAATCGTGAATATCTGATTTTTTTTAGATCGGTTGGATCCATGACCTCGATGAGATGTCTGGAGCCAAGAGCCTTTTTTCCAATGTGGGAAATCAATTTGGAGAGGACGATCATGGCATATCTCTGCATTCCCGTTTGCTGGGCCTCGAGGATGTTAGCGCACAAAAATTCGTAACAAACAGGTGGCCGACCGACCGAAAGTCTACACCCGGCTTCGCCCAACCAGTCTTTTTGAGTGCTGTAAGAAATTTCGGGGGAATGGTTTTTAGACAATAAAAAGAGAAAGGGGCTTTCAAGGGTCTCCCGGCAATACACCGCTTTGCAGCAAACCTTCCGGCAGCTAGAACACCATTGAAACCAGAGATCGGAAGAAAACCTTCTAACTTCGGCCTCAAAGGCGGCATACTCTCTCAGGATATGTTCCAATTCATCCATATTTAGGTTTGCGTTTTTCAGAAAACGCCGCCAACCCTTCCCGACCGTCGGGATGATCGGCACATGCTTCAAGTGCGGCTCTTTCCAATTCGAGCTGGGTCTCAAACGATGTATTATATGAGTCGGTGATAAGCTTTTTGGTCCAGGCAAAGGAATTCAGCGCCCGGCGGGCCAAAAGCTGTGCCATTGCCGTGGCCTCGACCAATGCCTGCCCGTCTTCCACCACTTTCGTTATAAGCCCCCAGGATAGGGCCTGATCGGCTGAAATGGGCTCGTCAAAGGCGGCAATTTCAAGTGCCCGCGCATATCCCACCAACCTCGGCAATGTAAAGGTACCGCCGCCGTCAATGCATAATCCGTTTGAGGTATATGCCTGTCTTAAAACTGCGGATTTTTCCATGACTCTAAAATCACATGCCAGTGCCAGAGAAAATCCGCCACCGGCGGCTACGCCGTTGACGGCTGCCACCACCGGCTTTTTCATCCTGCGGATCTCCAGTACAGCCAAGTGAAATTGGGAAGCCAGGGTGTGAAAAGCGGCCCCCGGTCCTGCCGGATATCCAAGGGCCCACTTGAGATCACCACCGGCACAAAATGCCTTGCCTTTGCCGGTGATCACCACTCCCCGAACATTGTCGTCTCCGGCTAGGGTGATAAGCCGGCTTGCCAGTTGGGAAACCAAATCATAATTAAAGGCATTGTAGGCTTCCGGCCGATTTAATGCGAGTCGGGCAATGGCATCCGTTTTCTCAAGCTCGATCAGGTCGCTCATATAATTTTCCTCGTATGAATTATAAGGTCGAATTGTTTTCACCGCAGAGACGCGAAGGACGCAGAGATGTTTTTTCTTATTCTTTGCCGTTGATCCTCCAAAAATACCGGCGGACAGGAAGGACGGCAAAGAATGAAAGAGCACTATTACTGAAAATAATTAAATCTTTGCGTTC
>Ga0316189_10005378_pt1 | contig 12271 bp, 7 predicted proteins | sample LowCovwburrow_MG_FD_204930 | JGI IMG/M metagenome (GOLD analysis project Ga0316189, IMG submission 204930) | Coastal sediment microbial communities from Maine, United States - Lowes Cove worm burrow | ecosystem: Environmental > Aquatic > Marine > Coastal > Sediment | place: USA: Maine... | reverse complement strand
CCGTCGGGTTTGGTTATGGCTACGATACCGGTCCCGTTCCCTTCGCGCCGCACGCTAAACGGACAGGTCTCATCCGGCAGTCCGCCTCCAGTCGAACATGGGACATCCCCGGTGGCATCGACGTCGGTCCCTGCGATGAGCCCATCGCCAGCCGAAGCTGTCGCATCCGAAGAGCCAAGGTCGTCCGGCGTCGATGCGGCGCAGGCGACCAGCCCGGCGGTCACAAATGCCATAACCGGGATAGGTAATCTGAACATGGGCATGGTCTCCCTCCCATCGCAGGTTCGGAGCAAAAATGCTTTCAGTTCTGACGTGATCAAGCTGTTTCCTAGACCAGCTAACGTGATCGGTTGTCGAGGGCGTGGCCCAGGAACGTAAAATTACACGACCTGCCGCCGCGTGTTCAATGCTCCAATGGGCCATCCAGGGAGCCTCTGATTCGTTCTGGATGCAGCAGATTGGAGGGTGAACTGTTCAGATCGCGGGCGATGGTTGTTCTATGACCAAGATTTGCAACGATGAAGCTGTGCATTTGAGTCTCGAAACCCACGTTCACGAATAGACCAGAGGCTCGCTACCGGATCGTATTCCGGCCACGCCGACCAACAGCGTGGTATGCGCAGGGCCTGTGGCAAAAACGCGTTCGCTCAGCGCGTGGTGTGATTGGCGCCTCAATCGGATTATTGCGTGGCGCCTAAGGAATGATCCCGCTGTGCCGGATCGACGGGCTTGGGCGTGTTGGACGAAATCTGTCTCCAGGCGTTCAGGTCCCGGTCCAGAATACCCTCCAATACAGCTATGTCCTGATCAAATTCTTCCACCAGCCGTTGTTTGAACTCTGGCGAAAACCGCGGTGCTTCCCCCTTTACCAGATTGAGTCTTGAAAGCTTCTTGTGCAGGCGCTTCAGGCTTAGAGGGCGGACTCCGCGGCGAACCTCGGATCGGGCCGCGGATCGAAGCGCGATCGCCGGCGGTTTGTAAAGAATCTGTTGCAGCCATCGCCAGCGGTAGGTCCGGCTCTTATGGCGGTGAGGGAAAGGATTGGTGGCGTCGATCTCAGCGAGTGCATGCAAGTCATCGTTCACACCGCAGAACCGGAGCATGTCCTGGCAGGTCACCACCGGGTCTGAACGCACGTCATCGTTGACGACGATGTGGCATCGATCCCGTCCCACAGTCTGCACCAACCGCTCCACCTGTGCACCGAGGCTGGCGACTTCCCGATAGCGCAGGCGCCGCGGATCGCTGCAGCGTTTCGGAATCCTCTGGCCTTGCGCTCTAACCTCTTGCAACGCCCAAGCGGTTTCGAAGTTCGTTTCGTCCTCCTCCAACAGATACAGCATTCGAAAATGAAACGATCTGAGCATATCGATGGGATTGCGAACCGCGACCAGGAATCGGGCATCAGGCTGGATCGCCTTGATCTGCTTCAGCGCCTCGGGATCGTACAGATACGTCACGGAACCTTCGGCGGCCACTCGGTGCCGTTCCGGATCGTAGTGCTGAAAATAGCGGTCCAGGTAGTCGTGCTGAATGTTTACCAGCCCGTCCGTCGATACCTGGCCGAAGTAGTTGAGTTCCTTCGGTCGCGAAAAGCAGATCTCAGGGTGGCGCCCCAGTAGTTTGCTGAGCGACGTCGTGCCGCAGCGTGGGGCTCCGATCAGGAAAACGCTTGGAAAGAAGGGAAAATCGGCGGCGCGAATCGCACTTGTCATGGCTGGAACCCTTGTTCATTTGCTGAATGCCAGGTGCCAACACTGACGCCGTGACATCTTCGACAGGTCGTCCCGAATACGAGCAACATCCTCTGCTCGACGTCTTGTGTGGCCAATATCCAGCCAAACGGACCGCGCAGACATCCTCTGTCTCTTCAACCACCTGACCCGAGATCGGAGTGTAACAACTCACCCGCCCCGCTGCCCGATCCACGCACCGTCTGGCGACACAGATCGAGGGCGCTTGTCACAGGAACGGGGCGCTCTCCCAACCGGCTACTACGGTGGCGAGAACGGCAGTGCCGGCCCAATAGTCCGGTCGTCTGCGTCTGCCGCAGCGCGGAGAGGTTTTTCACACCAAACCGGCCGCACTTCGTGAGGTTGCCAGCAAATGGCGGCACAGCAGTTGCTAAAGAGGGTTAATCAGTTTCCTGAGTCGTACCGCACCGCCTGCTCCATTGTCCTTCGATTCGTTCGAAGTCCAGGAACGGTAGAACGGCTCAAAAAGGCGCTCCCCAATGTCGTGGCGCGACCAGACACCGGAGAAAAGTACGCACATGGGTGCTTACCCAAAAACAATCGCGACCCTCGTGACCGTAGCTGGGCTGCTGGGTGCTTCGGCCCTGGCCGGCTACACGCTGGGTCGCCCGCATCCGCTCAGTACAGAGCAAATGCTGGATTCATCCGTCTCGATCAAGACAATCTCCCATGTCAAAACCGATCGCTACGGCGACTCCGTTTGGGAGCCGGCTTTCGGCTCCGGATTCCTGGTTTCCTCGACCCCGTGCGAGGTGTGGACCAACCACCATGTGATCAAAGACGCGGCGTTGATCCGGGTCACCCCCAGAGGCGCGGAGGTGGGAACAGGTGTTCCCGCCCAGGTCGTATATACGACGCCGCACCCGGACATCGCGGTGCTTCGACTCGAGCGTTGCGAAGGTATCCGCGTAGCCACTCTGGCCGACTCAGACCGCATCAGAGTCGGGATGGAAGCCTACGCGGTGGGTAATCCACTGGGAAACAACCCGGATTCCATCAGCCGGGGCATCGTGTCCCATACCGCCCGCCATGTGGGCACCAACACGTACCTGCAAACGGACGCCAGCATCAACCCCGGCAACTCTGGCGGCGCTTTGTTCGATCGCCGAGGACAGGTCATCGGTATGAACGTGTCGTTGGTATCGAGAAAAAACAGCGGCGGGCATACAGGTATCGGCTACGCCATCCCCGTAAACCGATTGAAAAACGCAGTCGGGCGGCTCCACGCTCGCACACCGGGCTGGGGAACCGCAGGAATCTCCGACATTGCCAGCAACCTGAATGCGGCCGAGGCGGCCCTTTTTAACGTGCCCAATAAGCAGCCGGCGGTCATCCTCACGGCAGCGCCCAAGGCCAAACCCGGTGCCGGCGTGTTGAATGCACGCGACGTGATTTACCGGGTCGATGGACAAGCGATCAAGGACACAGAGCACCTGCGCCGGATATTTGCAGGGCGCGAGCCCGGAACGGCGGTCGCGGTGGATCTGATACGGGACGGCAATCGGCTACGGAGGACGCTTAAGCTCAAAAACGGCTACCAGCAACCGGCATTGCCTGGGCCGCAACCGTACAACGGGCTGCTGGGCATGACCCTGGAGATGTGGAGCGACCGTGAGGGTGAGACCGGACGATTCGGTTCACCCGTTATAACCCAGGTGCACAGCCTCGGCCCTGCCCATCTGGCGGAGATCAGTAGTACGCAACATTCCATGGGCATCAGCGGTGGCAAGCTGGTTGAGTTCCTGCTGGACGTCAAGACCGTGACCGGAGTTGTGCTGGAAGGCACGTACCATCGCACCACCGATATTGCTTCCATAGACGGAATTGCGGCCAAGGCCCATGCCCGCGGCGCGCCATTGCTGTTGGAAATAGAGCACTGGGCGCGTCAGGACCCGCGCAATGCGCGCACTGAACTGGTCCACCGTAAAACGGCCTTTTTCAAGATCGAACCGGCCAGAGGTCTTGCCGATGTATCACCAACAGGCGATGAAACCGATTTGGAAGCGGTCTCCGCGGACTTCCCCCCACCCACGCACCCCATAGACAGCCCAGTCTAAGAAAACTCGATCGACCGATAGCCGCCCAGGGCGCATCAGCGCGATAAACCCAGCAGCGGCGTCAGATCACTCTGCCGACCAGATAATTGCGGCGCTCACCGCCCATGACCTCCACCGCTCACCAGCACGCATTGTAGGTCGGAGGCGCAAGCCGTATTCTATTGCCCCGGATTGAGACGGCCATCGTATCGTTTCATTCTGCGGGGATGCATGCGTATGCGTGCAGATTTTGACCATCAATAGGAGGGAATGTCATGAAGCGATTGTATTCAATGTTGGGCTTTGCGTTTTGTTCACTGCTCGCCGCCGGCACAGCGGTAGCCAGCGACTACGGCACACCGGATGAGGCGCAGGCCATGCTCGAGCGCGCTGCCAGCGCGGTCGAAACCGACCAGGATGCCGCTCTGGCGGCCTTTGTGGCCGGCGACCCGGAGTTCAAGGAAAATGACCTCTACGTCTACTGTGGCGGCCCGGACGGCAATTTCAGCGCCCATCCGTCATTGGTCGGCAAGAGCCTCAAGGATCTGAAGGACAAAGCCGGGAACAATCTTGGGGAGGAAATCTATGCCAGCGCAAAACCGGGCGAAATAGCCGAGGTGACCTATATGTGGCCGCGCCCGGGTGAGACCGATCCGGTGGAAAAAGTTGCGTACGTGACCATGATAAACGATCAGATCTGCGCGGTTGGGTACTACAAGCAGTAGTAACAAGCCCCGCAACTCACAATAAGAAAGCAACCCAGATCATTGCAAAGCCCCGCACCCACAAGACGGGGCATTTTCCTTCCACCTCTCGAAACGGTCCCAACGCGTCACGATTCGATCAATCTTTGATCTGACCCGCTCAGCCTCAGCGGGTCACCAGCGTTCCGTTCCCGATAGTCTTGAGGTCTAAGACATCCCGCCGGTTTGCAAAGACCGCAGAATCAGGAGGCGGCCGCCAGCGCGGCAGGCGATTGCTGGCTGTTCAGGTATTCCTCGTAGGTGCCGTCGAAACTCACCAGAGTGCGATCCTTGATCTCGATCACGCGCGTCGCCAGGGACGAAACGAACTCCCGGTCATGGCTGACAAAGATCAGCGTGCCCTCATAGTAGGCCAGAGCGAGATTCAGAGCTTCAATGGCCTCGATGTCCAGATGGTTGGTGGGTTCGTCCATCACAAGCACGTTGGTTTCCATCATCATCAACTTGCCAAACAGCAGCCGGTTCTTTTCCCCGCCGGAACAGACCTTCACCTGCTTGTTGAAGTCCTCGGACGAGAACAGCAGGCGCCCAAGTGTGGCGCGCACGATCTGGTCGTCGTGCCGAGGCTTGCGCCACTGGCTCATCCAGTCGAACAGGTTCAGATCGCCTTGGAACTCGGCGTTGCTGTCCTGGGGGCAGTACCCCAGGGTGGCATTTTCCGCCCACTTGACGGTCCCGCATTCTGCCTGCAGCTCGCCCAGCAGGCAGCGCAGAAACGTGGTCTTGCCCGCCCCGTTCTCGCCAATGACCGCCAGACGTGCGCCCGCTTCCAGGACCAGATCCCCACCCTGGAACAGAGGTTCTCCATCAAAGCCGTGGCCCAGTGCCTCCAGGGTCAGCGCCTGACGGTGCAGTTTCTTGTCCTGTTTGAATCGGATGTAGGGGCTGACCCGGCTGGACGGCTTGATATCGTCCAGTTTGATTTTCTCGATTTGACGGGCCCGGGATGTGGCCTGCTTCGCCTTGGACGCATTGGCGGAAAAGCGGCTAACGAACTGCTGCAACTCGGCAATCTGCGCGCTTTTCTTAGCGTTTTGCGAGTGCAAGCGTTCGCGCGCCTGGGTCGACGCAGTCATGAAATCGTCGTAGTTGCCGGGGTAGATCCGCAAGCCCCCGTAGTCTATATCCGCCATATGGGTGCAGACCGCATTCAGGAAATGGCGGTCATGGGAAATGATGACCATGGTGCATTTGCGATCGTTGAGCATGGTTTCCAGCCAACGAATGGTGCCGATATCCAGGTTATTGGTAGGCTCATCCAGCAACAGGATGTCCGGATCCGCAAACAGGGCCTGCGCGAGCAGAACCCGTAGCTTCCAGCCCGGCGCGATGGCGCTCATGGGGCCGTAATGGAGTTCCTGAGCGATTCCCGCGCCCATCAGTATTTCCCCAGCGCGGCTCTCGGCGCTGTAGCCGTCCAATTCGGCAAACTGGGTCTCCAACTCAGCGACCTTCATGCCCTCCTGTTCAGACATTTCGGGCAAGGCGTACAGACGGTCGCGTTCCTGTTTGAGTACCCACAACTGTTCATGGCCCATGATCACGGTGTCGATGGCCGTATAGCGCTCAAACGCAAACTGGTCCTGACGCAGCGTTGCCACTCGCTCATTGGGGCTCACCGACACGTTGCCGGCGGTGGGTGACACACTGCCGTCCAGGATGTTCATAAAGGTCGATTTGCCGCAGCCGTTGGCCCCGATCAGCCCATAGCGATGGCCATCACCGAATTTGACGGAAATGTTCTCGAACAGCGGCTTCGCACCAAACTGCATGGTGATGTTTGCGGTGGAGATCAACAGATTAATCCTGACAGAATGAGTTAGACGGCGGAGCAAGGCTCCTCAGCGAGGCGCGTACTTTAGAGACTTCCCCGGCTGAGGTCGAGTTCGATCGCCTCTACCTCGAAAAAACGCCCAATGAGGGGCTTTCCGGAGACCAGGAGCGGGTGAGCGCCCCTGTCCGATCCGGGGCGGCGCTCAATACAGATGGAGCCAACAGCGATGTTGCGGCGAAGGACGATCCGTTCTGAAGGTCGGGCGCTGCCGCTGAGTCAGGTAATGACGTCTGGGCGGCTTCGACCGGTATTGTGCCTGATGCCGGCCAGTCGGTCAGCGGCGGCGATGAGTGGAGCCAGTGCGGCCTGCGCGGTCTGATCGTGCTGACGGATGTCGGGCTCAAAGCGTTCCATGTAGACCCGCAGGGTAGCGCCCTCGGTACCGGTGCCAGACAAACGGTAGACAATGCGGTCGCCGGACTCAAAGCCGATGCGCAGACCCTGCCCGGTCGCAACGCTGCCGTCCACCGGATCCGTGTAACTGAAATCATCGGCATACCGGACGGTCTGGCCGGCAACCCGTTCACCGGGCAGCGTCGCCAGGCTTTGGCGCAGCCGGTCCAGCATCTGCCGGGCCTGTGCCGAATCCAGGTTTTCGTAATCATGACGGGTGAAAAAATTGCGGCCGAATTGGGCCCAGTGCTGCCTGACAATCGCCTCAGCCGGCTCTCTCCGTACAGCGAGCAGATTAAGCCAGAACAAGACCGCCCAGAGGCCATCCTTTTCCCGTATATGGTTGGATCCGGTCCCGAAGCTTTCCTCACCGCAAAGCGTAATCCGGTTCGCGTCGAGCAGATTGCCAAAGAACTTCCATCCCGTGGGTGTCTCGTAGCTGGGGATCGAAAGATGTTCGGCCACCCGATCGACGGCGGCACTTGTCGGCATTGACCTGGCAACGCCCACCAGGCCTTGAGCGTAACCGGGTACCCGGTGCGCGTTGGCCGCCAGCACAGCAAGACTGTCGCCCGGATTGATGTAAAAACCGGGACCCAGAATCATGTTCCGATCACCGTCGCCATCGGACGCCGCCGCAAAATCCGCCGGCGCGCTGCCGTTCATCATTTCCACCAGCTCATGGGCGTGAATCAGATTCGGATCGGGATGCCCACCACCAAAGTCCGGCAACGGTTGGGCGCGTATGGCGGTTCCGCTGGGCGCGCCCAGGCGACGTTCGAGAATCTCTCTGGCATAGGGGCCGGTCACCGCGCTCATGGCGTCGAACAACATTCGAAACCGACCGGAGGCAAACAAATCCTTAATCCGGTCGAAGTCGAACAGTGTCTCCATGAGATCCGCGTAATCAGCGACCGAATCGATGACTTCAACCTCGAGATCTCCCAAACGGAAGACACCGCTCAGTTCGAGATCGATGTCCGCGTGAACGACACTCAAGTAGCGACGGATTCCTGCACTGTGTCGATGGATATCCTCGGTCAGCTTTTCCGGAGCCGGGCCACCATTCTCAATGTTGTACTTGATGCCAAAGTCCTGATCAGGACCCGCCGGATTGTGGCTGGCGGACAGGACGATGCCGCCAAAGGCGCGATGCTTGCGGATCAGACAGGACACGGCCGGGGTCGATAGCAGACCGCATCGGCCGGTAATGACACGGCCAAATCCATTGGCGGCCGCCATTCTGAGAATCACTTGCAAGGCTTGGTCGTTGTAGTAGCGCCCATCGCCACCCAGCACCAGAGTCTGGTCTGCGATTCCGTTCACAGAATCGAAAATCGATTGAACGAAATTCTCGAGGTAGTGCGGCTGCTGGAAGACGCGTACCTTTTTTCGCAACCCGGACGTGCCAGGCCGTTGGTCGGGAAAGGGCGCTGTATCGACGCGTACAACTTGCATGAGCAGTCAACCTTCTGGGGGGGCGTTGCGATCCAGCATCTCAGCCGTCACCAGGACGATGCCTTTATCGGTAATGCGGAATCGGGCGGCATCCGCCTCCCGGTCCTCGCCGATGACGGTGCCCGCCGGAATACGACAGCCACGATCGATGACGGCCCGTCTGATCCGGCAGTTGCGTCCGATGTCGACTTCGGGCAGGAGAACCGATTCCTCAACCCGGGAGTACGAATGGACCTGCACCTGCGAAAACAGTAGGGAATAACGAATCTCGGCGCCGGATATTACGCACCCGCCCGAGACAATGGAATCCAGCGCTTTACCTTCCCGACCGGCATCCTGGAACACAAACTTTGCCGATGGCAGTTGCCTTTGGTAGGTCTGGATAGGCCATTCCTGGTCGTACAAATTGAGCTCCGGCGTGATCGAAACCAGTTCCATGTTGGCCTCCCAGAACGCATCTATGGTGCCGACATCCCGCCAATAGGGTTGACGCCCGGTTTCATCGTCCCGGAATGGATAAGCGAAGACCCGGTGCCGATCGATGATCGACGGAATGATGTCCTTGCCGAAATCGTGACTGGAAGCTGGATCAGCCGCATCCCGCTCCAACTGTTCGAACAGGAACTCTGAATTGAAGACATAGTTGCCCATCGACGCCAGCGCCTTATCGGGCATACCCGGTTGAGCGCGGGGATGGGTCGGCTTCTCGTCGAATCCGATGACGCGCTGGGCCTCGTCCACACTCATGACACCGAAACCCTTGGCATCTTCTAAAGAGACGTCGACACAGGCGACGCTCATGTCCGCCTCTTTTTCCACGTGATATGCCAGCAGCGTGCCGTAGTCCATCTTGTAGACATGATCCCCGGACAGAACCAGAACAAGCCCGGGCTTCATGGACCGGATGATGTCCAGGTTTTGATAGATCGCATCCGCGGTGCCGGCGTACCAGCCCCCGGTAGTGCGCTGGGACGCGGGCAGCACTTCAACGAACTCACCCAGGTTGGTTTGAAAGGAACCCCAACCGTTGACCAGGTGACGGATCAGCGAATGCGCCTTGTACTGGGTCAGTACGCCAATACGACGGATCCCGGAGTTGACACAGTTGGACAGGGGGAAATCGATGATTCGAAACTTGCCGCCAAAAAACACTGCGGGCTTGGCGCGAATGTTGGTCAATTCGTGCAGCCTCGAACCTCTGCCGCCCGCAAGCACAAGCGCGAGCGTGTCCCGGGTCAGACGGCTGAGGTAGCGGAGTTCGTTGCGTTGCATTGCAGTTCCTCACTCTCACAGTCGGTTCCGCGATGGCAGCGTCACACCGTCGTGAATCCGAAAAAGCTTTCCGATCGAGCCGCATGCGATGGCTGCGGGATCGACCGCGGTCTCTCCTCCTGCCCCGACAACGAGCGCAGGTATCGCGCAGGTATCAAATGGATTCGATACCCGCCACGGGTTCCTGGGCTCTTGTATCGGACATACGCCACACTTGTACGGTCCGTTCTGGCAATACGAAGACGCTTCCGCCGGCCTTTTCCGATGAAGCGGTGTCAGGCAGGAGCCCCTCCGCGGCGGTGTCCAGAAGACACGTCCAACGACTTGATCCGCCTGGATCGGGCAGACGACAGTCAATCGCATCCCCATCGGCGTGGAAGTAAAGCAGCAGTACCTCCGGCACCACGCACCCACCCCCACCGGGATTGGGCGCCTCATCGTCCTCGCACAACATCATGCCGATAAACCTTCTCGAGCCGGCCAGCCATTGGTGATCCTGCATAGAACCACCATCCCGGTCGATCCACTGGATGTCGGCCAACTGGGCCAGACGAGAGCGGTTCTGGCCGTGCACAAAGTGCGATCGGCGCAAAACGGGGTGTTGCTTTCGAATCTGGATCAAGCGCTGCACAAATGCCAACCAATCCTGCTCGCTCTGCAGCCTGGTCCAATCGAGCCAACTGATCTCATTGTCCTGGCAATAAGCATTGTTGTTACCGCCCTGGCTGCGGCCCAGCTCATCCCCGGCCAGAAGCATCGGCGTGCCTTGGGACAAGAGCAGCGTCGCCATCAGGTTCCGTCTGTGGCGCAAGCGGCGGTTGCGGATAGCGGGGTCGTCGGTCGGGCCGTCGACGCCGTGGTTGAGGCTGAAGTTAGCGTGATGCCCGTCTCGGTTGTCTTCACCGTTCAAGGTGTTGTCACGCTGGGCATAACTCACCAGGTCCGTCAGGGTGAAACCGTCGTGGCTGGTGACGAAGTTGATGCTTGCCCAGGGACCGCGTCCGCTGTGCTCAAACAAATCGCTGGACCCGTGCAGCCGCCGCGCCAGGTCGGCCAGCATGCCATCATCGCCCCGCCAGAATCGACGCACAGTGTCCCGATAGCGATCGTTCCATTCGCTCCATCCGGTGGGAAAACCCCCCAGCTGATACCCGCCCGGCCCCACGTCCCAGGGTTCGGCAATCAGCTTCACCGTGGACAGCACCGGATCCTGGCGAACCGCGTCAAAAAAGCCGGAGCCCCGGTCAAATCCGTATGTTTCCCGACCCAGGGTGGTCCCCAGATCGAAACGAAACCCGTCCACATGCATCTCCTGCACCCAGTAACGCAGGCTGTCCATGACCATCTGGAGCACTCGGGGATGAGACAGGTTCAGCGTGTTTCCGCACCCCGTATCGTCGATGTAATAGCGTGCGTCGCGGTTCTGCAATCGATAGTAGGACGCATTGTCGATGCCCCGCCAGGACAAAGTCGGGCCGACATGGCTGCCTTCGAACGTGTGGTTGTAAACCACGTCCAAAATCACTTCCAACCCGGCCGCGTGCAGAGCACGCACCATACTCTTGAATTCGTCGATGGCCGATACGTGGGCATATCGGCGCTCGGGGGCGAAGTAATTGAGCGGACTGTAGCCCCAGTGGTTGCGCAGGCCTTTCTGGCGCAGAAACGCTTCATCGGCAAAGCCCTGCACCGGCATCAATTCCACCGTAGTGATGCCCAGGCGCTGGAGATGCTCGATCACGCTGGGATGAGACAAACCGGCATAGCGACCCCTGGCCACCTCCGGCACCGCTGGATGCAATCGGGTCATGGACCCAATGTGGCACTCGTAGACAACGGTTTCGGACCAGGGTATGGCCGGTGGCCGATCGTCTCTCCAGTCGAAGAGATTGCTCGTGACCACGCATTTTGGGACCGAGTCCGCATTGTCCCTCCGGTCAATTTCGAGGTCCTGACCTGGACTTCCGAGTGGAAATGCCAGATGCGCATCGCCACAAATCAACTCCCTGTCCACCATCCGGGCATAGGGGTCCATCAGCAGCTTGGCAGGATTGAAACGATGACCATGAGCGGGTTCATACGGCCCGTGCACCCGATACCCGTAGCAGGTGCCGGGTTCCAGCCCGGCGACATGGCCGTGCCAAACCTGGTCGGTTTTGTCCTCCAAGCCAATCCGCTCGATTTCGCGGCCACCCTGTGGATCGAACAGGCATAACTCAACCTTCTCGGCGTGGGCCGAAAACAAGGCAAAGTTGACACCCCGGCCGTCCCAATGGGCGCCAAGGGGATAGTGTTGGCCCGAGGCCCTTTGGTTCTCGCCCGGCTTTGTCATTCTTTCAACGGCACGATCGGACATGCTCCCGGTCGCCAAGTCACGAGGCAGCTTGTCCACGCTGACCGGCTCCACGCTGGAGTCTCTATCAACGTCTCAAAGTCCAACGGGGTCATTTTCAACCGGTCCACCTATACCAAACATAAATATGTTCTCAACACGCCGGGAGCCTGCACCGCCGCGAATCGGCTCAGCAGGCGAAGCAAGACTGGCCTCGGGAACAGTATCCCGATGAAAGTTGCACCCTGGGGAACCACTGTAAGCACCGCGCAAATATCTTGAAAACTTTATCGGTTACATGCTTGTCTGAGAACCCGGCCGCCCCACTTCCAAGTCAACGAGAACACAATGGCCCCTTACTCATCCGAACCCACGCCCATCCACATGATTGTTTTTGGGGGCAACGGGGATCTCGCTCTGCGAAAGCT
>Ga0316189_10005377_pt1 | contig 12273 bp, 7 predicted proteins | sample LowCovwburrow_MG_FD_204930 | JGI IMG/M metagenome (GOLD analysis project Ga0316189, IMG submission 204930) | Coastal sediment microbial communities from Maine, United States - Lowes Cove worm burrow | ecosystem: Environmental > Aquatic > Marine > Coastal > Sediment | place: USA: Maine... | reverse complement strand
GCGCACGATCGCAGCCAGCGATGTCGGGACGACGATCTCGTTCACGTTCGATGCGAAGGCAGGCAACATCGAGGGCGCGTCGACCGCGTTGGCGTTCATCAAGACACTCGATCCAGGCGCTGGTTTTGCGACGATCGACAACATCACGCAAGACACGACCAACCTTCCGGCAACCTGGGGCACCTTCACGCTCAGCTTGGTGGTCGATGCAAGCAAGGTCGGCTACGTCTTGCAGTACGGCTACCAGACCAGGGCGTCGAACTTCGAGGGCTCGGGCAACTTCTACGACAACATCACCGTCGGTCCCACCGGCTGCGGTGGCGGCGGCGGCCCTGGTATCGAGCTGCGGCCCCTGCCGGAAATCTACACGACCGGCAACGCGATCAACTACGGCCCGTACCGGGCAGGGGGACCGGGTAGCGGGGAATTCCCCAGTGACGCCGACCTCCTCGAGGACCTCTCCCTGATGGACACCGCTGGCTACAACCTGATTCGCCTGTTCGGCGCAGACCCGGTGCACGAGAGGATCCTGCAGCTCGCCGAGGCGAATTTCCCCGAGATGCAGTTCCAGCAGGGGCTCTTTCTCGGGGGGCTCGCCCCGGGCCCCGAAGCCGACAACTGCGATAGCGCGATCAACGACTCCCAGGTCGCAACCGCCATCCGCCTGGCCAACACCTATCCCAGCGTCGTGACGGTCAGCGTCGGCAACGAGACCTCGTTCTTCGCGGCGTTCATGCCGTTGAACTGCCTCGAAGGGTACATCGCCGAGACCCGAGCCAACGTGACGCAGCCGATCACGGCGGACGACGACTACACGTTCTACGCAAACTTCTTTGGCAGAAGCCCAGACGGGGTCCTGGGGCTCATCGACTTCGTGTCCATTCACACGTACCCGTTCCTCAACTACACACAGTGGGACTGGCGGCAGCTCGGGGTTACGGCCGGACCCCTACGGGCGGAAGCCATGATGGACGCCTCGCTCGCCAAAGCCCAGGACAACTACCAAGCCGTCTACAACTACCGGTACCGCAATGCGTCGGGGGTGACCGTCACCGTCGGTGAGACTTTGCCGATCGTCATCGGCGAGACCGGCTGGAAGTGGCGGCAGACCAATTCCGGCCAAGAAATCGAGACCTATGCCGCGAATCCCGTGAACGCGAAGTGGTACTATGACCTGATGCAATCCTGGGAAGGATCGCCCGGCGGCCCGCGGACCACCTTCATCTTCGCAGCCTTCGACGAGACCTGGAAGCAACAGTTCAACGACGATGGCTGGGGCTTTTGGGACGAGCTCCGGATTCCGAACTACGTGCTCTGCGGCACGCCAGCAGGCTCCGCCTGCAACAACCCCGTGTATCAAGGCGCGGGCTATTACACCCCTTGAACCAACCCGATCGCCCGATGGAGGGTCTTGACATCTTCCGGCCCCACGCGTACTTCGTTCGTTGAATGAACCAAGTCGATTGCGACGTGGCTTCCGCCTAAGCATACGGTGATTGTCACGCTTGTCCGTAGAGGAGAGCCCACACACGATCACCGATGGAAAACCCTCCTCAAACGACCCACGCAATCCTTGGAGCGTCCGCGGTGCGGGCGCAGCATACCCGACTGATCCTGAACCTACTCTGGGAGCACCAGGAGATTTCCCGCGCAGACTTGGCTCGGCGTACGAGCTTGAGTCGTTCGACGGTCTCGGCCATCGTGAGCGACCTGCTGAGCAAGGGCTTGGCAAAGGAAGCCTACGCTGGGCTTTCGAGCGGCGGACGCCGCCCCATCATCCTCGAGTTCCAAGACCAATCGAGCTTCATTGTTGGCATCGAGCTCGGCGCAACCCACATTTCATGTGTTCTGACGGACCTGCGCTGCAACGGCAGAGCTTCTTGGTCTGCACCCGCTCCGGTGCGCGATGAACCCGAAGTCGCACTACGAATGATGACGATGGCGGTGCGCTCTGTACTCGAGGCAGGTGCCGTGCAGCCCTTCCAAGTGCTCGGCGTCGGTGTGGCGGTTCCAAGTCCGGTAGACGAAGAACGACCAGGGGAGCTTTTGCCGCTGATCGTCCCAAAGTGGAAGGGCTACAACATCGCCACCCATCTCGAAGAGAGCTTCAAGCGACCCGTGTTCGTCGACAATGACGCCAACCTCGGTGCCTTGGCCGAGCTTTGGTGGGGCGCTGGCTCATCTGCCAAAGATCTCGCGTACATCAAGGTCGCAACCGGAGTCGGCGCTGGCCTGATCATCAACGGCCGCATCTTTCGAGGGAGCGGCGGCATTGCAGGCGAAGTCGGCCACACCTCCATCGATCCGAATGGGCCCCAATGTATCTGTGGCCTCAAGGGTTGCCTCACCACGTTTATCGGGACACCCGCTCTACTCGAACGCGCGAAAGACAAGTTGCGCGCAAGCGGCTCAAACCGCCTGCCACCTGCGAGTATTGACGAACTGGTCAATGCAGCGCTAGATGGCGATCCCATGTCGGTCGAATTGATCCACTACGCGGGCGACAAACTCGGCGTCGGGATCGCCAACATGCTCAACCTGCTCAACCCGAAGATGGTGGTACTCGGAGGCGGCATCGCGCGCGCCGGCGACCTGTTGCTCGACGGTGTGCGCACGACCATTGGCGGCCTCTCTCTGCCCGAGTCGATCATCAACACCGAGATCCGAACCACCGGGTTGAACGAATGGGGCATTGCGGTCGGCGCCGCGACGCTCGTGTTGCAGGGCGCACTCGACACACCGGCCGTGTTCCTCACCGAATCGCGAGAGGCTTTATGAACCGAAAGACCCGTACGCTCTACACACTCGCCGTCGTCCTTGCCGTCGGTCCGCTCGACACGGGTTGCGACTCGTCCGACAACATCGTCAGCCCACCGGAACAATGGGTCCTCACCATGGCCGACGAGTTCGATTCAGGCACATCCCCTTCGACTGAGCTCTGGGCGATCGAGACCGGTTACGGCGGCGAAGACAATGGATGGGGCAACGATGAATGGCAGCTCTATACGGATTCCCCGGACAATGTTCGAGTAGAGGGCGGCAATCTGGTGATCACGGCACAGTGCCCCGTCAAGCCGTGTGGGAAGCGGGACGGTTCGATCACCTCCGCCCGCCTCAAGACCCAGGATCGTTTCGAACAGGAGCACGGCCGATTCGAGGCGCGTATCAAACTACCGGAGGGCCAGGGCCTGTGGCCCGCGTTTTGGATGCTCGGCGCCAACATAGAGGAGGTGCCTTGGCCCGGCTGCGGTGAGATCGACATCATGGAATATCAGGGTCAACGGCCCAAGCGGATATTCGGCAGCCTGCACGGGCCGGGCTACTCCGGCGGTGGAGCGATCTCGGGCGACTTCGAGCTCCCGGACGCAACATTCGACGCGACGACAGAGCAGGCCAAAACCGGTGACTGGTCGGGTAACGTGCTTGCCCCCGGTCCATCGACATCCCCGGTCATCCAGCAAGCCAACATGGGCGTTGGGATTGTGACCCCAAACAGTAAGGTGACCATTTCGTTCGCCCTGCTCGGCGAGTTGACGGGCGAGAGTGGCGCCGTGTTTGCCGAGCTCTTCTCTGAGGTCAGCGGTGGTGGCGGCAAGAGTGAAATACTCCGTGTTGGCCCGCTCGTTCCAACCGGCCAATGGAACACCTATTCCTACACGGTGACCACAGGCGATGACGTCAGCGGCGGGTTGACACTTGAGCTGAAGGCCGAGTGCGGTGCAGTCCCAGGCTGCGCAGCCAATGCTTATTTTGACGACGTCACAATCACCGCTGGCGCCGTTGAGCTGGCCACCAACGGCGGTTTCGAAACCGGCAACACCGACGGTTGGACGTTTTTCGACAACAGCGGCACCTTCGCGGACGACTTTCATGTCTTTGCCGTGGACTGGGATCCAGGCCGCATCACAATCTCTGTGGATGACGAGGTTTACAACATCGTCAGAAGCGCTCAAGTGAGCAGTCGAGGCGACTGGGTCTTCAATAACGAGTTCTTCGCGCTCCTGAATCTCGCGGTCGGGGGTACCCTGGGCGGTTCGGTAGTGGACCCGGATGCCTTCCCTGCCGAGGTGCTCATCGACTACGTCCGAATCTTCGAGCGTGCCCAGTGACGGCCTCTGCGCCGAAACACTACGAGACCGCCCCCGAAGACCGCATCTCGGTGCCGCACAAGCTGATCTACGGCTTGGGCGGCTTCGTCAACAACCTGCTTGCAGCCGCGAGTGGCGGCATGATCATCGTCTTGAATCTCGGGCTCGGCATGAGCCCGTGGCTCGTGGGCCTCCTCGGCGCGCTACCGCGGCTGACGGATGCCTTGACCGACCCCTTGATGGGCTACATCTCCGACCACACGCGGTCGAAGTGGGGACGGAGGCGACCGTATATTTTCGTCGGCGCCATTACGGCAGGCCTGATGTTCGCCCTGCTTTGGCAGCTGCCCGAAGGGCGGAGCGAGAGCTTCTATTTTTGGGTCTTTCTGGGCATTTCGGTGATTTTCTACTTGGCGTACACCGTCTTTGCGACGCCCTGGGTCGCACTCGGCTTCGAGCTGACGCCCGACTATCACGAACGGACCCGGCTGATGGGTGTGCAGAACTTCTTCAGTCAGCTCGCCTACGTGATCTCTCCTTGGTTCCTCCTCTTCATGCAGTACGAACCGTTCTTCGACGACATGGTGACCGGGGCGGCGGGGCTGGCGATCGTGATCGGTCTGCTGACGGCGGGCGTGGGCATCCTGCCGGCGATCTTTTTGAAGGAGCCCTACCGCGCCGACGCCGTGGCCCACCTCTACGAAGCAGAACGAGCCGACAGGCAGAAACGGAGAACCGAGCAAAACCCCCTGGTTGCCAGCATGCTCGACTTCTTCAAAGGCTTCGCCGCGACCCTGCGGTTTCGGCCTTTTTTGAAGCTTTGCGCCGCGACCTTCCTGGTGTTCAACGGCTTCATGCTGATCTCCTCGTTTCAGTTCTACGTCATCATCTACTACGTGTTCGGTGGCGATAAGGTCTTGGGCGCGGAGTACGTCGGTTACTCGGGCACCCTTTCGGCGGCCGGGACCTTCTTTGTCATCGTGTTAGTCACCTGGCTCGCCACCAAGATCGGGAAGCGTCGCGCGTTCTACGTGGCGACCGGCGTCTCCATCGTCGGCTACGGTCTCAAGTGGTGGTGCTACAACCCAGAGGTTCCATGGCTTCTCCTTGTGCCTGCGCCCTTGATGGCGTTCGGCCTCGGCGGACTCTTCACCCTGATGGGGTCCATGATCGCCGACGTCGTCGACCTCGATGAGCTGGAAACCCACGAGCGTCGAGAAGGTATGTTTGGGTCAATTTACTGGTGGGTGGTCAAGCTCGGAATGGCTGCGGCGCTCGCGGGCGGCGGCTTGCTCCTCGAGGCAACCGGCTTCGAGGTAGAGCTCGACGGGGCCCAGACCGACACGACACTGCTGTTGATGCGTTTGTTCGATATCTTCGTTCCGATGATGACCTCCGCCGTCGCCATCTGGATCGTCGCCTCCTACGAAATCACCGAAGAGAAGGCTCATGAGGTCCGGGCTGAGCTCGAGCGGCGTCGCGGCGCCATTTCAAGTAGCGACGTCGATCGCGCGTCGACTTACCCATAAAACCCCAAGACAGGGCGACCGCGCATTTTTCCTGTCTGAGTGGAAATTCGTCTCGGAAATTGTGCTTGATTTTTTCTGGAGAATTCGGCACTTCTCCTATAAGGATCCGCTTTGTTCATTGCTCGAACGAACTTCTTGCGACTTCGCGCGCGACCCTTTCAACGGCCGCAGCGAATCACAAACCAGGCGCCAGTAGGGACCGTTATGAAACCAACCGAAGGACTCGCCGCCCTCGCGATAACCGCTGTCGGATGCACCGCAGCGTCCAGCAAGCACCATTCGCCAATCGCTGCGGAGCTTGGTCAGCAGTCGCCAAACGTTTTGATCGAAGGAGAAGTCATGGCGGTTGCCTACTCGGGGTTTCGGGAAGGTCAGTATCCAGATCGCGGCGACGGCGCCGTGAATCCGAGCGCCGATGAGATTCTCGAAGACCTCAAAATTCTCGTCGCGCACGATTTCAATCTGATTCGCCTCTACGATTCCGGCCAAAACTCCTCGCTCACCCTCGAGCTGATTCGACGGCACAAGCTCCCGATCAAAGTCATGCTGGGAATATGGCTAGACGCCGAGTTCAGCAATCATGAGGGCTGTCCCTGGTTAAACGAGCCCATACCGGAGAGTAGTTTGGCCGCCAACACCTGGAGAAACGCCGCCGAGCTGCGCCGTGGGATCAAGCTCGCACAGGAGTTCGAAGATGTCGTGGTTGCCGTCAATGTCGGCAATGAAGCGCTCGTCGATTGGAACGATCACATGGTGCCCATGAAAAAGGTGATCGCCTACGTTCGGCTCGTAAAGGCTGCCATCGACCAGCCGGTCACCGTTGCCGAGAACTACGCATGGTGGATACGCGACGGCGCCGCGCTCGCGGCCGAGGTCGATTTCATTGGCGTCCATACCTATGCTGAGTGGGAAGGAAAGACGATCGACGAGGCCCTCCCGTACACGATTGAGAACATCGAGGGCGTGCGTGCTGCGCTGCCCGACAAGCCCGTTGCTATTTTGGAAGCGGGTTGGGCGACCGTCGCGGACGAGTTTGGCGAGCGGGCCAATGAGGAAAACCAGGCACGTCATTATCTCGAGCTCCAGAATTGGGCGCGCGCCACGAATACGACGGTGTTCTTCTTCGAGGCGTTCGACGAGCCATGGAAAGGCGACCCGAATGCTCCCCTCGGCGCCGAAAAACACTGGGGCCTATTCAACGTCGATCGAACCCCGAAGCGCTTGATGCAGGAGCGTCCGCAAGTGAATGCTCAACCTCGGTGATAGCCGATCAGCGCCCCAGCCTTTACTTGACGAGCCGCAGCGAGCCAAAGATCCCGGCGTCGATCCAACCGCGGTCTTTGTGCTCCCCGGGCGCCGACTCCGAGCCGATGAAATTCTCGCGGAGCTCGCTGCCATCGTTGTCACACCAGGCGATCATCAGCCCCATCACTTTGCCCGCTGAGAGCCTGACGGGCACGTTCTTGTCTGAGCCGTCCACGTAGTCGTCCGCATAAACGTCGATCGCCAGCTCCCAGACGATCTTGTTGCCGTGCTGCCGCCAACGGCTCTGCACGTGATGGGAGTAGCTGTGCGGTAGCTTATCGGTACCGATGTCGATGGCTTGGTTGTCCAGCGACATATGGTAGGCGAACGCATTGTGGTTGTACTGGTGATTGCCGCCCGAATAGTCCTCGTCGAGGAAGATCTCGAGACAGTCGTCATCCCAATACTGAACCAGCGGGTCGCGGTGACTGTCGAACAAAATGTCATCGACGAGCTCCGCTAGAACGTAAATTCGTTCCGCGGTCCAGACCACCTTGAAGCGACCTCGGAAATCCTCAGTCGAATACTCGGGACCCAGCCAGCGATGGCTGAGCTCCTGCCAGCGAGCCCGCTGCCAGACGGCCTCACCGGCGACGCCGTCGATCGTGGGCGCACGCTGCGCTTTGGGAGCTCGATACTCGCTGCGTCCTGGGTCGTGGCTGGGGCGTTTGGCCAGAGCGGTCGCGGGCGCAGACAGCAACGCGACTGCGATCAGCAAACCCAAGACGGCTCTCATGCTAGATGAATTTTGGATTGCCATCCTTGTCCCAAAGCCCCCAGTACGCGCCGACATCGCCCTCGTCGCCGACTTTCCAGGCTTCGTCGAACGACGAGAAGTAGAATATCTCGATATCCTCTTCGTGCGCCCACTGGTATGCCCGGATGAAGTACTCCAGCGCATGGTCATACGAGGGTACCGCGGTACCGAAAGGAGACCCGACGCTCGGCCAACCCGTCTCGCTGATGATGACTTTCTTGCCATCCGCAACGTTTTGCGCGCGTCGATACATCTCCTTCATGTACAAGAGGGCATACTCCGCGGGGCAGCTTTCCCAGAACGGATAGCAATTCACCAGTAGTATGTCGCAGGCCGCGGCCACGCGAGGATGGTTCTCGAAGAGAAAATAGGCGTCGACAGTGCCCACCGGAACACCGGGCACCGCGGCCTTCGCCCGCTCGATGTAATCGATCAATTGGGCTTCGGTCAGGTCTTCGCGCAGCATGACTTCGTTGCCGACCGCAAGGATGTCGGCATGCCCGGCACGGGCGACCTCGATGCCATTGCGGAGCTCGATTTCGTTCTTATCGAGCTCCTCCGATAGCCCGACCCCGACCATCGTCTTCAAACCGTTCTCATGTGCGATGCGGGGCGTTTCCTGGTTGCCCTCCCTGCACGAGAAACTTCGAATCCATTGCGTGTACGGAGCAATGATCTGGAGCCGCTCGCGGATCTGACGCTCGCTGATTTCGACCCCTGGAGATTGCCCCTCGATGTAGGGGCTGAACGAAAGGCCGTGAATCTTTCGCCGCAGGATTGTCCAGAGCAGCTCGACTTTGTCCTCGCGCGACATCTGCGAGAGATCCATGCCGAGAAGCCCCGGGAATCCCGGTACTTTGTAGCCCGATCGTCTGAGCGAGACGGCGGCGCTCGACCGCGAGCTGACGGAAAAATCCCTATCGAATGCTTTGGACACAACCGCTCCACCTGGGCGCAAAGCGAGCGCCCATGCGAGAGCTTAGCACGACCGACCACCGGCCGAGCGGTCGACAATTCGGGGTCCCGAGGCAGCCAAAGACAGTCTTGGGCGCTATGAACCCCACGTGGACGACCGCAACTCTTCGAATCCACCCGCCGAGCCCGATGAGGCGCTCCGCGTCGACGTCCGGGTTCTCGGAGACCTCCTCGGCGAGGTGCTGAGGCAGCAGGCAGGGCCGGACGTCTACGAGACCGTCGAGCGCATCCGGGAACAGGGCAAAGCGCTGAGGGAACCGGATGCCAGCGATCGGGACCCGGCCCTCGCCGAGCTCTACGAGATCGTCGAGGCGCTCCCGCTCGACAAGGTGGGCGAGGTCGTTCGGGCCTTCTCCCTCTTCCTGACACTTGCGAACATCGCAGAGCAACGACACAAGGTGCGCGAGCGACGAACCGCCCAGATGCGCGCCGCTCGAGGGGTCGTCGTGGAACCTCGACTCGATTCCTGCAGCGACGCGATTGCAAAAATGATCGCTGCGGGCATCGACCCGGCGCGCGTGCACGAAGCTGCCAGCACGCAGTATGTCGAGTTCGTGCTCACCGCCCATCCGACGCAGGTGGTCCGGCGCACGCTCCTTCAGCGATACAATCGCATCGCGGAGTCGCTTCGTAACGGCGATCGAAAGGACCTCACCCCGGACGAGCAGGACGCCGTGCGATCGCAGCTTCGACGGGACATCTCGACGGTCTGGCACACCGACGAGCTGCATCGGAGCCGCCCGACGCCGACCGACGAAGTGCGCGGCGGGCTCGCGGTTTTGGAGCAGTCCCTCTGGCATGCCGTGCCCAGGTTCCTGCGGCGTTTCGACTCCGCGCTCCGGTCGCAGACGGGGCGCGGACTGCCCATCGACGCGAGCCCTATTCGGTTCGGCTCCTGGATGGGTGGCGATCGCGACGGGAACCCCAACGTGACGGCGAAGGTCACCCGTGAAGCAGTCTTTTTGTGCCGTTGGACCGCGGCCAAGCTCCTCCACGATGAGGTCGACGCTCTGTGCCAGGAGCTGTCGATGGACACCGCAACCGATGCCCTCCGCGAACGGGCGGGCATGGACAGGGAGCCCTACCGTGCGCTCCTGCGGCGGGAGCGCGCTCAGCTTGCCGCAGCGCTTCGCCAGATCGAGGACCAGCTCGACGCCCTGCAGTCGGCTAGAGCCAAGCCGACCCTGCTTGATTCGTCCGCCCCGACCGCCGAGTCGCTGCTCGACGCACTAATGCTGACACGTAGCTCCCTCATCGAGACCGGGCAGCATGTCATCGCAGAGGGCCGACTTCTCGATCTGATTCGCCGAGTCCACTGCTTCGGCCTGCACATGGTGCGGATCGACATTCGCCAGGAGTCCGCCCGTCATACGGACGTCCTCGACGAGTTGACTCGACATCTTGAGCTCGGAGCGTACCGCGACTGGGACGAAGCCGAGCGTCAGAAATTTCTCATCGCCGAGCTGGGCTCGAAGCGACCCCTCATTCCCGAGGACATGCCCGCCTCGCAGGAGGTCCAAGAGGTCCTGGACACGTTCCGCGTGCTCACCACCCTGCCCCGGGATTCGCTCGGCGCGTACGTGATTTCGATGGCCCATCAGCCAAGCGACGTGCTGGCCGTCGAGCTCCTGCAGAAGGAGGCACGAGTCGCCGAACCGCTGCGCGTCGTTCCGCTTTTCGAAACGATATCGGACCTGCAGGCGTCTCAGGAAGTCATGTCCAGTCTGCTCGACCTGCCTTGGTACCGCGCTCGCATCGGCGGCCGCCTCGAGATCATGATCGGCTACTCGGACTCATCCAAGGACGGGGGCAGGCTCGCCGCAGCTTGGGAGCTGTACCAAGCACAAGAGCGCCTCGTCGAGCTTTGTCGTTCGCGAAACGTCCACCTCACGCTGTTTCACGGGCGCGGCGGCAGCATCGGGCGAGGAGGCGGGCCGACTCACATCGCCATCCGCTCGCAGCCAGCCGGATCGATCGACGGAGCGCTCCGCGTGACCGAGCAGGGAGAGATGATCCAGTGGAAGTTTGGAACCCCCGACATCGCCGTGCGCAGCCTCGAGCTCTACTCGACGGCCACCTTGGAGGCGACCCTCACTCCACCCGCCGCGCCGAGCCCTGCGTTTCGGACTCGAATGGCCGCGCTGGCCGAGCGCGCGATGGCGGCCTACCGCGAGGTGACGCGCGCAAGTCGGTTCGTCCCCTACTTCCATGTCGCGACGCCGGGCATCGAGCTCGGTTCGCTTCAAATCGGGTCGCGCCCCGCTCGCCGCAAGTCGGGCGAAGGGCTGTCGAGCCTTCGGGCGATCCCCTGGATCTTCGCCTGGACGCAAACCCGGCTGCTTCTCCCGGCCTGGCTGGGCATCGAAACCGCACTGCAGGAGGCGCTCGACCACGACGGGCTCGCGGAGCTGCGCGAGATGGCCGCGAGCTGGCCCTTCTTTCAGTCGACGCTCTCCCTTTTGGAGCTCGCGCTCGCCAAGGCCGACGAGCGGATCGCGGCGCGATACGACGCCTTGCTCACTCCCCCGGAGCTGCTTGACGTCGGTGAGGGACTTCGCGCGCGCCTCAAGCAAATGAGGTCCGTCTTGCTCCAGGTCCTGGACGAAGACGAGCTGCTCGAAACCGACCCCACGCTTCGGCGCTCCCTTCAGCTTCGACGCGCGTATCTCGATCCCATCAACCTGATCCAGGCGGAGCTGCTGCGGCGTCAGAGAGAGGCCGACGACGCAGAGCTTCAGGACGCTCTTCTCGCGACGGTCAACGGCATCGCGGCAGGACTCAAGAACACGGGCTGAGACGATGTCCTTACGGAAAAAGACGACACACGCACTTGTTCTGACCTTCGCCTGCCTCGGACTGTGGCAGTCGGCGGCAGCGGCGAAGGCGATCCCGGTGGAGCTCCGCCAAACCAAGCAGGGCTGGCAGCTGCTCCGCGGCGGTGAGCCGTATTTGATCCGCGGGGCCGGAGGGGATGGGTCGCTCGAGCAGCTGGCGGCGGCGGGCGCGAACTCGGTGCGTACCTGGGGGGCCGATGACATCGACGCGCGCCTCGACGCCGCGCACGCCCTCGGCCTATCGGTGACCGTAGGCATCTGGCTCGGGCACGAGCGCCACGGCTTCGACTACAGCGACGAGGCCCAGGTGCGCAAGCAGTTGGAAGCAGCCCGCCAGATCGTCCTCCGTTACAAGGACCACCCGGCGGTCCTCCTTTGGGGCATCGGCAACGAGATGGAGGGCTTTGGCGAAGGGGATAGTCCGGCCATCTGGGAGGCGGTCAACGACATCGCCACCATGGTGAAGAAGCTCGACCCCTTCCACCCGACCATGACCGTCACCGCCGAGCTCGGCGGCGGGCGTATCGACGGCGTGCAAAAGCGCTGCCCGGCGATCGACATTCACGGCATCAACTCCTACGGCGGCGCGCTGTCTCTTGCCGAGCGCTACCGCGCCGGGGGCGCGACCAAACCCTATGTGCTCACCGAGTTCGGCCCGTCCGGGGTCTGGGAGATCCCGAAGAACGACTGGGGCGCACCCGTCGAGCCGACGAGCACCGAGAAAGCGGCGTTTTACCGTCGCAGCTACGAGAGCGCTGTGAGCGGCGCTCCGGGCCTCGCCCTCG
>Ga0316189_10005376_pt1 | contig 12275 bp, 10 predicted proteins | sample LowCovwburrow_MG_FD_204930 | JGI IMG/M metagenome (GOLD analysis project Ga0316189, IMG submission 204930) | Coastal sediment microbial communities from Maine, United States - Lowes Cove worm burrow | ecosystem: Environmental > Aquatic > Marine > Coastal > Sediment | place: USA: Maine... | reverse complement strand
GTCGAGGTCGATGACAACGGGACATGGTTCGTCAGGCAGATCAACGGAGAAGACGACGGGACATTCTACGAGCTCGACCTGAAGGTGGAGGGCGGCATCGTGACAAGCGGCCACCGGCCTCTCGCGATAAATTGGGGCGACATACACCTCGAGATCGCAGACGAGGAGCCCATGGAGGTCGCGTTCGGCGAGGGCGGTATGCTCGACACGCTGCAGCCCGAATACCAATTTATGCACGACCTGCTCGACTTCCGCAGGCGCAACCATCACGACCGAGGCAACCCTCACCTGAACTTCGAGAAATATGTGAGCGGTCACGAGTGCGTCGAGGCAGAGTTCAAGAACGTCAACGCGTTCCTGCTCGGCCGAGGAACTCGAGATTGGGTGAAGACGTATGTCGTCGACAGTAACCACGACAGGGCGTTTACACGGTGGCTGCACGAGGTGGACTACAGGTTCGACCCTGTCAACGCGGTCTTCTTCCTGACGTGGCAGCTGCACGCTTACAGGAGCATCCAGAAGGGTGCGAAGACCTGCCTCTTCGAGGATGCGGTGAAGGCATACGGCGGCGTGGACGACGTGGTCTTCCTCGATCCAGACGAGTCCATGGTTCTCGCAGACATCGAGTTCGGTATGCACGGCGATCTCGGTCCGAACGGATCACGCGGCTCGGCGATGAACCTGCACAAGATCGGCAGACGGTGCAATATAGGACACTCGCACTCTGCGGCTATCGTCGACGGGCTGTATCAGTCCGGCGTAATGGCTCTGCAACCCGGTTATGCGAAGGGACCCTCGAGCTGGTCATATTCGCACATCATCACCTACCCGAACGGGAAACGAACCCTTGTCACCTTCTGGGAAGGCAAATGGCGGGCGTGAACCTCTGCTTGCTCTCCTGTGCCAGAAACGGTATTGTGGAGCACGTTTACACGAGGAGTCTCTTCCATGCCTACTCTCACAGTCGGAACTAACGCATACGACACGCTCGCCAACGTCGACACGTACTGGTCGGATCGTGGCGGCACGGCGTGGGCAGCGGACACCACGGCGAATCGCGAGATCGCAATCATCAAGGCTACAGACTGGCTTGATCGCAACCTTGACTGGCGCGGCACGCGCTACACGCAAGCGCAGCGCCTCGGCTGGCCTCGGGCTGGCGCGGAGGACGACGATGGCTATGTATTTGCAGTCGACGAAGTGCCGTGGCAAGTCGAGGAAGCCATGGCAGAGATCGCCGAGCTTTATCGCGCTGGGACCCTCGACATGGAGGGCATCCTGACGGCCGACACCGGTCGCTCGGTCTCCGAGAAGACTGTCGACGTGATCACCATCAAGTACGACACCGCCTACTCCAACGGCGTAGTTGCCGCGATCCCCGTCCACGTTTACAAGAAGCTCAAGGGCGTCGTACTGGCACCGGGCTCTCTGAAGCGAGTTTGACATGACCTTCTACACCGACCTCCGGGACAACGACGCGGCACCTCTGATCACCGAGTTCGGCATGGACGGCGTTCTGCGCCAACTTGCGCCGACATACGACGAGGCGACCGGCATCAGCACGAACGCGGCAACCGACACCGCGATCAAGTTCCTGAAGCTCAAGCTCGGGAACCGGACAGAGTTCCAAGAGGAGCTGGTCGCTCGGGCGGCCTACATCCTGCTCGTGTCGGCCAAGGAGCTCGCCACGGCGGGCGTGACACCGGAAGCGACGGACAAGGTCGTCTTCGGCTCGCAGGTCTACGCGATCCTCGACATCAACGAGGTCGGACCGGGCGGGACGGCGGTGGTCTACAAGTTCTTGGTGGAGGACTAGATGGTCATCAAGTTCAAGAACACGACGCAGTTCAAGCTCGACCTGAAGAAGTTCGGCGAACAGTCGGAGGAGACGTTCGAGAAGGTGTTCCGCAAGATCGCTCTCGACATCGACTCCAGCGTCATCCTCGGGACACCTGTCGACACCGGTCGCGCTCGTGGCAATTGGTTCACGACGATCGGCAACCCGTCGAGCGCAGTGGACGCAGGCGGCTCGGCAGGGAAGGCAATGGGGCAGCTGAACGCGGCGGTCGCGCAGCTCAAGCTCGGCGACACGATCTGGATGGCGAACAACCTGCCATACATAAACCGGCTCGAGAACGGCTGGTCGAAGCAAGCACCGGCTGGGATGGTCGCGATCAACGTCGCGCGGTTCAAGTCGAAATATGGGAGCTAGGCTATGGGCTACGCTGCAGCGCACAACGCGATTCGGAGCAAGATCAACACCGACTGGACGGCCGGAGCCTATGCTGCGGTCCCGATCGCATGGTCGAACGCAGAGTTCGATCCTCCGAGCGAGGACGAGTGGATTCGCGTCACAATACTGGACGGCGAAGCCTTCAAGGCGTCCTTCGGGGCGGCCACCAACAACTCCGACACCTATAGACATTCGGGCGTGGTTATGGTTAATATATTCGCACCCTTGAACGTGGGTGACGGTCTGGCGCTGGCCATGGCGGACGAGGTGGCCTCGATCCTTCGGAAGTGGCAGCACGCCGCGACCAAGACCCGGTTCTTTACTCCTTCGGTCTCTCGTATCGGGACGGATGGAAACTGGTTTCAGGTTAACGTGACCTGTCCGTTTGAACGAGACGAGCTATTTTAGGAGAACTCCGGCATGACTTTTGCAGCCTCTAACTACATCAGCGTGCGCTATGTCGCCGAAGTGACCTTCGGCACGACACCCGCATCACCTGCACTTCAAGAGCTCCGTCTCACCGACGAGAGCCTCAACTATAACATCGAGTTCGAACGCTCCAACGAGCTCCGAGCCGACCGAGCAACGACCGACACCATCCTCGTGGGCGCGTCTGCAGACGGCTCCATCAACGGAGAGTTCTCATATTCTACGTGGGACGACTTCATCGAGTCGGCTCTCTTCAGCACATGGCAGACTACAGGCTCGGCGCTTGGCCCTGCGACCACGTTAGCCATCGTCAAGACCGGCGGCACTCCGAACACATGGACGATCACGGACTCCGGCTCTGGCCTCGCTGCGAACTCATGGGTCGTCGGGCAAGTTCTGGCAGTCACGGGCTTCGCCGTCGCTGGCACCTTCTACGCCGAGATCACCTCGATCGCTGCAGGCACAATCGCCATCAAGCCATTGACCGACGTCGCGTCGGAATCAGCTGGCGACAGTGTCACATTGACCCCGCTCAACTACATTCGCAACGGCGTCACGAAGAAGTCCTTCACACTGCAGAAGGGCTTCACCGATCTCTCGACTGTTGAATACTACAACTTCGTCGGCTCGGTCGTGGACAGCTGGAACCTCAACCTCGCAACCCGGTCGATCCTGACCACGTCCTTCGGATTCATCGCCTTGAATGGCGCAATGACCGAGACGCAGTTCGCTTCGGCCACTACACCGGCAGCCAATACCAACGACGTCCTGAACGCAGTGTCGAACATCTCGGCGATCACCTTCGACGGCGATCCCGGCGGCACGACATTCTCGTTCAACTCGCTGGACCTGAACATCGCGAACAACGTGCGCGGACAGGAAGCGGTCGGCACTCTGGGCTTCGTCGGCGTCGTCGGCGGTCGCTGCGAGATCAGTGGCAGCATGGAGTTATACTTCGAAGACTCCACGCTCTACGACAAGTTCGCAGCTGCGACGGCCTTCGAATTGACATTTATGGCCATGGACGCGGCCGGGAATTACTACATCATAAACCTCCCGAAGGCGAAGCTGACCTCGGCCGAGATCGTCGCAGGCGGATCGGACGAAGACATTTTCGTCTCCTCTGAATTCGAAGCTCTACTGAATACTGCAGGCACTCACATGATCCAAGTGTCGCGCAGCTAGAACCGGGCGCACCTCCTTCGGGAGGTGCTCTCACATCCTCCACCGTCAGGCAATGGCAAAGGACCCGACTGATGAACCTCAAAGAACTCATGACTGACAAGACGCTCGAGAACGAAGGCGTCTGGATTGAAGACATATTCCCCGGCGTACGCGTCAAGATGCGCGCCGCAAGCTACCGGCCTTTTATGGAGTTCGTCGAACACAAGAAGAAGCCGTACGCCCTGATGGGCAAGGAACCAACGAACGACGAGATGAACGCGATCGTCTCGGAAGGCATGGCGAAGCACCTTGTGCTTGATTGGGACGGCGTCGAAGATGACGAGGGTCCTGTTAACTTCTCCGAGGCGGTCGCAAAGAAGACCTTCCTCGAGGTCGAGAGATTCACTGCACGCATACTGCAGGAGTCCGGTCAGATGTCTAACTTCCAAGGCAAGCACGAGGCCGCAGCGGTAAAAAACTCACCGAGTACCTCCGGTGGGGAATCGACTTCGGAGGGCGCGAGCAATTCCTGATCGACAGGGCGCAGACCTCCGGGACGATCCCGAAGAGCCTGCTCAACCGACCCAAGATCAAGGATCAGTTCCAGCGCTACAGCGAGGTCTACTTCTCACTGCATCAATGCCGGGGCATAACGGACAGGGGAGCCGAATCAATCGCGATCACCGAGATCGCTGCGGCGCTCGATATGTTCAATATCGTCGACATTGACGACCGACTCGAGTATCTTCGAATCATTCAAGCAGTCGATCTGAACTACATCTCGATGATCGACGAGAAGGTAAGGCAACGCAACGATGGCCGAGAGCGCAGTTCTCCAACTAGGAATCGACACAACCAGCGCCGAAAAGGGCGCTAAGAGGGCTTCTCAAATACTCGAGAAGCTCGGGCGGTCGGCTGACAAGACGGGCTCGCAGGCGGCGAAAGGCGCGAAGGGCGTCGACAGGCTCGGGCAGTCGGCCACAAAGACTGCAGCGCAGCTCAAACGAGCTGACAAGGCAGCCTACAGCGCGGGCCGATCCTTCGGCAACATGATCAGGATCATCGGCGCTGGCGTGTCCCTGACGTGGGCGGTATCCCTGCTCGGCCAGATGCAGGGCGTCGAGAACCAAATCAAGCTGATCACCGACAGCACGGCAGACCTCAACAAGAACTTCGAGTATGTCGGCAAGGTCGCGCAGGCGAATTCGGCACCTCTTGGCGCGCTTGCGGAGGTGTTCTCCAAGGTCACGCGGCTGCAAAAAGACCTCGGAGTCGGCGACAAGGACATCAACAAGATATTCGAAGCCATCGCACTCGGTGCGAAGGTCTCCGGCCGATCGGCTGGCGAGCTGCGTGGGGCGCTCCTGCAGCTGACGCAGGGTCTTGGCTCTGGTATATTCCGGGCGGAGGAGTTCAACTCCGTCCTCGAAAACATGCCAGACTTGGCCAAGGCGGTCGCGACGGGTCTGCTCGGAGTCGGCGGCACCGTCGGAGAGCTTCGGAGGCAGGTCGCCGACGGCGCTATAAGCTCGGCAGACTTCGCGAAGGGCCTGATCAAGGCAGCTGCATCCCTGCAACCTCTGGCTGACAAGATGTCGGTCACGATCCCGCAGGCGTTTACACAACTCAACAACTCGATCCTGATCTGGATTCAGAGCTCACAGACGGCCGGTACGGCGGCGAACATGCTGGCGCAGGCGATCCAAATGATCGCCAACAACATGAACATCGTCGCGCCGATCGTCCTGACGTTCGCTGCCACATGGGCGGCGGCGTTCGCTTACTCGACATTCATCGCTCCCTTCGTTCAGCTGATCGCCTTGCTCCCAAGAGTCACGGCGGCGTTCGGTGCGCTAACTGCAACGCTCATGGCGAACCCCTTCGTCCTTATCGCCACATTGATCGCGGCGGCCATTGCTGCGCTGGCCTATTGGATAACGCAGACCGAGAGCGGGGCGGCGGCCTTCGAATCCTTCTCGGCGACCGTGATGGGCGCTTGGGAAGCCATCAAGTCGGCGGGCGCGACTGCGGTCGAAACATTGTCCGGCGCATGGGACGGATTCATTGCTACAGTGAAAAGCACCGTCTCTGCAATAACGAGCGTGGTCAACTCCATCATCGACGGCGTCAACCGTGCCATTGCCGCGCTTAAACGGCTTGCGTCGGCCGGTGGCGGGAGTTCGAGCTCTTCCGGTGGTGGTAGCGCCTCTAAGATGGCCGGTGGCGGCTCAATCAACTATATGGGGCGCGCTGCAGGCGGTATGGGCTTCACTGTACCCGGCAACGGCAACACCGACAACTTCCGGGCCATGGTCGACCTAATGCCCGGAGAGCAGCTCAACGTGACCCCTAAGAAGTACGCGGGACCACGCGACGGCGGCTTGACCGTACGGGACATCGCGGAGGGCGTCGCTCGTGGCTCGTTCAACATCGTCGCAGCTCTGGGATCGGTCGACAACACCATAAGCACCGGCAATACGATCGTTCGTAAAGTCGAGGGGATGACGACGAAGACCTATCAAGCAGCGAGCAACATCACGGACGCAGTGAACAACCCCTTCTTCATCAAGGAGCAGGACGTTCAAGTAACACCCGGCACCTACTGGAGGGCGATGACCACCAACGTCTCGCGCGGAGCGGACTCGACAGCGCCGAGCCTGACCGGTGGGGATCAGGCGTTCGGGTCGAACCTGTTCCCTGACCTTTACAACAAGGATATGGTGAACCTCGCCGGTTACGTCGGCGCGGGCAGCCTCTCGGGAGGCGGCGGCACGTACACTTTCAGCGCGAGCAAGGAGACGCAAGCATTGAAGGGGCAGGCAGCCTCGCTGGCTGGGACGCTATTCGGCAAGGAGGCAGAGGATCAGATCAATAAAATACCAAATCTGATCGCTAAGAATCTTGGGCTGGGCGGTCTGCTATTGGAGGATCAGGGCGAGACGTTCGCGTACTACATTCAACAGATGAAGAACTTCGAGACGCGGCAGAAGAAGGACGCGTTTCTGGTCGACTACAAGGCGGCGTTCGCTGAAGCTCGCGGCGGCATGGGCGAGTTCAACAACGGCTCGGCGGCGTATGGCACCATGTACGACAAGAACGGCAACCAGAAGAACCGCGACGGTTCCAACTTCACCGCACAGGACCGACAGGCGCTTGACGCGGCACGCGCGACCATGGACGCGGGAATTCGGAATAACAACGAGTCGCTTTCAATCAACATGACTGTGCAAGGCGTGCAAGACGCAAACTCATTCCGGGAGAGCTCTGCACAAATCGAGAACGAGCTCGCCTCGATGGTCAAAAATGCGCAGTCTAGGAGATAAGCAATGGCAACGATTCCAGTAGATGCAGTCCGGCTGCCGGTCACGATCGAGCGAGGAGCTCGGGGCGGTCCTTCCTATCGCACGAACGTCACGATCCTCGACGGCGGCTACGAGGTGACGCAGATCAACTGGTCACAGGCTCGCTGGGTCGGGACGATCGGATATGGAATCGCCGAGCGCGACTCTTACTTCGAGCTGATCGAGTTCTTCCGCGCACGACGCGGCAAGGCTCGGGGCTTCCTGTTCAAGGACTGGTCAGACTACAGCGTCGTCGGCGGGACGATCGGCACCGGCGACGGCGTCGAGACTGTCTTCCAACTGGTGAAGGTCTACGACGACACGGTGTTCCCGTACACCAGAACGATCACGCGGCCGGTCAACGGCACAGTGACGGTCTACGTCGCCGGAGTGCCTACAGCTGCGACGATCAACTACACGACCGGCACAGTGACATTCTCTGGACCGAACACCCCGGTAGCTGCGGCGGCCGTGACGGCCGACTTCGAGTTCGATGTGCCTATGCGGTTTGACACGGACGCAATCTCTGTGCAACTTGAGTGGGCAGAAGCAGGTCGAATCCCTAACCTGCCGATCATCGAGGTCCGCGAGTGAGCATAACCACAACATCCAGCCTCCGCACCGCTCTTGCATCAGGCGCGACCACGCTCGCTCGCTTGTATGTGATCACGCGGACGGACGGCAACATTTACAGGTTCACCGACCACGACGCGGACATCGTCTACGACGGCGACACGTACTACGCAGAAGCCTCCCTGCTGATGTCGGCCATATACGGCACGATCGGCGGCGTCACGCAGACGTCGGAGGCGATCCTGTCCTACGACTCGAGCTTCATCAACGAGCAGGACGTCGTCGTCGGCCTGTTCGACTTCGCGTCGGTCGATGTCTACCTCGTGGACTACGAGAACGCGACCGTGGCCTACGGCCTGATGACAATATTCTCCGGCAACATCGGCGCGATCGAGAACACTCATAAGGGCTTCTGCCGGATCGAGCTCCGGGGCAAGCTGTACAGAGCCAACTTCGTCCTCGGCAACATATACATGCCGTCCTGTCGAGCTGATCTCGGCGACAGCAAGTGCCTAGTGGACACCGGCACCATCACGGACACGCTCACCGTGACGTCTGTCATCAGCGCCTCGAACAACTTCGCCGGGACAATCGCTCAAACACTGGCGACCGGATACTTCTCCCTCGGCCTGATCGTCTGGACGGGCGGCCTGAACAGCGGCGTCAAGATGGAGATCGCGAGCAGCAATGCCTCTGGGACGACGCAGTCGCTTCGGATGACCCTTCCCATGCCTTTTGACATACAGATAGGTGACACCGCAACGATATACGCGGGCTGCGACAAGCGCATCATTACGTGCAACAACAAATTCAGCAACGTCCTCAACTTCCGAGGGGAACCGGCGAAGCCGGGAGCAGATTGGGTGAACGGATATGTCTCTGGTTAAGCGCAAGGACATCGCGGCGGAGGCTCGGACATGGGTCGGCGTACGCTACAGGCACCTCGGGCGCAACCGGGACGGGATCGACTGCGTCGGGCTTATCCTCAAGGTCGCCGAGCCCTTCGACCTGCACACCTACCCGGACAAGATCGCCTACAGTCGCGACTCGCGCGGTCACGAACTCCTGCAACCGTTCAAGGAGCACATGGACAGGGTCCTTCTCCGGGATGTCGGCGACGGCGACGTGGTCATGTTCAAGTCTGGGCCTTATCCGCACCACTGCGGGATCGTGGCCACGGACGACAGTGACGGCCGACGGTATATCGTGCACGCAGAGGCGCACGCTCGCAAGGTCTCGATCACTGCAATGGAGATCATGGTCGACAGCGCGATCATGGCCTTCCGATTCAGAGGGACAGAGTAATGGTTCAATATATTGGTCCGAGATCAACACCCGCTGGAAGCATTGTCCAGAGCAACTGGAATAAGGGCGCGGACTGGCAGAATCAACTCCGCGAGTCTGGAGCGGGCGGACACGGCGTCTATAGGTTCTCGATCATCGCACCACCCGACGATCGCTACCTCCCCGGCTACTCGATCGTCGACGAGAACGGCAAGAAGACATACGTCGGACCACGGCTCAAGACGCTCGATGTGAATTACTCCGTCTATGGCGCACCGATCCCGATCACCTTCGGCGTTCGCCGACTGATCTCGAGCATCATATGGGCGAACCCTCTGACCGAGCGCACGAACCGGAAGAAGTCCGGCGGCGGCAAGGGCGGCGGCGGCAAGAAGAAGAAGGAAACGACCTACAAATACTTCGCGACGTTCGCGTCATCCTTCGGCACCGCTCCGGCTGCAGTCGGAAACCGTGAGGTGCTGCGCATATGGGCGGACTCGCAGCTCTTGGTTGATCGCAGGCTCGGATCGCGCGGGACGAAGTTCCAGAACCTTCGCTACACCTTCCACGACGGCAGTGCGACGCAAGGCGCTGACCCGATCATCAAGTTCTACAACGACATCGACGGCATCCCGACTCCGGGCTACCGCGACCTGATGTATGTCGTGTTCGACGACCTCCCTGTCGAGGAGTTCGGCGACCGTGTGCCGAATCTCTCGTGCGAGATCGGAGACAACACGACGCTCGCTTCCGAGACGCTGACATCGACCGGTTACAATTACGAGTCGATAAACCACATGATCGACCTGCAGCACCAGCGGGCGTATTTCATCGTCGACCTCGGGACGTCGAACGAGATTCACAAGTACAACATCTCCGACGGCTGGACTCTTGAGCAGGAGATCACGATCGGCACCGGATACGTCTCCGGGTTCAACGACCACTCTGTGATATACATCCCGTGGGAGGAAGCGTTCTTCCTCTCTGACTCGTCCCTGTCGGCCTCGCAGGAGTGCAACTTCGTCGACGCATGGTCCGGCGAAGTGATCTCGACGCTCAACATCACCGGCAGCGGTGGAACATTCGGCATTAACGACGGTGATCAACCGGAGATGATGACTGCAGGGCAACTCGACAACCTGTCCTACAACCAGACCATCATCGCCGGATTCACATACCAAGACACGATCGTCATCTATTCGGTAAACCCTACCTCTCGCGCGCTGGAGTGGTTCTACGGCTCGAACATCTCGGCCATCACGTCGATCAACTGGAGCTGCGTCACAATCGGCGCGGAGTATTACGGCGCGCTCGACGTCTACTACGGCGACGACAACGGCCACATTTACTGCGTACAATGCCTGCAGGCTCAATCGGTCCTGTGGAAGGGCGGCACCGAGGGCGCGGTCTACCATGACTTCGGCAACTCGAACATGCAGATCAGCTCTATGCTCTACGACAAGTTCGACGACTCCCTGATCATCAACTACGACAACGGCACCGGCGAGGGCGTGCTCAAGTTCGACCCTGTGAGCAAGACGACGATCTGGGACACCGGCGACATCGACCTCGACGTCAAAGAGCCGCACTCAATACAATACAGCGACATCTCCGGCGGCATCATGGCATACCCGATCGCCGGTGGCGGCTGGGCAGAGATCGACCTGCGCGACGGCAGCATCACGGAGTTCACTGGCGCGTCAAACGCCTCCCTTACGTTCACCTACGACAGCAAGAGTCGCGCTGGTTACGGCGTCAACAGTGGATCGGACGACCCGCAGCGCTATCGCTACGACCTGCTCGAAGACGAGCGACAGACCTTGAAGGCGTTCCTCGAGCTTGTGGCGACGCTGGCTGGCTACACCGTCGGGACTGACTTCGTCGTCGACCCCGAGATCGACGACCTGATCGACGGGGCGTACATCACAGAGCGGGTCTCCTTCCGGGCTCTGCTCGATAGCTGTTCGACGATCTATGCCTTCGACGTGATCGAGAGCGGTGGAGCCTTGAAGCTGGTGCGGAAGCCTGCCTCGATCTCCTCGGTGGACTATGACTTCGAGCTCGCTTCGACGGACATCGCCATGGCGCAGAACGAGAACCCGAACGCGGTCGCAGTGATGACACGGCGCGAGATGGACCTGACACTGCCACGCTCGATCGAGATCACATACGTCGACAAGACCCGCGACTACGGCTACAGCTCGCAGAACTTCCAACGGACGGCGAACCCGATTAGCACCATGTACTCGAACTCGACCCTGACTGTCCGGGTCCCGATCATCATGACAGCGGACGAAGCGAAGGTGCTCGCCTACCGAGCCCTGTTCCTGACGTGGGCGTCGCGCGTGACGTACCAGTTCAGGGTCCCGCAGGAGTTCATATACCTCGAGCCCTCTGACATTGGGACGGTCGAGGTCGTCGGCAATGCGACGAACTTCACATACACCTGTCGCATCGTCGAGGCGTCCTACAACGCCGACTACAGCGTCTCGTTCAAGGCGGTCGGCTACCTTGTCGACGAGCCGATCACGATCTCGGCGGACGCCGGAACCTACCTGCAGGCGAGCACGCCGTTCTTCTCCCTCGGCCTGTTCGTTCCCATTGATTGCGTGCTTCTGCGTGCACAGGACGACGCCTCGACCTTCACAACGGCTGCGGCGATCACTCTGTACGGGCAGGGCTACCCGCTCCTCTCCCTCTCCGAGCGGTGGACGGGCGGATATGCACAAATCTCGCTCGACAACATTGAATTCACCGACTTCGAGTGGTTCTTCGGAGCTCCTGTCGTCGGGCGGATGATGAATCAACTCGGCATACCAGAGAACACGCAGTCGGTCGACACGGTCAACACCATGACAGTGCGGCTACAGAACGAGGACTACAACAGCGAGATCGCAACTTGCACCGATCTGCAGCTTCTCAACGGCGAGAACGCGGCCGTGGTCGGGCATCCTCGCACCGGCTGGGAGGTCGTTCAGTTCCGCGACGTGTCCGTAAGTGGAGGCGTTTACACGCTCTCGCACTTGCTGCGCGGGCGCAAGGGCTCGGAGCACATGACTGGCCACCCTGAATTCAGCTCTGGCACGAACCCTCACTATGCGGGCGAATATGTCTTCCTGCTCGATGCTGACTTTATGCGCTTCTATGCGGTCCCGCTCACCAGCAAGGACACGAACCTCGCCTACAGGTTCGTCTCGAACGGTCAGGACGAGCTCGACGCGATCACATCCTTCTCAACCTTCACCGGCGAG
>Ga0316189_10005375_pt1 | contig 12275 bp, 12 predicted proteins | sample LowCovwburrow_MG_FD_204930 | JGI IMG/M metagenome (GOLD analysis project Ga0316189, IMG submission 204930) | Coastal sediment microbial communities from Maine, United States - Lowes Cove worm burrow | ecosystem: Environmental > Aquatic > Marine > Coastal > Sediment | place: USA: Maine... | reverse complement strand
AAATTCGATTTGGATGAAACAGGTGTTGTCGTTCCTGAATTCTTTAAACTACGTCCGCCAAATTTTCCAACAATTCGTTTATCGCAATTTGCCAATTTATATAGTGAAAACCATAACTTGTTCGACCAAGTGGTAAAGGCAAAAACCAAAGTTGACTTATACAAGATCTTTGAGGTTACTGCCAGCACGTATTGGGACGACCATTTTACATTTGGCAAGAGGTCTAAAAAAAGCATAAAAAAATTGACGAAAAAGTTTATCGACCTGTTGATTATTAATACGATTCTCCCTCTGATGTTTAGTTATTCCAAACATCTGGGCAAAGATCCAAATGAAAACCTATTAGCCATAATCAGCAGCTTAAAAAAGGAGGATAATCATATTTTAAAAAGATTCAATGCTTTGGGTATTGTATAAAAACAGCTGGCGACAGTCAGGCTATTTTGCAGCTATATAATGGATATTGTTCTAAAAATAAATGCCTCCATTGTTCGATTGGCAGTAGTTTATTAAATAGAAATAATTAATTTTAGGCAATGAATATTTTCTATCAGCTATTATATTATTTTCAAAAAAGGGGCTTTGAAGTTTGTAGGCGAATTGCCGAGCGCATGGGTATTCGAGCAAGGGTTGTCAGAACATCGTTCATTTACCTTACTTTCGTAACCTTGGGATTTGGCTTTGCATTGTATCTTTTTTTAGCTTTTTGGTTGAAAATAAAAGATTTGGTGCATACCAAAAGAACATCAGTTTTTGACCTTTGATTATGATGAGATTATTTCGTTCCAAAATATACATTGCCATTGTATTAATTGCATTTGTTTTGGCGACTGGAGTAGTTGGGTATAGGTTTTTTTCAGATATGTCCTGGCTAGATGCCTTCTATATGACTGTTATTACCGTCACTACGGTCGGTTTCTCCACAGTTGGCCAATTAAGTCCTGAAGCAAAGATATTTACGGTATTTTTAATTATAGCCAGTGTATTCATTTTTGGGTTTTCAATTTCGGTCATAACCGAGTATATATTGAGTAGAAATTCCTTAGACATATTAAAAAAGAAAAAAGTGAAAAACAAGATCAGCTCACTCTCGAACCATGTGATTATTTGCGGATTTGGCCGTAATGGCAACCAAGCTGCCGAAAGACTTAAAGCCTATAAAAGACCTTTTGTTGTAGTCGAAAGAGATAAGGAAATTATAGAAAAATATGATGAGAACATCTTATTTGTTGAAGGCGATGCCAATGAAGATGAAGTTTTGATCGAGGCCGGTATTGATCGTGCGCAGTATATTATCACCACACTTCCAGAGGATGCTGCCAATCTTTTTGTGGTGTTGTCTGCAAGGCAATTGAATAAAAATCTCTATATAATCAGTCGGGCTTCACAGATAACTTCTCAGAAAAAGTTGAAATTGGCTGGAGCGAATCAAGTAATAATGCCAGACAAAATAGGAGGGGACCACATGGCATCATTAGTGGTAATGCCCGACCTGATCTCTTTTATGGATGAATTGTCTTTGGAAGGCGAACATACAACCAATTTAGAGGAAGTAGCCATTGAAGAGATTGCTGAAGAAGGTGAATGCAATTCGCTTCGTGATTTGGATCTTAGGAGAAAAACAGGATGTACGATTATAGGCTATATTGCTCCCGATGGCAAATACACCATAAACCCTGAGGCAGACATGCAGTTACAGCCAAAAAGCAAAGTAATAGTACTTGGAAGGCCCGAACAGATTCGTAAGTTGAACGAAATGTTCCATATTTAATCAATTTTCTTTTACACCAATATTTGATTTGGAAGAATATTTTTATGATATTGCTGTCCTAGCAAATTAAACCAAAACCAAAACCAGCAACTATGAAGTATAGACTTCTTTTATTATTTACCATATTACCACTAATAACAAGCGCACAAGAGAAAGGACTGGATGAGAAGGTCAATGATGCATTCATGCCTTTTGCAGTTTGGTGGCAAGGTTTTGTATTGACCGCAATACCTATTGCTGGTTACAACTTACCTATTGTTCTAATTTTGTTGATTGTTGGCGCAACATTTTTCACGATATATTTCAAATTTCCTAACATCACGAAATTTCCTTTAGCCATTAATACTGTAAGAGGTCATTATGATGAGATGGATCATCATGGGGTTGAAAAGGCTGATTTAAATATTGTAGATGGTGATTTAGTCGATACTATTGGTGATGAAAGTAAAGATGGTGAAGTAAGTCACTTTCAAGCATTGGCAACTGCAGTATCTGGAACTGTTGGTCTGGGTAATATAGCAGGTGTCGCGGTCGCGATTGCAGTAGGGGGGCCAGGAGCTACATTTTGGATGATTGTATGCGGACTTATAGGTATGTCGACAAAGTTTGTAGAATGTACTTTAGGTGTAAAATATAGGGATGTTGGTGAAGACGGTACAGTTTATGGGGGGCCTATGTATTATTTGTCAAGAGGATTAAAGGAAAGAGGCTTTGCCGGTTTAGGTAAGGCTTTGGCAGTCATTTTTGCCGTGCTCTGTGTTGGTGCTTCGTTTGGAGGTGGCAATGCATTTCAGTCAAATCAAGCAGCGGTGCAGCTTACTTCCATGCTGAATTTAGAGGGTGGGGCAACAGGTGTTATTATCGGAATAATACTAGCTATTCTCGTAGGTATAGTAATTATTGGTGGAATTAAGAAGATTGCCAGTGTAACAGAGAAAATTGTCCCTTTTATGGCCGGTATTTATGTTTTAGCTTCTTTGGTTATCATTTTTGCAAATATTGAATATATGGGGGATGCCATCTCAATGATTTTCACAGGGGCATTCTCACCTGAAGCAGGCCTTGGTGGTATTCTCGGTGTAATCATAGTTGGTTTTCAAAGAGCGGCTTTCTCTAATGAAGCAGGGGCAGGTTCGGCAGCGATAGCGCATTCAGCGGTAAAGACGAAATATCCTGCAAGTGAAGGTGTAGTTGCCTTGTTGGAGCCATTTATTGATACGGTTGTAATTTGTACAATGACTGCGTTGGTTATTATTTTCTTTAATATGGATGCTGGTGCATTTGATTACGGAAATGCTGTTGGTAGTACCGTATTAATCAATGAATCAGGTACATATATAGGTGGTGTGGATTTAACATCAATGGCTTATGATTCTGTAATACCAGGATTTAGATATATCCTCACCATAGCGATTATTCTATTTGCCTTTTCAACGATGATCTCATGGTCGTATTATGGATTACAATCATGGAAATATTTGTTTGGAAGGGGAAAAAGAGCTGATGTTGTTTATAAAGTACTGTTTTTAATGTTTGTGGTTATTGGAGCTGCAGCTACTTTGGATGCAGTAATTAAATTCTCTGATGCCATGATATTGGCATTGGTATTCCCAAATATGATCGGTCTTTTATTCTTATTCCCTCGTGTTAAAGAGGAATTGGATAAGTATATGACAGACATTAAGAATTTCGTTAAAGGCTAGCTGCACTACAAATGCATAAATTTAAATCCCACTTTTCCTTTAGTAAACAGGAGTGAAGTGGGATTTTCTTTTTGCTCCTTATCATTGTTGCCTTGCAAGTGGTTTTCTATGTGGTGAAATACACTTCAAGTAAAGCCGAAGGAAATCTGTCTTTGGATAGAGACACACAAGATAAGATTGATGTCTTAAAGCAAAACTCCAAACAAAACGATTCAATTCGGATTTATCCATTTAATCCTAATTTTATTTCTGACTACAAGGGATATACCTTGGGAATGTCCGTGGAAGAAATAGATAGGTTACACGCGTTTAGAGCGCAGCATAAATTCGTTAATAATTCGGAGGAATTTCAAAAAATTACCCATGTTTCTGATTCCTTGTTAAAGAAAATCTCGCCATATTTCAAGTTTCCTGAATGGGCGAAAAACAAATCTTTGAGTCAAAAGAAAATCCCTAACGCTACTTTTCAAAGAGAATTGGATTTACAAAAAGGCGATTTTCAAGTAAAAGACCTGAATACTGCTACTGCTGAAGACTTAAAATCAATAAGCGGTATAGTGGAGAAATTAGCGCTTAGAATAATCAAATTCAGGAATAGGTTAGGAGGTTTTATAGTAGATGACCAATTGTACGATGTTTATGGCCTAGAGCCAGATGTCGTTAAAAGAACCATTAAAAGGTTCACGGTATTGAGCCAACCTCAGATGGAGAAAATAAACGTTAATAGTGCTTCTGTCGAGGAGATTTCCAAATTAATTTATTTAAGATATAATATCGCCACTAAAATAGTCGAATATAGGGAAGTTAACGGTAGTTTTTCATCCTTGGACGAATTAACAAAAATTGAAGATTTCCCAATAGACAAGATCCATAGAATTAAATTATATTTGACACTTTAAAAAAAACTTGCGAATGTTCAAAGAAACCATGTGTTTTGATTACTCAGAAACTCAGGAACATGTAGCTACTGCCGCCAAGAAGTTTGCAGAGCAACATATAAGACCGCATATTATGGAGTGGGATGAAGCCCAGACTTTTCCGGTAGCGCTTTTTAAAAAAGCCGGAGAAATGGGTTTTATGGGGGTGTTGGTGCCAGAGGAATATGGTGGCTCAGGTCTGGGTTACCATGAGTATATTGCCATCATAGAGGAAATTTCCAAAGTTGACCCTTCCATTGGGTTATCCATTGCTGCCCATAATTCTTTATGTACGAACCATATTTTGTCTTTTGGCAATGAGGAGCAAAAGCAGCGCTTTATGCCGAAATTGGCATCTGGTGAATGGATTGGTGCTTGGGGACTTACAGAACACAATACCGGTTCCGATGCTGGCGGCATGAGTACTACGGCCATAAAAGATGGGGATTATTGGGTCTTGAATGGAGCCAAGAACTTTATTACCCATGGTATTAGCGGTGATGTTGCCGTGGTAATTGTAAGAACAGGGGAAAAAGGAGATAGTTATGGTATGACCGCATTTGTCATTGAAAAAGGAACTCCCGGTTTTACCAGCGGTAAAAAAGAGGATAAATTGGGGATGCGCGCCAGTGAAACTGCTGAATTGATTTTTAATAATTGTAGGGTGCCTGATCAAAACAGATTGGGCGATATCGGCGATGGCTTTGTTCAATCCATGAAAGTGTTGGATGGTGGTAGAATCTCTATCGGTGCATTATCATTAGGTATTTCAAAAGGAGCTTATGAAGCTGCTTTGAAGTATTCAAAGGAGAGAATTCAATTTGGGAAACCCATTAGCCAATTCCAAGGGATATCTTTCAAATTGGCTGATATGGCTACCGAGATTGAAGCCTCAGAGCTTTTGTTGCACAAGGCTGCTTTTTTAAAGAATGAAGGTCGAAAAATGACCCGACTGGGTGCCATGAGCAAAATGTATGCTTCAGAGGTATGTGTAAAAGTAGCAAATGATGCTGTTCAGATACATGGAGGTTATGGTTACACCAAAGATTTTCCTGTAGAGAAATTTTATCGCGATGCTAAGCTTTGTACAATAGGTGAAGGCACTACAGAAATACAAAAAGTGGTCATCTCGAAAAATATTTTGAAATAGTTGCAACCTAATTCATTAATTCATTTTATATTTGCACCCCTAATCACTAAAGAAAGGAGGTTGTAGCCCATGTTAATAATACCAATTAAAGAAGGAGAAAACATAGATAGAGCTTTAAAGCGCTTCAAGCGAAAGTTCGATAAGACTGGTACAATGCGTCAATTGCGCAAACGTCAGCAATTCACAAAACCATCGGTAATACGAAGAGCTCAAATTCAAAAAGCACAATACATTCAAGGTTTAAGAGATCAAGAAGAGATCTAAAATCCATTATTAAAGTGTACAATTATTTAAAAAATCCCATCACACGATGGGATTTTTTTATTTTCGGTTATTGCTAAGACAACTTTAGTAACTTTGTTTTATGTCGCTGCAATCATTTATTTCTTATTTGCTTCTTGAGAAAAATTATTCTGAGCATACAGCAAGTGCTTATAAGAATGATATTCAATCTTTTGCTGATTTTTGCCGTGATGAATATGTATTTGAGAATATAAACAATATTGAATACAATATTATAAGAAATTGGATAGTCTCTCTTGTTAATACTGATATATCCAACAGATCAGTAAATAGAAAAGTTGCTTCTTTAAAAGCCTATTATAAATTTCTGCAAAGAATAGGTAGTATTGATACCAATCCATTAGCCAAACACAAAGCACTAAAAACCTCGAAAAAAGTTGAGGTACCGTTTTCCGAAGAAGAAATGCAGCGAATCCTGTCACAAATACCTTTTAAGGATGATTTTGAAGGGAGGCGGGATAAATTAATCATTGAATTATTATATACCACAGGTATAAGACGATCAGAACTAATAAACCTTAAAATAAATGATGTTGACCTTACAGGTAAATCTATTAAGGTGCTGGGCAAAAGAAATAAGGAAAGAATTATACCATTGTTAGCTCCCACAATAGATTTGTTCCTGTCATATTTCTTATATAGAAATGCCTTGGAAAGTATATTGGATAAGGAGTATGTTTTTCTAGCTAGATCGGGCAATAAAATATATGAAACCCTTGTTTATAGAATTATAAAGGGGTATTTTAGTAAGGTATCCTCCAAGGTAAAAAGGAGTCCACATATATTACGACACACCTTTGCGACTCATTTACTTAATAAAGGCGCAGATTTAAATTCAGTAAAAGAGTTGTTAGGCCACTCAAGTTTGGCTTCGACCCAAGTTTATACACACAATAGTATTGCTGAACTTAAAAAAGTACATTCCTCTGCCCACCCTAGAGGCAAAAAATTGTGAGGTCAATTTACATCATTTAATATTTAAAATTTTTAATCTATGAAAGTAAACGCTCAATCAGTAAATTTCAATGCAGATAGTAAGCTTTTGGAATTTGTCCAAAATAGATTGGATAAATTAGAAACCTTTTACGATAAGGTGATAAGTTCAGATGTCTATTTAAAAGTTGAGAATACCAGTTCTAAAGAAAATAAGATTGTAGAGATCAAGTTAAATATTCCCAAAGATAAATTTGTTGTCAAAAAACAATGTAAAACATTTGAAGAAGCAATAGATTCCGCTTGTAGTTCTTTGGAGCGAAAATTGAAGAAAACCAAAGATATGCAACGGGTAAAGGTGTGATGAAAATTATGTAAAATTAATTTTGATTAAACAAATAAATATTTACATTTGCAGTCCGTTAGAAATAGCGGACTTTTTTATGCGTAAAAAAGTGTTGATAGGCCGATGTAGCTCAGCTGGCTAGAGCAGCTGATTTGTAATCAGCAGGTCGTGGGTTCGAGTCCCTCTATCGGCTCTAAAGTTCTTTAAAATAAGGTATTGGGGAGATACTCAAGCGGCCAACGAGGGCAGACTGTAAATCTGCTGACTACGTCTTCGCAGGTTCGAATCCTGCTCTCCCCACCATATTTTAGAAGACCATTGTCAGGGGTTCAATTTTATGGAATTCTGATAAATTGAAAGTTCAGTACGTTGGAACTTGAATAAAAATCCGTATTATGGGTTTTTAAAATTGAAATTTTGAATTAAAAATGCGGGAGTAGCTCAGTTGGTAGAGCGTCAGCCTTCCAAGCTGAATGTCGCCAGTTCGAACCTGGTCTCCCGCTCTGATTGTTAAAAGAAAAATATCTTTTAATATGTTCTTTAAGTATTGAACAAAAAAATGGGATGGATAGTAGTATTTATTCCGAGCAAAGTCAAGTATTACTTGATTTAACGCTCAAAGTCCTTGGGGTAACGTTTGTTGTAATTTCGATGTTGTTTTGGTTCGACCAAAAGCGTGTAACATCAACCTGAACCCAACAAGCCGACGTAGCTCAGGGGTAGAGCGTTTCCTTGGTAAGGAAGAGGTCACGAGTTCAAATCTCGTCGTTGGCTCAATTTGGCATATAATTGTACACACTAATATAAACTAAGATTAAAATTCATTAAAAAATGGCAAAGGAAACTTTTGATCGTTCCAAACCGCACTTAAACATAGGTACTATTGGACACGTAGATCACGGTAAAACAACATTGACTGCAGCAATAACAACTGTATTGTCAAATGCAGGACTTTCTGAAGTAAGAAGCTTCGATTCTATCGATAATGCTCCTGAAGAAAAAGAAAGAGGTATAACCATCAACACTTCGCACGTAGAATATTCTACTGCAAACCGTCATTACGCGCACGTAGATTGTCCAGGTCACGCGGATTACGTTAAGAACATGGTAACTGGTGCTGCCCAGATGGATGGTGCTATCTTGGTTGTTGCTGCAACAGATGGTCCAATGCCACAAACTCGTGAGCATATACTATTGGGACGTCAGGTTGGCATTCCAAGAATGGTTGTTTTCATGAACAAAGTTGATATGGTTGATGATGACGAGCTTTTGGAGCTTGTTGAAATGGAAATAAGAGAATTGCTTTCTTTCTATGAGTATGATGGTGATAACGGTCCTGTTATTGCTGGATCAGCGCTTGGTGCACTTAACGGTGAGCAAAAGTGGGTTGATACTGTAATGGAATTGATGAAAGCGGTTGATGAGTGGATTGAATTGCCTAAAAGAGATGTTGAAAAAGATTTCTTGATGCCTGTTGAAGATGTATTTACGATTACAGGTCGTGGTACTGTAGCAACCGGTCGTATCGAAACTGGTATTGCCAACACAGGTGATGCAGTTGATATTATTGGTATGGGTGCTGAGAAATTAACTTCTACGGTAACTGGTGTTGAAATGTTCCGTAAGATATTGGATAGAGGTGAAGCTGGTGACAACGTGGGTATCTTGTTGAGAGGTATTGAAAAGTCACAGATAAGCAGGGGTATGGTAATTTGTAAGCCAGGTTCTGTTAAACCACATGCTAAATTTGAAGCTGAGGTTTATATCCTTAAAAAAGAAGAAGGTGGTCGTCACACTCCTTTCCATAACAACTATCGTCCACAGTTTTATGTAAGAACTACTGATGTTACTGGTAATATTGCACTTCCAAGTGGAGTTGAAATGGTAATGCCCGGTGATAACTTGACAATTACTGTTGATTTGATTCAGCCAATCGCATTAAGCGAAGGTCTTCGTTTTGCTATCCGTGAAGGTGGTAGAACAGTTGGTGCTGGTCAGGTTACCAAGATTATAGATTAAGGTCATACGATAATATTTTGCATTTGAGGTGTCCCGCTACCGCGGGATACCTTTCAATGTAAATATAAACGGGTGTAGCTCAGTTGGTAGAGCACTGGTCTCCAAAACCAGGTGTCGGGAGTTCGAGTCTCTCCTCCCGTGCTAAAAGAGATAGGAAATTCAATGAAGTTCATTGAGAATGTTCTTTCTGTTTAATTTAAAGATTAAAACAAATGTTGACTTATATAAAGGAATCAGTTGAGGAATTAAGGAATAATGTGACCTTGCCATCTAAGGCGGAATCATCTAACCTAATGGTTATTGTTGCAGTATTCTCTGTTTTGTTCGCACTTGCCACTTGGGGTGTGGATTCAGTTTTCAGTAAATTGATCAAACTTTATTTTAGCAACGTTTTAAATTAAGTCGAGCCTTATGTCAGAAGTATTGGAAAAGAAATGGTATGTGGTTAGAGCTGTCAGTGGTCAGGAGAATAAAATCAAAGGCTACATTGAAAGTGAAGTAGCTAGGCTTGGTTTTTCAGATTACTTAGAAGATGTTTTGGTGCCAACAGAAAAGGTTGTCCAAATCAGAAAGGGCAAGAAAATAAATAAAGAAAGAGTTTACTTTCCTGGGTATATTATGATCAAAGCCAATTTGGGCGGAGAGATGATACATATTATTCGTTCAATAACCAATGTAATTGGGTTTTTAGGCGAAACAAAAGGTGGGGATCCGGTTCCTTTGAGAAAAGCAGAGGTCAACCGCATGTTGGGTAAAGTTGATGAATTGGCTATAAACACAGATAGTGTTGCTATACCATTCGTTCATGGTGAAACAGTAAAGGTTATAGATGGTCCTTTCAATGGTTTTAATGGTACTGTTGAGAAAATAAATGAAGAAAAGCGTAAACTTGAAGTAATGGTTAAGATTTTCGGAAGAAAGACACCATTGGAATTAAGTTATATGCAAGTAGAAAAGATTTAAAAATTTTGTTACATATTCAAAAGTTGTGTTGCTTCCTAAAGACACACTTTCAATTTAATTTTAAACAATGGCAAAAGAAGTAGGTAAAGTAGTTAAGCTACAAGTTAGGGGAGGTGCAGCGAATCCATCGCCACCGGTTGGACCCGCCTTAGGTGCTGCCGGTGTTAACATTATGGAATTCTGTAAGCAGTTCAACGCTCGTACGCAGGATAAACCAGGTAAAGTTTTACCAGTTGTTATCACGGTATATAAAGATAAGTCTTTTGACTTCATCGTAAAAACACCGCCAGCGGCAGTTCAACTTTTGGAAGCAGCTAAGATTAAAAAAGGATCTGGCGAACCTAACAGAGTCAAATCAGGAAATGTTTCCTGGGATCAAGTCAAAGCGATAGCTGAGGACAAAATGGTGGATCTAAATGCTTTTACTGTTGAATCAGCGATGAGCATGGTTGCAGGAACAGCAAGATCTATGGGTCTTAAGGTATCAGGTAAAAGACCTTTTTAAAATCTTAAAAAGCAATTAAATGGCAAAGTTAACAAAGAAGCAAAAAGAAGCCCACACTAAAATTGATAGAGAAAAACTTTATTCAGTTGAAGAGGGTTCAGCTTTAGTAAAAGAGATAACCAATACAAAATTTGATGCATCTATTGATTTAGCTGTTCGTTTGGGTGTTGATCCTAAAAAAGCGAATCAAATGGTTCGTGGGGTTGTAACACTACCACACGGTACAGGAAAGGATGTTAAGGTTTTGGCTTTGGTGACCCCAGATAAAGAAGCAGAGGCTAAAGACGCCGGGGCCGATTATGTTGGGTTAGATGAATATTTGGATAAAATCAAAGGCGGCTGGACCGATGTTGATGTAATCATCACCATGCCTAGCGTCATGGGTAAATTAGGACCTTTAGGCCGTGTTTTAGGACCAAGGGGATTAATGCCCAATCCAAAAACAGGAACGGTTACTATGGATGTTGCTAAGGCAGTAACTGAAGTAAAGGCTGGGAAGATTGATTTCAAAGTGGATAAAACGGGTATTGTACATGCGGCGATTGGAAAAGCTTCTTTTTCAGCCGATAAAATTGCAGACAATGCTAAAGAGTTGCTGGAGACTTTGAATAAAATGAAGCCTTCTTCATCTAAAGGAGTTTACATGAAAAGTATTTTCATGTCAAGTACCATGAGCCCTAGTGTTCAACTTGATCCAAAAACAGTTTAATTAACTGGTAGTTCAAAATTTTAATTATGACAAGAGAAGAAAAATTAAACGTTATAGAAGATTTAACTGCTCAGTTAGCTGAAAATTCAACTATTTATTTAGCTGATATTTCAGGATTGGATGCGACCACGACTTCAAACTTAAGAAGAGCGTGTTTCAAGGCCAATGTTAAACTTTCAGTAGTTAAGAATACACTTCTGGCAAAAGCAATGGAAGCCTCTGAAAAAGATTTCGGAGAACTTCCAGAAGTTTTAAAAGGGAATACATCCTTGATGTTTGCCGAAGCAGGAAATGGTCCAGCAAAACTTATCAAAAATTTTAGAAAAAAATCTGATAAGCCTTTGTTGAAAGGTGCTTTCGTTGAGGAAGCCGTATTTGTTGGTGATGACAAATTAGATACTTTGGTAAGTATAAAGTCCAAAGAGGAAATGATCGGGGAAATTATTGGCTTGTTGCAATCACCAGCCAAGAATGTTATTTCTGGTCTTAAATCTGGAGGAGGTAAGCTTGCAGGTATCTTAAAAACATTATCAGAAAAGTAGTAGTACGCACTTAAACAATTATATTTTAAAAATTTTATTAAACGATAGAAAAATGGCAGATTTAAAAGATTTCGCAGAACAGTTGGTTAACTTGACCGTAAAAGAGGTAAACGAGTTGGCTGATATATTAAAAGATGAATATGGCATCGAGCCTGCAGCTGCTGCAGTAGCTGTTGCCGCTGGTGGTGCCGCTGAAGGTGGTGAAGCCGAAGAGGAAAAATCAGAATTCGATGTAGTATTGACCGCCGCTGGTGGATCTAAATTAGCAGTTGTTAAATTGGTTAAGGAATTAACTGGTTTAGGATTAAAAGATGCTAAGGATATCGTTGATAGCGCACCAAAAGCCGTTAAGGAAGGTGTTTCTAAAGACGAAGCTGAAGGTATTAAAAAATCATTGGAAGAAGCAGGAGCAGA
>Ga0316189_10005374_pt1 | contig 12277 bp, 14 predicted proteins | sample LowCovwburrow_MG_FD_204930 | JGI IMG/M metagenome (GOLD analysis project Ga0316189, IMG submission 204930) | Coastal sediment microbial communities from Maine, United States - Lowes Cove worm burrow | ecosystem: Environmental > Aquatic > Marine > Coastal > Sediment | place: USA: Maine... | reverse complement strand
TTCAGTGATCAGCTAAAGGGAACAGTCGGTCTTGATCTTTTTGGTGGCAAGGCTATCGGCTTCTTCGGCCAATTTGCTGACAATGACCGTATCTATACAGAGCTGGAGTACAGTTTCTGATGAGTAGTGCCCAAGCGTGGGTTGAGCAGCTTGGCTTAACTCCGCATCCCGAAGGGGGCTTTTTCAAAGAGGTGTATCGCTCAGACGGGGTGATCCCTGAGTCAGCACTTCCGGATGGATTCAGTGGAGATCGAAATTTTGCCACTTCCATCTATTTTCTGCTTCAGGACGATGAGTTCTCAGCCTTTCACCGGATCAGACAGGATGAGCTCTGGTATTTCCATGATGGAGCTTCGCTGACTGTTCATGTGATCAACGCTGATGGCCAATATTCAGAGTTGAAACTGGGTCGGGATATTGCCAATGGCTGCCTGCCGCAACATGTGGTCAAAGCCGGCGACTGGTTTGCAGCCAGTGTGGATGATCAGGCCGGGTTTTCACTGGTGGGATGCATGGTGGCTCCCGGTTTTGAGTTTGCTGATTTTGAAATGCCAACAGCGCAATCTTTAATTTCACTCTTTCCCCAACACGCTGAACTGATCCATCAACTGACCCGATCCTGACCCGAAAACAGGCTTATTACTTGACTCTTTAGTCAGTCAGGCAATGCTCCTTTCTCAGGGAGGAGACTCATGAACAGTAAAGATTTTCGGTTCAGTTGGTGGAGCCGGGGTGACCTGGATGGCTTCTTCGGTCTCTTTGTTGATAATCTGATTCAATTGATTCTGATCACGCTGCTCTGTGGTCAGCTGCTTGGCATGCCGGACACACTTCTGTTTGGACGCATACTCCCCGGTGTTGCAGTGAGTCTTCTGGTAGGAAACCTCTTTTATGCCTGGCAGGCCAAGCGATTGTCTCAGGCAACCGGCAGGGCTGCTACAGCACTTCCTTATGGTGTGAATACGGTTTCACTATTTGCCTATATTCTATTTGTCATGTTGCCGGTTGTTCGAATGACCGGCGATACGGAGCTGGCTTGGCAGATGGGGTTGGCTGCGTGTCTTGGATCGGGCCTGATTGAGCTGGCAGGCTCATGGATTGCAGGGCGGGTGAAACAGATCACTCCCCGGGCAGCACTGCTCGCGACGCTGGCAGGTATTGCCATCACCTTTATCTCGATGGATTTTGCCTTCCGTATTTTTTCTGACCCACTGATTGGATTTGCACCGCTGGCCCTTATATTTATGCAGTATATTGGTCGAATGCCGCTTCCATTTAATATTCCTGCAGGACTCGTTGCTGTGATCGTTGGGACCGTGCTTGCATGGGGCTTAGGTCGGATGGATGGTGAAGCTCTCTCACAGGCTGCAGACCTCCACCTTTTCCTTCCTACACCAGCTATACCGGAGCTGCTTGAGGCTATGGTTGCACCAGAACTGATCGGGTTTATGGCTGTGATTCTTCCGATGGGTCTATTTAACCTGATCGGCTCTCTTCAAAACCTGGAGAGTGCAGAAGCGGCAGGGGACATATATCCTGTAAAGTCATCTCTGGCAGCCAACGGCATCGGCACCATTGTTGCGGCCTGTTTTGGCAGTTGTTTTCCAACCACAATCTATATCGGCCACCCCGCATGGAAGGGGATGGGGGCAGGTGCCGGATACTCCATAGCCAATGGTATTGTAATTACGCTGCTCTGCTGCTTTGGCCTAGTCGGGTTTGCATCTGCACTGATTCCGATTGAGGCGGGTGCTGCCATACTACTCTGGATCGGAATTATTATTGCCGCTCAGGCATTCCGGGATACACCACATCATCATGCTCCTGCAGTGGTGATAGGGGTTATCCCTGCCATTGCCGCCTGGGGCATGTTGATGCTGGAGAGTGGGCTGCGTGCTGCCGGAACCAATATTGGAGCCGTAGGCATTGAGGCGCTGGCAATGCAGCTGCCGATCACAGGCATGATTGCTCTGGAGAGGGGGTTTATCTTCACTTCGATGATTCTGGCCGCAATGACGGTTGCCCTGCTGGACAGGAAACACAAACTGGCAGCTTACTGGGCCTTTGCTGCAGCACTCTTTAGCAGCACTGGCATTATTCATGGATACAGCTTAACTGATGTTGCCATCATCAATCAGTATGGCCCGGAATCTACATGGCCATTTGTGGTTGGCTATCTCGTGGTGGGCACGATTTTCTGGCTCATCGGAAGAGAGGTGGAGTGACCCCGCAGATGCGGGGCCTCTCCGTTAGAGTCGCTGAAAAACAGTTCTTATCCTGACCATTCGATCACCCAGTTGGAACAGGGCAAGACCTGAAAGAATAAGTGCTGCGCCGGCAATCACTTCAACCGTTATCGGTTCACTGTTCAGCGTGTTTCCCAGCGCCAGAGCGATAACCGGTGTGATCAACGTAATCAGCGCCACCTTGGTTGCCTGAACATATCTCAATACATAGAAGTAGAGAGCAAATCCCAAGACTGAACCAAACAGGGCCAGATAACCGATGGCACCCATCGTTCTGGCTGTCACCCCAGCAGGGATATCACTTCCCATGAATAGCCAGGTCATCAGAAAGAGAGGTGCAGCAAGTGCCAAGCCTCCACAGGTCATAACAATGGCCGGGACATCCGCATCGATTCTTTTTACCCAGATACCACTGGCTGAGTGAATGATGACAGATAACAGCATAGCAATAATGCCAAGCATCACATGGCCATCCATCTCAACACCGGTCACAAAGATGACCCCAAGTCCGGCAATACCGAGCAGCATGCCTGCAACCCTTTGAAGCGTAAGCGCTTCACCCTCAAGCCAGTAGCGAGCCATGATCCCTGTGACAACAGGGCTCAGGCCGAAGATGACCGATATCCATCCTGAAGGAATGTATTGGGCAGCCCAGTAAACTGTCAGCATACCGCCATAGATGCCCAGCCCTGCTGCCGTATAGGCAGTCATGGCACGACGATGCCATTTCATCCCGGCACCAAGCAGCGCTGCAACCATCAGGGCAAGCACAGCTCCGATCACCATTCGGCTGGTAACTCCGAACAGGAATCCGACACCCTCGCTGCTCCATAAAATGGCAAGCGGAGTGGTACTCCAGATAATAATGACACCGATGTATGCCAATGGGATAGACATCTTCTTCTCCATGTTTGTTAGATACGCAATAAAGGCATCCTGCCTTTTTGCTTTTACGGCCATTGAAATGCGTGGATTTCCATAGCCTCACAAATCATCAACTTTGTCGTTGATTTGAGCACACATCCTTGTGTGTCGGGGTCTATTTAGGCCAAAAAAAACGGCCACAGATTCGCTTGAACCCATGGCCGTTGTTATCTCTGGTCGTCAGTAATAATTCGCTAACTTAAGATACACTCCAGCGCACAGGCAGAGGCATTCGACGGGCAATTAGCCAGTCGAGCGATACCACTTTAACCTGTTTCGTCTGTGCGTTCATGGGGCGAAGCATGGCTCCAAGCTTTCGGCTGTCAATGTTATTCATATCCGTGGAAGCGATCCTGTCCGCTTTTGCAACAGCTGTTGAATGGCAGTCTCTTCAGGTAGATGGGTCGAATAATACTGGAGATTGTCTGCTCCTTCATAGTGTGGGCAGTCTGCTATACTCCATATGAAGCAGCTCCGCTTTTGCGGGTGCTGTTCGGGAGGGGGAAGTGAAAAGCGCGATGAAGATCATGGATCACAGTTCTGTGAATAAAAGGGGGCTAATCACACAAGTTGCGCGTCGTCGCATGATTGCAGAGGCGGCCTACTATATGGCAGAGAAACGTGGCTTTCAGGGAGATTGCAAATTGCACGACTGGCTGGAGGCAGAAATCAGGATTAATCGGATTTACGGAATTGTAGAACAATAACATAAACCGTGGCACCATTTTTCAGCTGGAGCATGTATAGTCATCCGGCCATTTAACGGAGGACACGTATGAGAGATATGCAACGTATTTTTATTACCGTGAGTGCAGCGATCCTGCTACTGCTCTCTTCCTGTGCCACGCTGCAACAGGGCCTGGATCTCTCTTCGGTTAAATTCAGTTTCGATCGTATCTCCTCTGTTCGCATAGCAGGAATCGACCTGATGAATATCCGCTCGGTGGAAGAGCTGAACATGTTTCAAATCGCCAGGGCAACTCTGGCGCTGTCACGTGAAGAGCTGCCGCTTGATATGACCGTGCATATAAAAACTGAAAACCCGCAGATCAACCGGATTGCTACCACACTGGTCAGTATGGACTGGACTCTGATGCTGGATGGTCGTGAAACGATCAGCGGCACACTTAATGAAAGAATCACGCTGCCCGCTGGTCAGGCACAAACAATCCCGCTTAGGCTGAGTCTTAACATGTTTAAATTCTTCAATGAAAAGAACGCACTGGATATGCTGGATCTTGCGCTGGCCTTTGCCGGCTCAAAAGGCTCTCTGCCCGAAGGGGTGGCGCTAAAAATAAGGCCGGCTATTGATACACCATTGGGCGTGATGCGTTACAGGGAGATGCTTATCGCGCCATCCGGGCGTTAGAGCACCATCTTCACATCGGGATGTTTGTTAAAGGCGATATAGAGGCTGTCCAGCTGTTCGCGGCTCTGTGCCGTTAACGTCACCGTTACAGAGAGGTATTTGGCTGAACGGCTTGCTCTTGAGTGGATCGCGGCTTCACCCAGATCCGGAATCAGTCGGCTGGCAATCATGAACATCTCGTTTTCAAATGTATCTGTGTTTAGACCCATCACCTTGATAGGGAACCTGCACGGAAATGTTAGCGGTGAATCTTCGCTCATGATCTCTCCATAGATCGCTGTTATGAATCGGCAAGTGTAACAGAGCTGCTCTAAATGCAGAGGATGGTAATTGAGGGCGAGCTCTTCATTGGATCGGGATGGAAGCCACGAACCAGAAGAATATTATCCCCTGAAGCCGCCATGTCCTGCTTCTTTACCTGATGCCGGGCCAGCGTGTAAAGCTCATCTCGATCAATCTCATCAACCAGAACAGGAATAACGCCCCAGAGAAGGCTCATGCGCCTGTAGACAGACCGGTGAGATGTGATTGCAACTACGGGTGCAGAAGGTCTTGCAGAGCTTACGGCAGAGGTTGATGACCCTGTTGCGGAGATGACTACAATGGCATGTACCAAGAGGTCATGAGAGAGCTCGGTGGTAGCGCGTGCAAGCGCGTCGGCGTGAGAGAGAGGGGGTGTAGCTGACTGCGGCAGCGAAAAACTCCTGTGGGCACCACTGTGCCACTGATAGGACTCTGTTCGTCTGGCAATTCGGTCCATGATCCTGACCGCTTCAACCGGATGATCACCGGATGCTGTTTCAGCCGAAAGCATGATGGCATCAACACCGGCAGAGACGGCATTGGCGACGTCGGCCACTTCAGCACGGGTTGGCTGTGCATGTTCAATCATCGACTCGAGCATCTGAGTGGCCACGATAACCGGCTTATTGGCGGCGCGTGCCAGATCAATGAGTTGCTGTTGTACCATCGGAACCTGTTCGGGAGGCAGCTCAACACCCAGATCGCCGCGTGCGACCATAATGCCATCAGCAGCCTCAAGAATGGCATCAATGGTGTCCAGCGCTTCAGGCCTCTCAATCTTGGCAATAATGGCGGCACTGCCACCCTCATTGGCAATGAGATTTTTCAGGTCGTTTACATCTTCACCGCGCCGAACAAATGAGAGGGCCATAAAATCGACACCCAGCTTCAGGGCAAAGCGGGCATCATCCCTGTCTTTGTGGTCACTGAGTTTTCCGCCATGAACTACCGTGCAGTAGATATCCTGCCCCTCAATACGTTCGGGTGAGAGCTCGATGACGCCATCGGCGAGTAGAATACGTTCGCCCGGACTGATCTCTTCATGCAGGGATCTGTATTGGCAGGGGATCAGACCCGGACTGCCGACAATGTCACGGGTGGTGATGACGATACTATCCCTGCGTTTGAGAGGGATTGAACCGCCAAGAAATTTCCCTGTCCGTATTTTCGGTCCACAGAGGTCTGCAAGCGTGGCAACAGAGTGATTCATCCGGTCGGCTACAGCCCGGATCCTTTGAAAGCTTTCCGAGTGACTCTGATGATCGCCATGCGACATATTAAGACGGAAAACAGAGGCGCCAGCTCTGATCAGGGCTTCTATGCTCTTCTCATCCCATGAGGCTGGGCCAATCGTGGCGACTATCTTGGTGCGGCGATAGATCAGCCCGGCGATTTTGGTATCGATTCCCATATGTCTGTTTTAGTTGCTGCTATTGCGTTTGTCGATCTTTTTTTGGTGCTATTTATGAAATGCTGAAAAGATTGCATCCGCCAGTTTGTCGGAAATGCCGGTAACTTCTGCAAGCTGTTCACGCCCGGCTCTTTTGATGCCATCAATGCCACCGAAGTGTTTGAGCAGGCTTGTTCGCTTGGCTGAGCCAATACCGGACACGGTGTCGAGTTGAGAGCTGAACATGCTCTGTTTTTTGCGTTTCCTCATATACTGGCCCGCAAAACGGTGTGCTTCATCTCGAACACGGGCGATCAGAAGCAGGGCGGGTGAGTATTTGCCCGGTGTAGAGGGGTGGCCGATCTCCCGGCAATTGCCGCGCCATGAGGGCCAGAGCACCTCATTGCCCAGTTTTCTGCTTTTTCCTTTGGCGACACCGAGCAGTTTCAGGTCACTGAGCCCAAACTCATCGGCGGTCTCCATGGCAATTGAGAGCTGCCCTTTGCCGCCGTCAATAATCATCAGGTCGGGGCAGGGGATGGCATCCTCATTGATAGACCGAAAGAACCGGGAGAGCACCTGCCGCATCGCTTCATAATCATCTCCGGCAGGCACTTTATCGAGCTTGTATTTTCGGTAGTTGCTCTTGTCCGGGCCACCCCAGTTGGCATAGGTGATCGCTGCAACGGTCTGCTTGCCACCAAGATGGGCATTATCGACTGCGGCAATACTCTGAGGTGTCTCTTCCAGTTCAAAGAGTGTGGCGAGCGCTTCAAAGGCTGCCTGCTGGTCGACATTGGAGCGGCTGGCCAGAGACTCTTCACCTGAGCGTTTCACCTCTTCAAGCCAGTTCAGTCGGGCTCCCCGTTTAGGAATACGAATCACACTTCTGGATCCGCCATGCAGAAGCCGCAGCAGTCGTTGCAGCTCACTGCCCTCAGCCTCCTCCATTGTCATGACGATCTCTGCCGGAGGCTTTTCACTTCTGTAGCGCTCGATCAGCAGGCTCTGGAATATCTCGAAATCTTCAGCATCAACGGCCTGTTCTACCCGAATGTTGTGGGTACCGAGATTGCGTCCTCCACGACGAACGCCGACACAGGCAATCACTGTAGTGGCACTTCGAACCAGTGTGACAGCATCACTGTCATCAGGCAGCTCCGTGCCGTCTCTTCCGGCAAGCACCGTGCGCAGTGCCTGGATTCGATCCCTGTACTGAGCAGCTTTCTCAAATGCCATTGTTTCAGATGCTTCGGCCATGGATATCTCCCAGCATTTGAGCAGCTCGGCATCCCTGCCTTTGAGAAACCGGTTTGCCTCATTGACCTGGGCCGCATAACCGGTTTTTGAGATGAGATTGCAGCAGGGGGCGGTGCAGCGCCCGATCTGATGTTGCATGCAGGGGCGTGAACGGTTGTTAAAAACAGAGTTTTCGCAATCGCGCAACAGAAATGCCTTCTGCATGATATGCAGGGTCTGACGGACGGCTCCGGCGTTGGGGAACGGGCCGAAATATTCTCCCGTCTCACCGCGCTTGCCCCGATAGAGTTTCAGGCGTGGATAGGCCTCGTCGGTAAGCAGCAGATACGGGTAGCTCTTGGAATCTTTCAGCAGCACGTTGTAACGCGGTTTAAGCTGCTTGATGAGGTTATGTTCAAGAATCAGCGCTTCAGCCTCAGAAGCAGCCATGGAGAATTCAACATCACAAATCTGTTTGACCATCGCCTGCGTGCGCAGGGAGTCGGGTCGGCGTTGAAAATAGCTGGAGATTCGTTTTTTCAGGTTTCGAGCCTTGCCGACATAGAGGATTTTTCGCTTGTCATCGAGCATCCGGTAGATCCCCGGCTCCTGCGGCAGTTCACTCAGCGTGATGGGAGGGTTGACCCACATGGAGACTAAAGATCGCTCAGTCTGTCGATCTCACCGGCAGTGATGCAGATATTAAAGAGCGGGCAGTGATCACACTGCGGTTTTGAGCTGCAGTGCTGTTTGGCATGTTTAACAATCAGGGCATGGAACTCCTGAAACAGCTGCAGCGAGTTAGGAATGCGCTTAAAAAAGAAGTTCTGGACGTCATCGTATTTCATGGCTGTTTCAAACATGCCCAGGCGACTGAAGATCCGTTTGGTGTAGGCATCAACAACAAACAGAGGCTTATCGAGTGCATAGAGGAGAATCGAGTCGGCTGTCTCCGGGCCAATGCCGTGGACATCAAGCAGCCGGACTCTGAGGCTCTGGATCGACCACTGTTTCAGGCCGTGGGTGCCGCCGTGGGCCAGAAAGAAGTTGGAGAGTTCAACAAGGCGACGGCTTTTCTGGCGAAAAAAGCCGGATGGACGGATCATTTTCTCCAGCTGATCGATGTCTGAGGCGAGGATCGATTCCGGATTGAGCATATTGGCATTTTTCAGATTCTGGATAGCGTCTTCGACATTCTCCCAGCGGGTGTTCTGGGTCAGAATGGCACCGACCATCATCTCAAATGATGACTCTGCAGGCCACCAGTGCTGCTCTCCATAGTGAGCAGTGAGCAGCTCGTAAACCTGCATAGGAGAGGCACGCCGCACCGCTCTAGCCTTTTCGCTTGGAAGCAGCTGCCTTCAACTGTTTCAGTTCACTGGATGTCAGGTTACGCCATGATCCGAGTGGCATCTCGGGATCGAGCTTGATCGGACCGAAACGGGTACGCATCAGACGCCGGACTTCGTGGCCACGTGCCTGCACGGTCCGCCTGATTTCGCGCCAGCGGCCCCGGAAGATGGTAACGGTAAACCAGCTGTGACCTTTTGCCTCTGAGTCGACAGTGATCTCCCACGGGTCGCTCAGATCACCATCACCCATATCGATGCCGCCCTTTTTCAGGGCTTCCAGCGACTCGAGTGAGAGTTGTCCGGTAATACGAACACGGTACTGACGGGCGAGTTTGGCACTCGGATGGGTCAGCTTTTGTGCCATCGGGCCGTTATCGGTCAGAATCAATAGCCCTTCGCTGTCCATATCGAGGCGGCCCACCGATTGTACACTGGCGGGAATGTCGAGATGGTCGTAGATCAGGGGTCTGCCACGGTCGTCCTTACGGGAGCAGAGCAGGCCACGTGGTTTGTTGTAAAGGATATAGGTGTTGTCGAGAGCCGGTGTTACCACTTTGCCATCCACAGCGACAATATCACCACGGCCGATCTGCACACCGGGCTGCTCAACTTTTTTACCATTAAGGACAACACGTCCATCTGCAATCCAGCGGTCCGCTTCACGACGGGAGCAGAGCCCGCATGTGGCGAGATAGCGATTGATCCGTTGGCTCGATTCGACCGCCGCCTCTTTTTCAAACTTCGGTTGAGGTTTACGAGTAGCTCGTCTCTCCGGTCTGCCTGTTCTAGAGCTGACGGCTTTAGAGCTGGCTGTTTTTTTCTTCGGTTTCTGCATGATTCCCTTCATCTGTTACTGCATCACTCGGTTCATTGTCATCCATGCGATCATCACTCCCTGATGATTGCCCGCTCTCAGCCAGCTGTGCTTCAATGGTCTCAATTACTTCATCCTCATCCATCAATTGTGAGGAGTCCGGCAGATCGCGCAGTGAGCCAAGCCCGAAGTCGGTGAGGAACATCTTGCCTGTTCCATACAGGTGAGGCCTTCCCGGAACCTCTTTGCGTCCAACCACTTTCACCCAGCCGCGCTCCTGCAGACCGCCAAGAACCGAGCTGGAAACTCTCATGCCACGCAGTGCCTCAATTTCAGCCCGGGTGGTCGGCTGCCTGTAGGCAATAATTGCCAGCGTCTCGAGCATGGAGCGGGAGAGGCGGGCGGGCCTGGTCTGCCACAGTTTTGAAACAGTTTCGCTGTAGTCAGGTGATGTCTGGAACTGCCATCCTCCGCCAACTTCAATCAGATTAATGCCACGGTCAGAGTAGTGCGACTCAAGCGTAGCCAGTGTTTCACGCAGCTCTGATGATGGGGTCTCCTCCAGCAGGGTGCGAAGTTTCTGCAGAGTCAGGGGTTCATCGCTGGCGAGAAGCAGTGCCTCGACCCGGTTAATTAGACTCATGTGGAAAATCCCCCTCTGAAATCTCCTCTTTGGCCAGCAGTGTAACCGATTCGTAACACTCGTTCTGGATCACGGTAATAAGCTGCTGGCGCCACAGCTCCAGAATCGCCAGCACAGTTGTGACCAGTGCCTCCCGGCCGGGCTGCTCCCGCAGCAGCTCATCAAGCTGGATGCTGCCTTTTTGAATGCCGTTCATGACCACCTGCATCTGTTCACGCACACTCATCGTGTCCATGAACACCTGATGACGAATCTCTCCGCCAACACGTTTTAGCACATTTCTGAACGCCAGCAGCATCGCATCAAGATCGGGTTCGGCCAGTGGACGTTCCACCTGTTTCGATTCGGGAAAGATGCTGCGCAGGAAGACGTCGCGGCCACGTCGTGGACGTGCATCAAGCTCTTCAGCCAATACCCGGTACTGCTCATAGGCAATCAACTGGGCAACAAGCTCTTCACGCGGATCGATTGGATTGCCCTCATCATCAATTTCAGGGCGGGGGAGCAGCATCCGGCTCTTTAGCTGCATCAGCGTGCTTGCCATCACCAGGTAGTCCCCGGCGGTATCCAGATCCTCGAGTTGATTAGACTTAATGATCTCAAAATACTGGGCGGTAATCGTGGCCATCGGGATATCGAAGATCTCCATCTTCTGGCTGCGGATCAGGTGCAGCAGCACATCAAGCGGCCCCTCAAAGGCATCAAGCTGTACAGGTGGCAGATCGGGCAGGGCGGTTTTTAGTTCCGGCGTTGCCTCTTCTGCCGCTACTTCAGGCTCTACGGCCTGCTCTGCCGGTATCTCTTCTGCCACCGAATGCATCAAACGCGGTAGCCCATCTTCAGGGTCTTGCGAACCTTCTCCATGGTGCGTGATGCTTCATGGCGCGCCTTCTCATTACCGTGGCGTACAATGTCATGCACATCATCCATATGGTTGACAATTTCAATGCGGCGCTCACGGATCGGCTGCAGCTCCTCCTCAAGGTGGTTCAGAAGAATCTTCTTGCAGTCGAGACAGCCGATATCGGCTGTGGTGCAGCCCTGCACAATCTCAGCGCGCTCCTCTTCGTCTGAGTAGATCTTGTGGAAATCCCAAACAGGGCACTTCTCGGGTGTGCCCGGATCATCGCGGCGAACACGTGCCGGATCGGTTGGCATGGTCTTCACCTTCTTCTCGGTGACTTTCCACTCTTCACTGATCTCAATGGTATTGTTGTAGGACTTGCTCATCTTGCGTCCGTCCAGACCGGGCAGCTTTGATGCAGGCATCAACAGCGATTTTGGTTCCGGGAAGAGCGGTGGGATGCCCTGACGGTAGAGATGATTAAAGCGGCGAGCCACTTCACGGGTCAGCTCCACATGTGGCACCTGATCTTCACCCACCGGCACTGCATCGGCGCGGTAGATCAGGATGTCGGCTGCCTGCAGAAGTGGGTAACCCAGGAATCCGTAGGTGCCGAGATCTTTCTCTTTAAGCTGTTCAATCTGATCTTTGTAGGTCGGCACACGCTCAAGCCATGCCAGCGGCGTCATAAACGAGAAGAGCAGATGCAGCTCGGCATGTTCGGGAACTTCCGACTGGATAAAGACCACAGCCTTCTCCGGATCGATTCCGACAGCCAGCCAGTCGATAAGCATATCCCAGATGGTCTGCTTAACGATCTCGGGATTGGCATAGTCGGTGGTCAGTGCGTGCCAGTCAGCTGCAAAGAGGTAGCACTGGTGGTCATGCTGAAGCTGAAGCCAGTTCTCCAGCACGCCTTTCATATGGCCCAGATGCAGCTTCCCAGTGGGGCGCATGCCGGACAGAATTCTCATGGGTTTATTGCTATTTTCGGACATGGTTAAAAGACTCTTAGACCTCTCCCGTATAGTGAATGTGCTGTTTTGACAGCGCATTCCGCAGCCTATGGAGGGGCTGCCAAAATCGAATGTTTCGATTTTGTAAGCCAAGGCAAAATCGCATTTTTGACCTGGCGTATCACAACAGCAGATGG
>Ga0316189_10005373_pt1 | contig 12278 bp, 10 predicted proteins | sample LowCovwburrow_MG_FD_204930 | JGI IMG/M metagenome (GOLD analysis project Ga0316189, IMG submission 204930) | Coastal sediment microbial communities from Maine, United States - Lowes Cove worm burrow | ecosystem: Environmental > Aquatic > Marine > Coastal > Sediment | place: USA: Maine... | reverse complement strand
CTGAGCCGGATCTTCAGCAGGCGGATCCTGAACCGGATCTTCAGCAGGCGGATCCTGAACCGGATCTTCAGCAGGCGGATCCTGAACCGGATCTTCAGCAGGCGGATCCTGAGCCGGATCTTCAGCAGGCGGATCCTGAACCGGATCTTCAGCAGGCGGATCCTGAACCGGATCTTCAGCAGATTGAGCATCAGAGGATAAAATAAATTGATCAATTAAAACAGGCTCTTGAGCTGACCGCACAAGCATTTTTATTTTCAGCGCACCATCTTTTTTATAGGATACCAAGTCGTCAGGTAAGGGGAGAGAGATTGCAGACCATATCCACGATGCCTGCCCTTCATTTTTACCAAGCAGTTCATATCTTTTAGTTGTAAAATTTTTTACAAAAAAGAATACTTCTTGATCAGAAAAGGCTTCTCCCCTGACGTTCATTTTCAAGTGCCCCGAAGCAAAGTGAGGATCCACCTTGAATATAAAAAAAACGGCAAGTTCTCCAGATTCATTTGGACTGAACTCAATATAGTCATCCCAATTATCGCTTCGTTCGGCATTCTCAATTTTATATAACGCTCTGATATCCTGTGATGTCTTTTCTCCAGACCGTACTGCCACCTTGTTCACGAAAAATTCTTCAGCATATGCTGTTGAAGAAAAGAGTAACAAAATAAATAGCACAAAAGCTCTCATCGCATACTCCTAATAGATTGTAAATTCGATTGAAAGTTTACTTAAGCTGGCTATCATAACGGTTAACCAGCTGCATTTTTATTGATCCCGGCATTGGCTTTTCTGACCTTGAAACAGAGCGATGCTAAACAAAAAAATCCCCTGCAACCAGCCATTTTCAACCGACCTTAAAACTCATTTCAGTTCTGATATTCTCCTCCTTAGGATGAAACTGTACATTCTGTCTCAGGATTGATCTTGAGCTGTCGATTATAAATTTCCCTGTAGGAAACTTCTAGTATATCCTCAGGATAATACTTCTCTATTCGTTGAATACCCACTTGAGCCATCCGGTTGGCTAATTCCGGATCCCGCAATATTTTAATAGTTTTCATCGCTATATCCTGACTATCCATAATGGTTGCCACATATCCGGCTATACCAAGCTTATCTTCTCCTGAGCCGTTCAGCAACTCTTCACAAGCTCCGACTCGAGTTGCCACCACAGGTACACCTGACGCCATTCCTTCCATAACAGTAAGCGGCATAGCTTCCTTGACCGAAGTCAGTAGCAATACATCAAATTTCTTAAAATACTCGACCACGTCCTGCGGTCCAGTAAACTCGACATAATCTTCAATTTTTAGCAGTTTGGTTAATGCCACACACTCGTTGAAGTAGCCTTCATCTTCCTCCTTCGGCCCTACAATATAAGCATATACATTGGGAAGAGAATCTTTGACCAATGCTACCACATTGATAAATGTCTTAATATCTTTTACTGAGTCAACCCGACCGACGATTCCCATGACCTGCCTCTCTCCGGTCAGACGGGGGAACCTGGCCTGCTCAAAACGATCAATTTGGATTCCATTAGGAATGACCTGTATTTTCTCTGCATCAGCACCGTATTCGGCGGCCAGCAGCCGATTACCATTATACAGAGTAATGATCTCAGTGACCGTGCCATATTGAAACTTTGTTAAGCCAAGGTAGAAGTCTCTCCACATATCACGGAGATAATCTTCTTTCAACCAAGAAGCAACACTTAAATCCATATCTCTTTCCTGCATATAAATTCCATGTTCCGTTATAACCGATGCTTTTTGATGCAGCTCGGTCATTAGGCAGCAGAGAAATCCGGCAAATCCTGTTCCTGGTGCATGATAAATTCGGGCAGGAGGAAGATCTCTAATCAGCATAAAAATTCGCCAGACAAGCAGATGAATATTTCGCCAGTTATAATAATAATTAATAAAACCATCATCGTCATGCTTATACGAATAAATTTCCGTCAGGACTTCAAATCCGGGTTCGGCATTTAAAAAATATTTAAAAAACTGATAGCCATATTTATAAAGAATATCCTTCAAAAGAGCAGTTTGTTTTTCAGGCAATTTTCCTCCCATAAAATCAAAACAAACCTTTTCACTCATTGAGGACAGAATATGTTTCAGTTCTTTTTTACTAAAACTGGGGACTTTGACATTTTTCAGCTCCGAATAGTCCGTAATGTCCATTGCCAGGACATCAACGACATTATCAGGCTTTGGATAACGCATGTCCTCTTCGGTTTTTACTCCTGCTACTAATGAGACCACATAGAAGGTAAATTCTCCCTCGTAGGTTTTTATCAGCCTATGCACCCAAGATGACACCCCTCCGGTAATGAAAGGGTAGCATCCCTCAATGACTAAACATATATCTGCTTCCTGTCGATTATCTTCTCTGTTCATCCAGACTGTAACTGAACTATTTCTATGATATTACTTTCAAAGAATTCATAATGATTGCGCCTGAAAATTTCATAGGAGTCATTTTTATTTTCCTGAGGGAATAATTTATTGGGATTTTTTTTTCTTTCTCTTTCCATAACAATCTGTTTAGATTTATATAAATAATGTTCTGCCTTGTCAACATCTTTATTTTCCAAGAAAAAACGTATCGCCAAGTTATAAATGTCAAGGTCTTCCGGTGCATTGGCTAGAGCTTTTTCAATATACTCACAGGCTGTATCCAGATAAAATTTACTTACTCGTGCGTCAACCAAACTTAAGTAATAGATTTCATGATAATTACAGGCAAGCAATAAGGTATTTCCCTCCTTTTTTTTTTCCAACTCTGCAATTGTATTAAACAAAACATTTTTTTTTTCTGCAAGAAGGCTGGCTGCGCTGACTATGATCTTAGGATAACGGGTATACTCTAACAACATTTGGAGGATTCGGGTTTTATGGGGTGTCCAGGGAAGATGCTCCACCAGTTGAAGGAGAAAGAATGTGCCTTTTTGATCAAGATTTCCATGAATCAGGTCGATCAGCCCAGCATTAGGTTCTTCATAAAAAGAGGGTGAAATTGTATAGGATTTCAAGAGCAAATCATCCAATATTTCATATTCATTCCGACCAATAGCATCAACCGGCCAATATCGGGTCATATTAGCGAAGATTACAAGACCGAACGGACCAATTATAGGTATAGCCGCAATCAGCATACAGCTGCGTAAGAACGCATTGTTCATCCCCCCGGATTCCTTTTGCTTACCCGTCAGCAGAAATACATAATATAAAGCAAGTATCGCCGTCAGAAGGTACCCGCCCAGTAAATAGTAAGAACGATTTTCACCGAATAAATAGAATAGACGTTTCTTCAGATTCTGAGAAGGAGAAAACAAAACAAGCAGTGTCATAACCTCAACTGCCAGCCACATGATTAAAATCACCTTTGACCATAATGTGGTGAGCATCTTCATCGGAAATTTCCTTAAGTTCTTTGAGCCAAGAGCATAGGTGTGCTTTTTTCAAAATAGATTGAAAATCATCGGCAAAGGGGAACAGCAAAAACAGTCTGTTGCCGATGAGAAATTTTTCATCAGTTTCTCTGAAGTGTTCATCTATAAATTTGCCCAGCTTCGTCAAATTGTTACAAGACTCCATAAGTTGTGCATCACAGGCCGCACACCCTCTCTGTTCACCGGCACTGGCTACATCGGGTTCTGTGCATTCTAAAAACGTCAGTTTGTAAGATACCTCGGTAGTTGCAAACATTTTTAGACGAAGAAGCAGAAGTTCTTTAGCAATACTTGGTTGATAAATAATTGTCTCCCGGGCTATACTGTACTTTGCTATATTATCTGACAGCAGAGTCAGTCGTTTTTCCATAATATACTGCAGGAGCAGACTGATCACTTTTAGAGAATACTGCGTATCGGGTGTCTGCATTGTATATCGGATGCGTTCAATGAGTACAATAAAATTCTGCCCTTTCTCCCAAGGGTTATCTGAGATGGGAATAGCAATAATAAACTGTTTATTTTCTATCTTTGGTGTAATGACTCGACCAGCTTTCTGAAGCACTTTCAGCCATGCAGGGTACTGCCCTTTTTCAAGTTTTTCAGGAAAAGCAGAAGCATTTGAAACGCCATAACGGAGCAACGTTCTGTAAGCATTCTCCTCTTTTTTATAAACAACCCCTCCTTCTACAAAATTATACCGAAAAAGTGCGGAAAAAACTTTTTTGAAAATCTCCTCTTCATCCGTAATATTCTGCAGCATGCGTCTTAATTCATGAAATAAATATTTATGGCTGTCTACTCGACAATAAACATCGGCGAGATACTTTTTATGGGAACGATCCAAGGAAACAAGATTAACGATCAATTCCTTATTCTGCTGATGGAGTACATAGTTGGTACTCTGCAATTCTTTGATGCTACGCCGTGTTAGTTCTCTGGCACTGCCAACAAAGGAAAAGAGAATAATACTGAAGATAGACCTCACCCAGGACTCATGGGGAAAATTTGTAACCATTGGGTAATACATAAAGAAAAGAGCAATAAAAAAACCCAACAAAGCAAAAATCATTCCTTTAGTCCCGTAATAAACAGAGAAAACAACCCCTGCAAATACTGTCAGATGGTAGAGCAGATACTTGACCGCCGGGTCTTGCAAATAACTAACAGAATGATATTTAAAGTCATATTGATTACTCTGTCCGTTTTGGCTTTTTAGTTCTTTTTTTTGAATTACCTCAATCTGGTACTCTTTTAGCTGTGGAATAAACAGCTCTGCATCCCTTTGGTCCTGTAACGTTGCAGCATCAATGTTAATCAGAATTGCCAATAACAGCACCCCATACACCAGCAACGCCTCAACATAGGGAATAATATTCCTTAGTTTCATGGTTAATAGCGCCAAGTAAAACCTATCATTGTTCTGAGTTCATTGCCGCCAGTGGCCATATCAGTACGATATTCGAGATCTGCAATAAAATCTAAGGGATCAAATATATTGTACTGCAAACCCAAACGAGGGGTAACGGCAAAACCGGAAAAATCCTGTCCGGACAGATACCCAAGAGAAAGACTATACTTGAAGGTGTTTTGCTGTATGCCAAATTCATACATTCCGCTCAGACTGTAGTAAAACATGTCAAACTGGTGGGCCACATATTTACTGTCTCCTTTACCCCGAACCCCGAGATAACCAATTTGCTGCTGCAGGCTTGGAAAGTCGTCCAATATATTCGACGCCACATAAGGATGAACCGAATGCATTTCACCGATACAATCCCCTTCAGGAAAATAATATCTGCCGGTGGCTGCCATACCTCCTGCACGCCATTCCGGTGACAAGGTTATGGCGGCTTCGAATGCAGCACCATGTTTTCGAGAAAATTTACTCAGTAATGCCGTGAGGTCGGTCTCCAGATCATTATAAAAGAATTTTGCGCTCAGACTGCCTCCAGCTCGTTTGTATTCCCACTGTCCTTTGACTCCCAAAAGGTCACCATTGGTGAGCATACTAAGCGATGACTTTTCCAACAGACCCTCGACTTGGATGACCTTAAACTCCATACTATGTCTTTCCTGCAGGGCATAATGATGAAATTGGAGTTTGCCCCAATTAGCCAGCGGTCTGCTGAGGAATGTGTAAACAGGAAGCAAAGTGCCATAGGCTTCGCTATGGATAATTCGGGTACGATTCCGCAGCTGATACGACCAGAAACGGTCAATCTTACTCAGCAGCTGCCCGGCATTGCGCTTTTCTTCAGAGGAATATTTCGGCTCGGCTTCGACAATTTCAAGTAAATGGACAGCTTGTTTGAAATTATTGGCAGAAAGGTACACCGGTGCTGTATACAGAGGATTTCCATAATCCTGACCGTTATCCAAGACCTCAGCAGCCTGCCTGTACTTTCCCTTTGCCTTCAGGAGTTCAGCTTTTAGTAGTTGAAAACGACGATATTCAGCAGGAGAGGCGTCTTCGCCAAGACGAAGCGCAAGTTTATTCAGGAATTGCTCAGCTTCAAAAAGCCGTTCATTCAGAAGGAGAAGATTCAGATATTCGAAACAAACATCCGTCGATACATCTTTTTTTTTAAAAGATTTTTATATATTTCCTCTGCTTCCAGATATTTACCAAGATTTCCCAACACCCACGCCCGGTCAGCAAGCAGCTTGTCTTTTTTTTCAGAGAAAAGATCAGTTGCGTGTGCAGGTACAAAAAATACCGACAGGAAAAAATATATCGCTGCGCAATAACTGGTTAGTTTCATAATTTAACTTCTGTAAAAAAACTTGCTGTGATAGATTCATCAGGCTTTTCTTTATTCAGTTCCGCAACCAGAATTTTATCTAGCCTGCGATTGACCTGAAGAAAAGATTTTTTTTCCCCCATCCGATTATACAGGTAAGCCAGATGCTTTAGCGCTGAGATACGCTCATCGGGCAATTCATGTAATTTCAGCCATTTTTGGAGTATATCAACGGATTTTCGCCACTGACCTTTTTGAAGGTACATGTCAGCAAAACTAAGGGCAAGGTCTGTAGGCATCTTTTTTAGCGGCATTTTTTTCAACAGCTCCATTTTTTTCGCAGGCTGCCCATTTTTTTCATACGCATATGCCAATTGAACTCGATATTTAATTTTACTATACTTTTCAAGCAGCTGCTCAATAATGCTTATTGAGCTTGCATACTGTTGACTGTCAAAATATACTATGGCTAACTTGAACCCTATTGTTTCATCAGCATCTTTTTTCCATCTGTTTTTTAAAGCATTCAAATAAATTTTCCCTCCTTTTTTTTCAGCTGCATAAAAAAACATATCAGCATATTTTTCATCCTGTGCATATAATTTTTTACAGAATGGGTAGGCCTTTTCTGTTTGGTCATTGTCAATATACAGCCTGGCTGCTCGGTGCATATAATTAACATTCTCTGGGTGTTGTTGCAACAAAAGAAGTAATTGTTTTTCAGCCTTCGAGTATTCTTTTTTTTCCGTATAATAAACCACCAGGAGCAAACGGCCTTCCTGGTAATCCGGGTATTTTTGCAGCAGCGCCAGCAGTTTTTCAGGATCCCCCCTGTATAACTCTTTAAGATCAAACAGATACTGCTTTTTCCCTGTCTCTCGATATAAGAGATGGAGCAGTTTTTCGGTTTCAGCAGTATCTTTTAAGGCAATCGCAGCTGCGTAAGCATTTTCCAGCGCAGACGACTGCTTCCATTTATTCCAAACCGTCCAGTAGGTTTCCAGAGCTTTTTTATGCTCCTTATTCTGAAAATAAAGATAGGCTAAGATCTGGGTAACATGTTTGCTCCTTGAGGAATCAGGAGAATTCGTCAGAACAGAACGTAATTTCCGAGTATTTTTTTCTGCAACAAACAAATTAACCAAGGCATCGTAATAGGTTTTCTTCCCGGTATATTTATACAGTTCAGCCAAGAAGTTTTCCGCCTCATCCCGATAATTATGCTCCTGTGCAATCAGTTGTGCCGCCTGTAAGGCCTGTTCATTTTGCCAGTTTTGCCATATTGAATAATAGATTTTCATGGCAGCATGATGCTTATTTTTTTTCTGCTCTATTTCAGCAAGCACAAAGGCAAATTCCTCTTGGAGGCGCGACAGAGAGCTAAGCAGTTCTTCCTTTTTTGTCTGGATTCTTTGTCCATCTGCCAAGTAATAAGCCTTTTTAAGAAAAGAAATATCACCGATCTGATGATAAGCTTGAATATACGTATCTACGGCCTCTTCAAATCGACCGGATTCCTGATAAATGAAGATCGCTTGTTCATAATCTTCACGACGTTCAAAGGGAGCCAGCAACTCCAAAGCAGCGGCGTATTTTTTTTCAACTTTATACAAAGTCAACAGGTCACTCTTCAACTTCGGATCTTTTCCCCCTGTCGCATCGAGTTGCCGCTTAAGCCAATTGATTTTTTCAACATTTGATTGGGTCCAAGCAATTGTTAAAGCTTTTGATATTTCTTCATTATCCAGCTTATTTTTCAGATAAGCATACTCGTAAAAGTTAAGGGCTTTCGGGTAATACCTTTTGGATATGAAAAAACGCCCGACCTTTTTAACGTCATCCGGCTCCATCCATTCCATCAAGGTCAAAAAAATAGCATCATACTTTTTTGGTTCCTCTGGGATGTCCTTCTTATCTGAATCATATCGCTCACAGATCTCATTGATAATTTCATCAATAACGATCTTCGTAACATGTGGTACAGCCAATTTCCCAAGAAACTGAGAGCACTTTTTATTATTTCCTTCCAAACAGTTAGCTACAGAAAGGTATTTAATAACCTTTGGATCGGAGCTGTCTCCTAGATGTTTTCTCTCTGCATATTTAAGAAGATTACTATATGATTTATGCTCATAATGATACTGAATTATATCGGTCAATGATGGGAAAAAATATAAATACAGGACACTTACTCCCAATACAAAAACCAAAAGCAACGGGTCGAAAACCCTGTATGATCGGTACTTAGTACTGGAGCGATTCATGGTCCAACCTCCACATTATACCAAGTTGACGGGCTTTTTTTTGCAGTTCAACTTTTTCTGCAACAGCCAAGTTTTCCGCATAATCTACAGTCAGCACAATTTTGTTATCATTTCTCAGGCGCTCAACCCAAGTCTTGAGCCATTCCATCTCTTCTCCTGTACGTCTCTCATAGCGATCTTTTTTTTTGCCATAAAAAAAAGATTCTATCAGCATACCTTGGACTATTTTTTTAATATCCGGGTAGATCAAAAAACCACGATTAATAATAAGGTTTCCACTCATCCGTTTCCGAATCCGCTGAATAAGCATACAGGCACTCTCACGGTAACTTTTACATTTATCAGGAGTCTTTTGACACAGTGTTTCAACGCCATCCACCGTATCAATAAATACATGTTGATATCCCTGCTGCAGTATCAATTCAAGTTCTTTCTCAATAATTGCAAGCCATTCTTTATGGTCAATCTGAACCAAATATGAAGACCAAGCTGTATTTTCAGAAACAACGATCTCTCTGGGCAACTGTTTGATAAGAGGGGAGTTACTGTTTAATTCGGTCAAGGAAATATAAGCATATGCCCGCCTTTTTTCTCCCTGTACCTCTGCATAAGGGGATAAAATTGTAATGCCGTTACCTTCCGGAATAATAACTTTACTGGCATAATTGATGCTAAAAATATCCGCAGCAGCGACATCAATGCAGCCAGAAAAATACAGGCTAGAAATCATTAGCAATATTCTTAATAACAACATATTCCCAGCACCCTAATATTTGTTCAACATAGATTGAAGAAACGACCGTTGTCACCAATGAAGCAATCAGAAAACCTAATCCCTGATACTCATTCAAAAAGGACAGGCATTCAAATGGAGATATTGTCAGAAATGTTCCAAAAGTATTAAGAAAAAAGAAGAGTCCGCAAAGCGCGGCGATCGGCTGATATTGATCAGTATACTGTAAGATTATTAAATTCAAAAAGAAAACACCGAGGATTAAAGTGGAAATCAGAAGGATATGAAAAATAAATGGATTCTTCCATGGTAATGAGAAAATTCCTACATAAAGACTAAATAAAATTATCAGGGTAATCGATCCGTAAACAGAAAAGAGTGTATACATAATTTTTCTGTAACCGAATATAAGATTTTTCTTCTCTTTGTCCAAATTCTTAAAAGGAAGATTAAAGAACAGTCCGTTACTGAATGCTTGTTGTGGATCTTTCAACAGCTCTTTCTGCTTTCTCAGAATTAAAAACTGGCTAAAAGAAAATAAAGTGAATATTACAAAAAAAGGATAATCGTACGTTGAATAACGGAACATTCTGTCTACATTATCAAGCTTACCACTTGCGTTAGAAGCAAACCAATATAGAATTTTATCGATCCACATTCCGGAGTTCAACAGTGTTAAAAACAGAAAGACATTTATATCCTTTTTATTTAACTTAACAAAATCATAACATGGGATTATGTGATTTTTTTTATACTGCTTGAGCATAAGTCCGTACTGCATGAAAGAGGTCAACGTGAAACCTAGAGTGAGCGCACTCAGGAGGCCCTCATTGCCGAATTCACCTTTAATAAAGAAACTAATTGTCATAGCGAAAAAAAGACCGATAAAAAAAGTAAAAATTATTTCATAGTCTTTTTGAAGCAAAGTCATAACATTATTGCATACCCAAAGAGTACTCATGCTGGCTGTAAGGGCTGCAAACACTAAACCTTGTTCAAAGGATCTCGAAGAAAAGCAAAGATGCAGCAGCAAAGTCAGGATAAAGACAAACGGGAGAAGAAGGGTCAGGGCTGCGCTGAGTGCATTAGGGACAGGATTGTAATTTCCCTGATAAAGATCATCCCTCAGACGATTGGAAAGCAGACCGTTCAATGGGGCTGTAATCAGCATGGACAGCCCAACACTATAGGTCAGCGGAATATAAAAACCAAGCGAATTTGAAGAGCTGTGTCCCTGTTCGCTAAAACTCATAAAACCAGCCAACACACTGATAACAATGAGACTGATAATCGTCGACCACCAAGTACCGACACTTACCAGAATCCGATGTATTTCCTGAACCAGCAGTTCTGATAATGTATTCTCTGGAGTATTTTTTTGACCTGCTAAGTAGGTAAGCATAAAAAACGGTTCATTGCTGATTAGTGGGGAGAATAGCCTTTACTCATGTTGGATTTTGGTTAGGCTGGTTTAGTCGAAAGAAAGCTTATTTTTACGGAACTACTACCTTTATAATATGAACTGGGTGATAAAAAACAATGGGAAAAAAATGGGGAGGAATCGGGTATTTTTTTAACCAGTTATAGCACGTTCAGAGAGGAGGCCATAAGTCGCAATGCCGAAGACAGGATCGTGCCGTATCTGCGCCGATCAGTTTCAGCGACATGGAGTAGCCTTCATAAAGTTCATTCACGGTTCCGGGCTTCATTTTTCCGAGAAAATTTTTTATTTTCGACCGGCAGTATTCAATCGAATTCATATCGGGACAATACGGAGGAAGGCACCTGAATTCTGGAGAGGATACCCAAAAAAGTAGGCTCATGTTGGGTTTCAGGGTCTTTGAAACAGGGAATGAAGCAAAAAACTTTGCCACGCTTCCGCGCATTATGAATAAATTCGAAAAAGCCAAGATATAAAGGGAGCTTTTCTTGTGAAATACCCCAATGAGGTCGAAGCCGGCTTAGCAACAGAGACCGGCCCCCTTCCATTGTATTCACATGAACTTCATGAAATCCATCTCCGTCATCATCTCCTGCATATTCTCCTTCCCCGTAGTTCACGCTCTTGTTCCCGTATTCCCAATCTTTTCGTCGATTATAGATTACATCTTCATCGGTATAGAGCAAACTGCCCTGGCAGCACAGAGTGTTTTATCAGAGGCTCAATGGTTTTCTGACGTACATTGGGAAGCATCTGAATCACAACATCTCCATTTCGTTGAATCATTCCGAAAATTGGCGGTTTCTCTTTTTCTAATGTTCCACGTCCACGAGCACTCTTCAGCCACTGCTTCCGGGTTACCTCTATGGCCAGCAACGACATAGACTTCATCAAATTCGACGGTGCCTTGAAGAATTACGTCCGTTTTTTTTACCACACCTTCACAAAGTTGGGTAACCATCTGCTGAACGTCGCCTCGCTTCAAATTCAGCTCTTTGGCGATCTGTCCGTTCGACAGGTTCAGCCCCATAAGCTGACCCCTGCGCACCACCCAATCTACCTCATCAACAACAAACTCAACGCCATCACCACCATACCCGCAAGCAACCCGAACAAACTGTCATGCCCTTTCCCATAGGCCCTGCTGGTGGGCAGCAGCTCATCCAGACTGATATAGACCATAATACCAGCCACACCGCCGAAAAGAATCCCCATCACCTCTGAAGGAATTCCCCCGCCGTCCGTCCCCACAAAAATACGCAGGCCCAGATAGGCAACAATCGCCCCCACAGGTTCTGCCAGGCCGCTGAGTACCGAATACCAGAATGCCTTTGCCCGGTTGCCGGTAGCATAGTAGATCGGTACCGAGACACTGACTCCTTCCGGGATATTATGAAGGGCAACAGCAACGGCAATAGCCGTGCCCACCTTGGGATCTTCCAATGCTGCCAGGAAAGTGGCCAGTCCTTCGGGAAAATTATGAATGGCAATGGCCAAAGCGGTAAACAATCCCATCCGATGCAGCTTATGATCGTGAACATGGCAATCGCCGGGCTGCCCCACCTGCAAGGGAGACGACCCTCCACCCTCTTCCGAAGAGAGAGTATGGGCATCTTTGAGCACGTTCAGCTCCGCC
>Ga0316189_10005372_pt1 | contig 12280 bp, 8 predicted proteins | sample LowCovwburrow_MG_FD_204930 | JGI IMG/M metagenome (GOLD analysis project Ga0316189, IMG submission 204930) | Coastal sediment microbial communities from Maine, United States - Lowes Cove worm burrow | ecosystem: Environmental > Aquatic > Marine > Coastal > Sediment | place: USA: Maine... | reverse complement strand
AGTATCAGTAGGTGCACAAAACCTTCAATCGCCTTCACAATTTTTAGGTTACGATTTAGGAACAAAATTCTCTAGACATCATCAAGTTGTCGATTATTTCAAACATGTAGAGACTCAAAAACCGCTACAGGTTAAATTAGAAACTTATGGCGAGACCAATGAAAGACGACCTTTGATGTTGGCCTATATATCTTCTGAAGACAACATAAAAAATCTTGAAAGCATTAGAGAAAACAACCTCAAAAATGCTGGTATTTTAAAAGGGAGTGCTACGGTAAACAACATTGCTATTGTGTGGTTAAGCTATAATGTTCATGGTAATGAAGCATCGAGTACTGAAGCATCGATGAACACAATTTACAAATTGCTCACTGAAAAACAAGACTGGCTAAAAAACACCATCGTCATTATTGATCCTTGTATTAATCCAGATGGTCGTGATCGCTATGTCAATTGGTATAACGAAACTGCGAGTATACCTTATGATATAGACCAACAGGCAAGCGAGCATAATGAGCCATGGCCTGGAGGACGACCAAATCATTATCTGTTTGACCTTAACAGGGATTGGGCTTGGGCAACGCAAGTAGAAACCACGTCACGATTAAAAGCTTATAACAAATGGATGCCACATATTCATGTTGATTTTCATGAGCAAGGCATCAACGAACCTTACTATTTTGCTCCTGCTACTGAGCCTTTTCATGAGATTATTAGTGATTGGCAACGTGATTTTCAGACTCAAATAGGCAAAAACCATTCTAAATATTTTGATGCTGAAGGCTGGCTATATTTTACTCGTGAGCGTTTTGATTTACTATATCCAAGTTATGGTGATACCTATCCAACATTTATGGGAGCTATTGGAATGACTTACGAGCAAGCAGGTCACGGTCGAGCTGGATTGGGTATTTTAAATGATGAAGGTGATGTTTTGACATTGGTTGACAGATTGACCCATCATACGACAACAGGACTATCAACCGTAGAAATTTCGTCTAAAAATGCTGAAAAACTAAACAGTGAATTCGCCAAATTCTTTGATAATTCTAATCTTAATTATAAGAGTTATGTATTGCAAGGTCATGCAGATAAAATTGAACATCTCACTACGCTTTTAAATAAACATGAGATTATTTATGGTTTCGCTCAAGGCGGAAAGGTTAGTGGCTACAACTATACCATATCAAAACAAGGGCAAATGAGTACCACATCAAATGATTTGGTGGTAAGTACGAATCAACCCAAAGGGAAGATGGTGAAAGTACTATTTGAACCTCGTGCAAAATTAAGCGACTCACTTACTTATGACATTACAGCATGGAGTGTACCTTATGCTTATGGTTTAGATGCTATTGCAAGTAAAACATTGATTAATACTGGTAAGACATCAGTTTCTAACAATCCAATACCTGTAGCTAATACTTCGGCTATTGGATACATTATTGAATGGAACTCCTTACAAGACGCACAATTTTTAAGCGATGTATTACAACAAGGTATACGCGTTCGTTTTACAGAAAAACCGTTTACAACTCAAGGGAAAAATTATAATAGAGGCACTTTGATTATTGTGAAAGGAGACAATAAAAAAATAGATCAATTAGATGTTAAATTATTAGATATAAGCAACAAACACAAAAGATTTCTAAATGCGGTGAACACTGGATTTTCAACCACTGGACCAGATTTTGGATCTCCCGATATTAAATTGGTAGATCCACCAAAAATTGCTTTGCTTTCTGGTGATTTTACCTCATCTAATAATTATGGTGAGTTATGGCACTTTTTTGAGCAGCAGCTGCAGTATACTGTCACATCAATACATACTAGAAATTTAAATCGTACCAACTTATCAAAATATAATGTGCTGATTATGCCTAGTGGAAATTATGAAGAACTTTTAAATGATAGCATGATGAGTAAGCTTAAAACTTGGATACAATCTGGTGGAAAACTAATCGCTATTGAAAACGCTTTAAAAAGTTTTGTTGGTAAAGACGGTTTTGGGTTAGAGCGAAATGTACCGCAAAATCTTTCCGAAGAAAAAAATAATCATATTAAATATGCAGACAGAGAACGTGAAAGCGCAAAAAACTTCATTACAGGAGCTATTTTTAAAAGCGACATAGACAACACGCATCCTATGGCTTTTGGGTATAAAAACCACTATTTTACATTAAAATTAGGGAGCGATTCCTATAGTTTATTAGACAAAGGTTACAATGTGGCCTATCTTGGTGAGAATCCTAAAAGCGTATCAGGTTTTTCTGGAAGTAAAGCCACTAAAAAGCTTGATAACTCTTTGATTTTTGGCGAGCAACGTATGGGAAAGGGAAGCATTGTTTATATGGTAGACAACGTTATGTTTAGAAGCTTTTGGGAAAACGGAAAACTATTTTTGGTGAACTCTATTTTCTTTGTAAATAATAATTTGGTTGAACTCTAATAGTCACTACTCCACTGAGGTTTAACTCATCAAAATACAAACGTCTTTTTAATTCTTAAAATTTGTATATCTCATTTCATACTTCAACCGAAAACCTTTAAATTAGAGCCATATTAATTATTTTGAATACACAATTAATCCCTATGAAATATTTTACTGCAATTTTCTTTTTGTTAGCTACTACTTTAGGCTTCACGCAAACTAAAAACCAATCGACACTTACCATAGACCAAGTCATGCAAGGCGAAAACTTTGTGGGCTATTTACCAACAAATATCGAATGGTCTGATGATAGTAAAGCGATCTATTTTGATTGGAACCCAGATAATGACACCATTCGTTCTACCTATAAAGTTCCTATTAAATCTAAAAAGACAGTTAAATTGTCATTCGAAGATTTGAAATCTATCTCTAATGCTGGAGAATTTTCAAAAGATTTTAAATGGAAAGTTTACGACAAGGAAGGTGATTTATTTTTAATGAATACGAGCACGTATACTTCAAAACGAATTACAAATACCAATATACGTGAGTCGAATCCGCAATTTTCGGGAGATCAAAAACGCATTATCTATCAACAAGCTAATAATTTGTTTCAATGGGATATTGAAGACGGAACCACAACACAGCTAACGTATTTTGCAAATGGTAATGAAAGACCAGAGGACGAACTCAACGCTCAGGACCAATGGTTAGAAGACGATCAACTCAAATATTTCAATATTCTTGAAAAGCGTAAAAACGAAAATAATGCACAAAACTACAGACGTGAGCAAACAAAACTTGAACGTCCTGAAACCATTTATTTAGGTGATAAAAATTTATTCGGATTGACAATTTCTCCAAACATGGATTATGTTGTGTATCGCCTATACATGTCAGCTAAAGATAAAAATACCATCGTTCCTGATTATGTGACAAAAAGCGGTTACACTGCCGATTTAAGAGCGAGATCAAAAGTAGGAAGCGCACAAAATACCTATGAATCTTGGATTTTAAACTTAAAAACTGGAGCCCATTATCAAATAAAAACAGATGCTATTGAAGGTATAAAAGATAAACCTAAATTCTTAAAAGAGTATGCCGAAACACCTTCAGAATACAGCGAAGTTTATGAAGACGCAAGAGCGGTAACGATTAGTAATCCGATATTTTCAGACGATGGCAAAGCTGTTGTCGATATTACGTCGGCAGACAATAAAGACCGTTGGATTATGTCGATAAACCTTTCTGATGGCAGTTTAAACCTCATTGAAAGGCAACATGATGACGCATGGATTGGTGGACCAGGAATTGGTTGGTTTTCAAATGGTGATATGGGTTGGATAGATAGTGATCATGTTTGGTTTAAATCTGAAAAAACTGGATTTTCACATGTATATTCAGCTAATGTGAACTCTAATAAAATTAAGGCCTTAACTAGCGGTGATTTTGAAGTTTTAGAGGTCAGCTTATCAAAAGATAAAAAAACATTCTACTTAACGAGTAATAAAGTGAGCCCTCACGAACAGCATTTGTATCACATGTCTTCAAAAGGTGGGAAAATGACACAAATTACCTTTAAAAAAGGAGGTCATGAAGTTACTGTGTCACCAGATGAAAAACAACTCGCCATTCGTTATTCTTACACAAATAAACCTTGGGAATTGTACATTATGCCTAATAAAAAAGGAGCAGAAATGGTGCAGTTAACCGAGTCTACAACCGATGCTTTTAAAGCTTATAATTGGATAGATTCTGAAATCATCAACTTCACTGCTAAAGATGGAGCCAGTGTTCCAGCAACACTTTACAAACCTTCTCCAGAAAAAAAGAATGGTGCTGCTGTAATTTTCGTTCATGGTGCAGGTTATCTTCAAAATGTACATTATTGGTGGCCATCTTACTTTAGAGAGTATATGTTTCATAACATATTAGTAGATAATGGCTATACCGTTTTAGCGATTGACTTTAGAGCTAGTGCTGGTTATGGTCGCGATTGGCGAACTGCAATTTACAGACATATGGGTGGGAAAGATTTAGATGATCAAGTTGATGGTGCAAAATATTTAGTAGAACAACAGGGCATCGACAAAGAGAGACTTGGTATTTATGGTGGCTCTTACGGTGGATTTATAACTTTAATGGCGCTATTTAATTCGCCAGATACCTTTAAAAGTGGCGCAGCTTTGAGATCTGTAACCGATTGGGCACACTACAATCATGGTTACACAGGTAATATTTTAAACACACCTGTTGAAGATCCAAAAGCATATGAGCAAAGCTCACCGCTTTATTTTGCTGAAAACCTTAAGGGCCATTTACTAATGCTTCACGGTATGATTGACACCAATGTGCATTTTCAGGATGTCGTGCGTTTATCACAACGCTTAATTGAACTTAAAAAGGAAAACTGGGAACTCGCTGTGTTTCCATTAGAAGGTCATGGTTTTAAAGAAGGCTCAAGCTGGTCTGATGAGTATAGACGAATTTATAAATTATTTGAGGAAACTTTGAAAAAGGAATAGATTTTTCTTTGTTAGAAATCTAAATATATTGAACATGAGATAAAAAAAGTGTTCAGAATTTATAGACGTATCAAAACGATTCGTATGGTATCGCTATCCGAAAAATTCTAACTCACAACCTCAGCATACAAATCAAAATCTTCTGCTTCTGTAACTTTAACTCTTGTAAACTCTCCGGTTTTCAAGTAAGTATTGGTGGCATCAATTAAGACTTCGTTATCAACATCTGGTGAATCATATTCGGTACGACCAATAAAGTAGTTGCCTTCTTTACGATCAATAACAACTTTAAACTCTTGGCCGATTTTGGCTTGATTCAATTCCCAAGAAATTTGAGATTGAATTTCCATAATTTGATTCGCTCTCTCCATTTTCACTTCTTCAGGAACATCATCTTCTAAATTAAAAGCGTGAGTATTTTCTTCATGAGAATAGGTAAAGCAACCTAAACGTTCAAAACGCATCTCCTTGACCCAATCTCTAAGGGTTTCGAAGTCTTCTTGCGTTTCACCTGGATAACCAACAATTAATGTGGTTCTGATGGTCATTTCAGGAACTTTAGCTCTAAACTCTTTAAGTAGCTTCGTGGTTTTCTCTTTGGTTGTTCCACGACGCATACTTTTCAAAATTGAATCTGAAATATGCTGCAACGGAATATCTAAATAATTACACACTTTAGGCTCACGGTTCATGACATCTAAAACATCCATCGGAAATCCTGTTGGGAATGCATAATGCAAACGGATCCAATCAATACCATCAACTTTAACTAAGTGCTCCAGCAATTCGGCAAGGTTTCGTTTTTTGTATAAATCTAACCCGTAGTACGTTAAATCTTGAGCAATTAAAATGAGTTCTTTGACACCATTAGCTGCCAATTTTTCGGCTTCAATAACAATCTCTTCAATTGGTGTACTCTTATGTTTTCCACGCATTAATGGTATCGCACAAAAGCTACATGGTCTGTCACAACCTTCTGCAATTTTTAAATACGCATAATTTTTTGGAGTCGTCGTTAAACGTTCACCAATCAATTCATGCTTATAATCTGCACCAAGAGCTTTCAGTAATTGTGGTAATTCTGTGGTTCCGAAATACTCATCTACATTAGGAATTTCTTTCTGTAAATCTGGCTTGTAGCGTTCACTTAAGCAACCAGTAACAAAAACTTTATCAACCTCACCTGCTTCTTTTTTCTGCATAAATTCCAAAATCGTATTAACGCTTTCTTCTTTTGCATTATTGATAAAACCACAGGTATTGATTACAACAACATTACCATCCTCCTCATGAACAACGTCCTTTCCGCTGGCTTTTAATTGTCCCATCAACACTTCACTATCGTACACATTCTTGCTACAGCCGAGCGTTACAACATTGATTCTATTCTTCTTAAGTGATTTAGTTCTCATAGCATTTCCCTTAACAACGGGAATCTCATTAATTAATATCAAGTTTCAAAATAAAGGATCAATTGTCCTGATTTTGAGCATGCAAAGATACACAATGATAATTGATATATTTGTTTTCAAATCATTAAACCTTTCACAATAGAAATCGTCTAACTTTGAAACCTTTAGTATGAAATCAGTACAGCTTATTTATGTATTCATATGTTTTACGTTAGTGTGTAATTGTTCTTCTGATGAAACACAAACTCCTCAAGAAGGGCAACAGACTGAGCCTATTTACTTTCCTCCATTGGATGCAACTACCATATGGGAAACGAAAACTATAGCTGATTTGGAGTGGAACGAATCCCAAGTACAACCCCTTTTAGATTACTTAGAAACGAAGAACACCAAAAGTTTTATTGTACTTCACAATGGCAAAATTGTCATAGAAACTTATATGAACGGTCATACGAATACCTCGCCATGGTATTGGGCGAGTGCCGGAAAAACATTGACAACTGCTGTCGTTGGAATCGCTCAAGATGAAGGTTTACTCAATATCGACGACAAGGTTTCCGATTATTTAGGAACAGGCTGGACGAGTCTTCCTTTGGATGAAGAGAATTTAATTACTTGCAAAAATCTATTAACAATGACGTCTGGCTTAGATGATAGTTTGGGTGATAATATTTCGGCTGAAAACCTTCAATTCGTTGCAAGCGCGGGAGAACGTTGGGCATATCATAATGTCTATGTAAAACTGCAAGATGTGGTCTCCAACGCTAGCAATGATAATTGGATAATCTATTTTAATTCTGCTTTAAAAAATAAGATTGGTATGTCTGGCGCTTGGATACCAAACAATGATTTTAATGTGTATTGGAGTAACACAAGAAGTATGGCTCGTTTTGGTTTGTTGATATCTGCCAATGGAACGTGGGGAAATTCACAAATTGTGCCAAAGTCCTTTTTGAATGAGGCTACAAGCACATCCCAACCTCTAAATCAAGCCTATGGTTATTTATGGTGGCTTAACGGAAAATCAACATTTCGATTACCACAATCACAGTTAGAATTTCCCGGAAAACTTATACCTAATGCACCAAGCGATATGAATTGTGCTTTGGGTCGAGATGATCAGAAAATCTATATTGTTCCTAGCAAAGACTTAGTCATTATAAGAATGGGAGAAGCTGCGGATGCTATTGATTTTGCACTATCTTCTTTTGATAACGAGCTTTGGGAAAAAATTAATTTAGTTATCGATTAATTAAAATCTTGTGGAGCTTTTCTCATTTTAGATGCTTGCTCATACACATAAGCCCATTCAAACAATTGCTTTTCTCGAAGACGCGAACTAATAAATGTCAATCCTTTTGGGACACCAGCTTCGGTATAACCCATTGGTACTGTAATTGCAGGATATTCGGCGACTGCTGCTTCTGCTGCATGATAGTTATTGATAGAGAGGATAGCATCTAATTTATGTGTTGTCATCGGTTCATCAAAAAATCGTTTTCCATTGGTTTTCAACACACCTTTAAGCGCGTCAAATTCCAGAGTTGTGCTTTTATCTTCTGATATTCCATAGAATAATTTTTGTCCATAAGGCATCATATTCAAACTATCAGTGCGATTAAAATCGATAATATCTTCAATAGATGTATAACCAAGTTTAGAATTTCCATAGTTAGACAAATAAGCCGCTAAGTCATTTTTCATATCAAGATTTAACAATCTTACAAATGCTGGAAGTTCAAGATCTAGAGCTTCAATCTCAATAATTTCAGCACCTTGCTCCTTCAAAACATTAATAGCATTGGCATAAAGTGTGTCTGTCATGAGGCCCTTAAAAGCTCCAAAACGTTTATTTTTAACTTCAATCTCCTTCCATGCACTTTTTGTATAAAAACCAGATTCCCATATAGCAGAAATTGATTTCGAGTCTGTGGTATCTTCGCCAAAAATGGCATCTAATACAATGGCATTATCTCTAACATTTTTAGTAATTGGTCCTGCTGTATCCAGGGTTGATGAAATTGGTACAATACCACTGCGACTCACCAAACCAACAGTAGGTTTTAAACCCACTACAGAATTTTGACTCGCAGGAGACAAGATAGAACCAGCCGTTTCACTTCCAATAGCAGCGGCACAAAAGTTTGCAGCTACGGATACACCGCTTCCTGAGCTAGATCCTCCTGTATCAATCGTTTTGCGACCATACGGATTTAGTGTTTGTCCGCCTATGGCAGAATAGCCACTTGGACAATTGCCACAGAAAAAGTAAGCCCATTCACTTAAATTTGCTTTTCCTAAAATTAAGGCGCCTTTAGATTTCAATCGCTTCACAATAAAAGCATCATCAGTAGTATTATCTTTTAGAGCAACTGCTCCAGCTGTGGTTGCCATTCCAGAGGCGTTTATATTATCTTTTAAAAGTATAGGCATTCCAAAAATAGGATGCTTTAGTTTTCTGTTTCGAAATTCTAAATCCTTTTGTTTTGCTTCAGCGATAATATTTGGATTGATAGCAATTACCGAATTTAAAGACAAATCATTCTCTCGGTCAAAAGCTCGTATTCTGTATAAATAAAACTTTGCTAACGACTCATAGTTTAGCTTTCCTTCGCTCATATATTGTTGAAGCGTTGGAATATCTTGTTCTAAAATAAGTGGTTTTAGTGTTTCATATTTTTCTTCTGAAAAGTCTTTCAAATCGGCATCAAGTGAATTCCAGATTTGAGACACCTTAATATATTTTGAATCTAAAACCTTAAATTCGGTAAAGTCTTTTGTAGCGATATCACTAATATCGCTGTTAGTCTCAGTCGTCTCTGTATCATCCAGAGTTTCAATAGTGTCATGTTCTTCCTTTTTTTCTTCGGAAGGTTTACAAGATAAGGTCATAAAAAGCAGAGAGAGACAAAGTAAGTAGCGCATAGTGTAATATTTTTAATAAAAATACGGAAAAATCAAATCAAAGACAATAATTATCAAAAACAAAAACGCATCAAAAACTTACAGCTTTGATACGTTACTCTATAAATCGAAATGATTCTTGTTTTAAGTTTTTATTTAAAGAAACTGTCTACAAACTCATATTTATTAAATACCTGTAAATCTTCAATACCTTCTCCTACTCCAATATATTTCACTGGAATTTTGAACTGATCGCTAATACCAATCACAACTCCTCCTTTTGCCGTTCCGTCGAGTTTGGTTACTGCTAATGTTGTAACTTCAGTAGCAGCTGTAAACTGTTTGGCTTGCTCAAAAGCATTTTGACCTGTAGAGCCGTCCAAAACTAATAATACATCGTGTGGTGCATTACCAACAACTTTTTGCATGACACGTTTTACTTTTGTCAGCTCATTCATTAAATTAATTTTATTGTGTAAACGACCTGCTGTATCAATGATGATGACATCTGCTCCTTGATTTAACCCTGACTCTAACGCATCAAAAGCGACACTAGCTGGATCACTTCCCATATCTTGACGTACCATTGGCACATCAACACGATCTGCCCAAACTTGCAATTGATCTATAGCCGCAGCTCTAAACGTATCTGCTGCTCCAAGGACTACTTTTAATCCTTTTTTCTTAAACTGATAAGCCAATTTACCAATAGTTGTGGTTTTACCAACACCATTGACACCAACAACCATTAATACATATGGTGTTTTAGTACCATCGTCTTGTTTTGGCAACTCAGGAATCACGAAATCGGTATCTTCACCAGAATTGGTTTCAGACAACAAACCAGCGATTTCTTCGCGTAAAATTTTATTTAATTCTGAAGTTCCAAGATACTTATCCTTCTCCACGCGCTCTTCAATGCGCGTAATCACTTTTAACGTGGTATCTACTCCAACATCACTGCTTACTAGGACTTCTTCAAGATTATCTAAAACATCATCGTCAACTTTAGATTTTCCAGCAACCGCTTTATTTAATTTTGTTATAAAGGATGTTTTCGATTTCTCTAATCCTTTATCTAGGGTCTCTTTTTTTTCCGAAGAAAATATTTTTTTAAAAAAACTCATTGTAGTGTTGTGTTGTTTGTTGTTGAGTTGTTAAGCTGTTTGTCCCAAAAGGTTTAATAACTTGTAAGGTCTTTCTGCGTTAGGGATTGAGGCCCTGTTGAAGCTCTCCCGATTTTTATCGGGAAGCGACTGCCGAAAGCCTGACCCATTTCCTGCAAGGTTTTAAAAACCTTGTAGGTATTAAGGGTAACGCCCAAAACGTTATACAAAATCCTTGCCTTTAATTAATACTGCTATTTTGGCAGATAACCGTTCAAATATAGCCATAAAAAAACTGCTTTCATATGTGAAAGCAGTTCGTAATCAGATAATGTGTATCTAATTTATTTTTTGTTTAAAAAATCATTAACAAACTCTGGTGCCATTACTGACTCAACAAACATATAAGCACCTGTTTTTGGTGATTTCACCATTTTGATTGCTTTTGTAAGTCTTTTAGATCCTGTTTGTAATGATGCTACTGATTTCTTAGCCATGACTATATTGTGTTATTTAAGCGTTTCTAACGAAATACTCGAATTTATATTATCTGAGCGTTCCTTACGAAAATCTCTAATTATTATTTAATCTCTTTATGAACTGTCATACGCTTTAAGATTGGATTAAATTTCTTAATCTCCATTCTATCTGGCGTGTTCTTTTTATTTTTTGTCGTAATGTAACGAGATGTTCCGGGTTGCCCAGACTCTTTATGCTCTGTACATTCTAATATAACCTGTATTCTATTTCCTCTTTTTGCCATTGTACGTGTCTTTAGCGCGTTGCGCTATTATTTTAAAAATCCTTTGGATTTAGCTTCTTTAATCGCAGCAGAAATACCAACTTTGTTGATAGTCTTTAATGCTGAAGTTGATACTTTTAAAGTAACCCACTTATCTTCTTCAGGAATGTAGAAACGCTTCTTGATTAAATTAGCGTTAAATTTACGCTTAGTTCTATTCATCGCGTGAGATACGTTGTTTCCAACCATCGCTTTCTTACCTGTAAGTTCACAAACTCTTGACATTTCTTTCTAACTTTAATTATGTTATTTAAAACAGGGTGCAAATTTAGTAAAACTTTACATTATCCACAAACTAAAAGTGCTACTTTTTTAAAATTTCTTTTTGTAACATTTCAAAGGCTTTATTTGCCGCTTTATTTATCACTTTTACACGATGGTTACCAAAACTGAATTTCTCAGAATACACACCAGCTTTTGTCGCTATAGCGATGTAAACAATCCCTACATCTTCAGCTGTATCATCTGTTGTTGGTCCAGCATTACCAGTTGTTGCCACTGCAAAATCGGTATCAAGCAACTGCAATACATTTTTTGCCATAGCTTCAGCAACCTCAGCGCTTACCACAGAATGCTTATCTATTAATCCTTCGGAAACTTTAAGCACATTTACCTTTACCGCTTTCGTATAACTCACAATAGATCCCTTGAAATACTGAGAAGCTCCAGCATTTGCGGTAAAACGTTCAGCAATTAAACCTCCTGTACAACTTTCGGCAGTTGCAACTGTTTTTCCAATTTGAATGAGTTGTTTGCCAATAACCGCTTCAATAGATATATCCTCTTCAAAACCTACGAAAACATCCTGAATTTGGGGCAGTAACAATTGTGTTTGTATTTCCATTTCAGCTTCTACAAGGACTTTATCATCTGCTTTTGCAGACAAACGCAAACGCACACGACCTAAACTTGGCAAATAAGCAAGCTTTATGAAATCTGGTAATTGATTTTCGAAAGTTTCAATACGTTCAGCCAACGTGCTTTCTCCTAATCCATAGGTTAAAAAGGTTTTATGTTGTATGTATGGAAATTTAAATCTGCTTCTTAACTTCGGAATCACTTCGTCTTCAATTATAGCTTTCATCTCATAAGGAACACCT
>Ga0316189_10005371_pt1 | contig 12280 bp, 14 predicted proteins | sample LowCovwburrow_MG_FD_204930 | JGI IMG/M metagenome (GOLD analysis project Ga0316189, IMG submission 204930) | Coastal sediment microbial communities from Maine, United States - Lowes Cove worm burrow | ecosystem: Environmental > Aquatic > Marine > Coastal > Sediment | place: USA: Maine... | reverse complement strand
AGGCCAGAGTTGAAATTAGGCCAGAGTTGAATAATTTAGTTCAGAGCAGTCATACTCCAAGGGCAGGCTGCGCGCTCTTGAACTGAGTCGAAAGATTCTATGCCTCCCGAGGGTACCTAGACAGAAGCAAAGTGCCCTCAAGGGGCATCTAAAAACATACCGCTGTCATAACTTATTCGTATCATCCCTGATACTCCCCCTTCGGGCTGCCTACGGCAGTTTAATTATGCTCCAAGCATAATTATCGTTATGCCTTTAGGCGGCTCATGGTTCGGGCTAGCTCTACGAGCTACGCCCCTTGAGGGGCATCAAAATTCAAACATAATTGAAAAGACATTGATCATGCATTGAGGTTTTTCCACTCGTGTCCTCGGTCAAAATGACAGTGCTTGGTCAATGGGGCATTCGAATCAGGTTTCGACAGTTACACCTTAATATGTTTCAGCAAGAGTCTATTTCAACAAGCTTAAATTGATATTTAGTAATTTGCTCAGATTGTTGATTTGCCTGTAATAAAGGCGAGTGAAAGCCTGCTTGGTTAATAGCATCTGGGGCTAATTGAGTTTCGACACAGAAGCCGCCCGAGGGAGCAAACGGGGAGCTTAGGAAACTGCCGGTGCACAATTGAAAGCCTGGCGAGTTGCCGGAGACCGTGAGGCTGACGCCTGAGCTTGGTGAAACAACGTTTAGCATTTCGCGAACGCTGTCTATCTCGGGAGCTGGGGTATTAAAATGATGGTCACATAGCCCAATAAACTCCGGATACAGCGACTGGTCTAATTGGTATTCAAGCGGCCTATTGAGAGTTCTCAATTCGCCGGTGGGAATATTTTCAGCATCAACAATAACGAATGAATCGGCGTTTAGCTGAAACTGATGATCTGAAATAGTATCCAAATCACTTAGGTTTAAATAGACATGATTGGTTAGGTTTATGAAACAAGTAAGGTCACAGCTAGAGCGATATTTAATCGTTAAGCAGCCATCAGTTACGCGATAAATGGCATAGCTTGTTAGTGTGCCCTTCAGGCCCACAAGAGTCATGTCGTACTCTAAGGAAAAGCAAATTTGATTTGGGCTGTGCGATTCAAGTTGCCAAAACTGTTTATCAAACCCAGCGCCGCCACTGTGTAGGGTGTGCTTGCCCTCATTGCATGGCATCTGTAATAACTCGCCGTTAACCGTTAGTTGCCCATTTGCAATACGATTGGTAATGGGGCCTATCGTTGCGCCCAAATAGAATGGCTCGTCTAGGTAGTCTTCGAGGCGGTCTAAGCCTAGGGCGAGCTGATGGCCATGAAAGTCGATAGCGCAAATACGGGCGCCATAATTGAGTAGGTCAACGCTCAGGCCGTGACCATCAGAAATAGATAACTTTTGCAGATTGTGAGTCACAGCCAAGTTTTATTTTATATTACTTAAGTCGGCTCAGTATAACGATTCACTTTGTTATGATGTAGCTTGATTAACCATTGCTGAAACTATTTATGCCGTCTATCCGCGAATTACTGAGTAGTATAACCAACCGTTTAGTGTTTATAACGGTAGTGATTTACTTCGCCGTGCAACAAGGCCTTTTTGCTAATACGCTTACAGGTTTCGAAATGTTTAGCTGGGAAACTACCCGCTTTGCGCCATGGCAATTGCTTACGCACATGTTTTTGCATGGCAGTATTTCTCACTTGGCGTTTAACATGCTTGCGCTCTGGTCGTTTGGGCGTATTTTAGAGAAAGTCTGGGGTGTGCAGCGATTTTTGGTTTTTTATCTCGTCTGCGGTATTGGCGCAGCGGTGATTTCGCAATTAGTAGACCAGTTTATATTGGGTCCTGTGTATGGTTACACGGTAGGAGCTTCTGGCGCGATTTATGGCTTGCTTGTTGCCTTTGCAATGATGTTTCCAAATTTCAAAATCATGCTGATTTTTTTGCCAGTACCGATTGCTGCGAAGTATTTTGTACCGGTCATCTTATTAATTGATTTGGCGGCAGGTTTTACAGGCTTCTCGATTTTCGGCCAGAACATTGCTCATTTTGCTCATCTAGGTGGCGCATTCATGGGTTTTTTGATGCTTAGCTATTACAAGCGCCGGGCTCAATAGCCGCGTTTCGCTTTTGCGCTCACATCTAGTTCTAATTGCTGCGGGCTTGGGTCAGCTAGCTTGACCACCCCAGCAATAACACTGACATCTCGATCAAGCACGGTCTCTAGGCGTGCTAGGTAGTCGTTAAGATAGTCTGTTGACTGAGTGCAGGCTGTTAACAGCAGTATTACGGCCGATAGATGAATTTTCACTTAGTCTCGATAACGCGCATACCTAAGCCCAAACGGATTAGATGCTCGCGAAGCTCTTTTTTTTCGCCTAGGTTTAATGCTGCTCCTATTTCAATAGATTGGTTCAAATGTTTGAGGTACAAGGTTGGCGCGCTCATACGATATTTGCTCGGGCACTTGATAAGAATAGTGTCTCGGAATTGCCAAACCCATTGCTGTTTTGGAAAATAATAGCCCTTCTGTAGGGTAAGAGTATTGCTTTCGATAATGATGATTTCTTTGAAACTCAATTTCCATGATACGTAGTACATACCGAATCCAACAAAGGCTATTTCTAAACCGGCAAATGGCAGTACCATCCATGCACCCATGGCGGCCCAACTGAGCGCGATTGCGGCATTAACGCAAAACATAAATGCTAAAATTTGCTTATTTTCATGCCAAGACATAGAGCGGTTTGCGGTGATCACTAAGCGCTGAATTTCATTTTGTGTCTCGAACTCTACCATTAGTAGATGTTAGCAAATAAATGTGGTTTGAATGTAATGCTATAATAGTTTGCATAGTTAGTCGGGATATAAAAGGTTAGTGATGGATAATCCAGAAAAAATAGTAGGAGCCATAGAATGGCGAGACTTAACGGTTAGCGATGCTGGTGGGGTGAGTGATTTCTATGCTGAAGTTGTCGGCTGGCACAAGCAAGCCCTTTCGATGGGCGATTATGATGATTACCTTATGAATCTGCCCTCGAACGGCGAAACTGCAGCGGGTATTTGCCACGCGCGAGGCAGTAACTCGGAACTACCACCGCAATGGTTGATGTACGTGCGTGTGGAAAATTCAAAAGCCAGCGCCGAAAAGGTTGTTGAACTTGGTGGGGAAATTATTCAAGGGCCGCGAATTACGAATGGTGAGACGTATTTTGTAATACGCGATCCAGCTGGGGCGGTGTTAGCGATCTATTCTTAAGGAGTGTTTTGGCATTCTACTAAACTCGAGTGGATGCTAGCCAATGCTGGATCATTAGGTCATCCTGAGCGTAGCCGAAGGATGACACGAAGTTTGGGCTCAGAATACTCTAAGTCTCGTTGCCACAACCAAGTATCTTTCAAGAAAGCCTCGCGTCCATCCAGGTCACTAACTCGGCAAAAATAGTTTCACCTTCAGGCTCATTAAAAATTTCATGAAATAAGCCTTGGTAAAGTGTTATTTCCTTATCGCTGGAAGACACCGCATCGTGTAATGCCTGAGAGCCGCTTGGCGCGGTCATAACATCGGCCGAACCGTGCATAATCTTGATTGGCAAGGTAATACTCTGCGCATTGTTGTTACAGAGTTGCATCGCCTCGGTCATGCTGACTAAAAATTGTGCTGACAGCTTTTCTTTACTTACCAGCGGGTCTGCCATGTATTTCTCGACTACAGCAGGGTCTCGACTAACGGCAGATGCATCAAGAGCAAGCACCTTAGCCTTCGGGAAAAGCTTGGCGACAAGTTTAATCAATGCCACTTGCCATGCGGGCGGTTCTTGTGGGCTTTGCATGGCTGCACCTGAAAGCATCGCGCCCTGAAACTTGGTTTGGTGGTTCAGTAGCAATCGTGCGGCAATTAGGCCTCCCATACTATGCCCTAACAAGAATATAGGTTTATCTTGATAGTTCTCTTGAGTTCGGCTGTAGAGTTCAAGTGCAGCGTTCTCAAATACTTCGAAGGAATCGATGTGGCCACGTGTGCCGTCAGATTTACCATGGCCCGGAAGGTCCATAGAGCTGAGCGCGTAACCAGCTTGGTTGAGGTGAGCTGCTAGGTGCTCATAGCGCAGGCAATGCTCGCCCAAGCCGTGAATTAGAAGAACTACGGCCTTAGTATTGCTTGCTGGCCAATGTCGGTAGTAGAGCCCATCGTCAGTAGTTTCATGAATCTCGCTGGACTCGCTGATTTTGTCACTGGCTATGGTCATATCTATTACTCTATTTTAGTGCTCGGAGAATTTAGTGTCCTGCGAAAAGGAATGAGCTTTTCGCGTGAACCTGTGTGGTTAACATCGAGTGATCTCGGCTTTCGACGCCCTGATGAAACTGACGTTGCAGTGAGTCAATGTCATCGTTACGATCAGCATAGCGCAGTACTAGAACCACTTTTTGTAGATCATCTAACAGCGTATCGACAATATGCTGATCAAAGCGAATATTGTCAAATGACGGGTCAAACTCTTTAAGGCGAGCGGCTTCATCAAACACCGCGAAAAGTTCGTCCATCTTTTGCGCCGATTGTTCCATCAGTGCGCTACAGACTTCCCATTGCTCAGCGTTGATTAAGTCATTCCACAAATACTTACTAAGCTTGGCCGCTGATTTGGGCTCGCTATGATGCAGTGCTAAAAACTGCTCTACAGCATCGCTTTCAACACCCAGTACACGGCAAATAGTTAAATAGTCGTGAAAGCGCTCTGGTTCGCGTTGTTCAAGGTAGTGATCTAGGACCTCGCGCTTCTTAGCCTCTAAACGATTCTTTGCACCGGGAAACTCTTGCGCTAATTCGCCCCAGCCGTTTAAGCAATGCGATAAGCGTGCTCCATAAAAGGCATAGGGGTCATCATCGAGCGAATGATCGAAAAAGTACTCGTAAAACTTGAGTGAGTTTACAAAGTCGCCGGCTTTATGGGCCAGTTTTGCATCTTCCAATACTTGGATAATTTTAGGTTTTTCCATACTAATTCTTCTAATCTTAGATCATGCCTAATTCAAGCTTTGCTTCTTCTGACATATTGGCCATGGTCCAAGGGGGCTCAAACGTTAGCTCGACGCGGGCGTCAGAAACACCGACAACACTTTTAACCGCATTCTCTACAAAGCCCGGGAACGTTTCGGCAACTGGGCAGCCTGGCGCGGTAAGCGTCATGCTTACGTCAACGAAAAAGTTGTCGTCTACTTTGAAATCGTAGATCAGCCCAAGATCGTAGATATTCACGGGAATTTCAGGGTCATAGACTGTACGTAGAGCGTCGATGATATCCGGGCCAAGCTCTTCAGGGGTGCGCGGGCCGGTAGAAGATACCGTGCTTGCCTCGCTTTTCTCGGCGGGAACAATGTAGGGAGTAAGAGTATCGTTCATAACGTTTACCTTTAAAAAATTATCTTAACATTGATACGGCTTTTTTAACCGCAGCAAACAAAGCATCAATGTCAGCCTTATTATTGTAAAAAGCCAATGATGCGCGAGTTGTCGCGCTGACTCCGAAGAATTCCATCACAGGCATAGCGCAATGGTGGCCAACGCGAACGGCAATGCCTTGTGAGTCGAGTAATGTGCCTAGATCAGATGCATGAACGCCGTCAATCTCAAATGAAATTATGCTGGCTTTCTCGGCGGCCGTGCCGAGGATACGCAAGCCTTCAATCGTCAACAATTTTTCGGTAGCGTATTCAAGTAATTCATGTTCGTACTCGGCTATCACACCGATACCTATCTCGCTGACGTAATCTAATCCAGCGGCTAAGCCAACGACACCTGCGATATTTGGTGTACCCGCTTCGAATTTATAGGGTAGTTCATTGAATTCAGTGCCAGAAAAACTCACCACTTTAATCATGTCTCCACCACCTTTATAGGGTGGCATGGCATCGAGTAAAGCACGTTTTCCATACAGCACACCAACCCCCGTCGGTGAGAAAACTTTATGTCCTGAAAAGGCATAAAAATCGCAGTCTAAGGCTTGAACATCAACTTCAGCATGGGCTATCGCTTGTGCCCCGTCGACTAATACTTTGGCACCAACTGCATGCGCCGCATCAATCATTTTCTTTAATGGTGTGATCGTGCCGAGCGCATTCGAGAGTTGGGTTATTGCCAGTAATTTGGTTTTCTCACTTAACAGCTTTTCAAACTCTTCATATAACAGCTCACCTTTATCATTAATCGGTATCACTTTCAGCTTGAGGCCAATTTGTTGTTCAAGCAACTGCCAAGGCACAATGTTTGAATGGTGTTCCATTGCCGAGATCAAAACTTCATCTCCAGCGGTAAACGAACTTCGTACAAAGCTATGCGCAACTAGATTAATGGACTCGGTGGTACCACTGGTGAAAATTATCTCAGCCTCACTCTCAGCATTAATAAAATGTTGCACAGTCTTACGAGCACCCTCAAAGAGGTCGGTAGCTCGCTGGCTTAGGGTATGAATACCCCGATGAACATTTGAATTATCGTGTTCGTAGAAATACTTGATAGCATCGATCACTTGGCTTGGTTTCTGAGTCGACGCACCGTTATCTAAATACACCAGTGGGTGGCCCGATATATTTTGATTGAGCACCGGAAAGTCAGCGCGCACGCGCTCTATATCAAACCCTGTTTGTTTGCTAATCGCTACAACTGTCATAACACTTACCTTTAAATCTGTTGACTTTTTAAACTAGTTCTTCCAAACCGCTCAGCAGCTCGCCCGCTATAATCTGGGTTAGCTCTTGGCGGACACTGTCTACCTTAATACGCTCAATGACTTCGTTGGCGAAGGCGAAGGTCAGTAAGGCATTGGCTGACTCGGCATCGATGCCACGAGATTTCAAATAGAATAATGATACAGGGTCAAGCTGACCTACGGTTGCGCCATGCGAACACTTAACATCATCTGCGTAGATCTCGAGTTGCGGTTTACAATCAGCTTCTGCATTTTTCGATAATAATAAATTATTGTTCTGTTGGTCGGCATTGGTTAACTGTGCGTCTTTGGCAACGATAATGCGGCCGCGGAATACGCTGCGAGACCGATCGTCTAGTACCGTTTTATAGTATTCGTCGCTAGTGCAATTCGGCACCGCGTGATTCACTTCAGTGTGATTATCGATATGTTGCCGGCCTTGGCCAATAACCAAACCGTTCATCTCCACATGCGCGCCTTGGCCAAGCAAGTTGCTGTGGATATCGTTGCGAGTGACTAAAGCGCTTAATGCGATGTTGTGGCTTTTAAGCTGCGCCCCTTTGGCTTGGTTAATGAACACACCGCCCATGTGGAATGCGTCGTTTGATTCCTGCTGAATTTTATAGTGATCGACGTGAGCATTTTCGCCAGCAATGATCTCAGTAATCACGTTGTTGAGATACATCGTACCGTGGGTGCCAATATGGCGTTCCACTATCGTACATTGAGTATTCGCGCCGGCAATAATCAGGTTGCGAGTATGGCTAACCACACTAGCAGATTGCGATACGAAGATTACTTCCAATACACCTTCTAGCACTTGGCCTGATTTTAAGTGAACAACGTAACCATCGTTCGCATAGGCGGTATTAAGTGCGGTAAAACCGTGAGGTTTACTGGGTAGCGTTGAGCTGAAATATCCTTCAATTATTTCAAGCGAGTCTTTTAATGATGTAACACTATCGCTAAGGCCTGTAGACGTTGCTACGTCTAAGTGGCCATCAACAAACACTAAACGAGGGTTTGTTGTCTCAGCCAATTCAATCTCTAGCGGTGATGCGGTACTCAGTGCATAGTCATTACTTTTTAGTGTACGTAGATTGGTGTAACGCCAATCTTCATCGCGCACTCCTGGTAAGCCTACGGTCTCGAATTGACGAAGCGCTAATTCACGCTGCTGGTTTAGCCACGCGATGTTAGAGCCGTTTAGTTCGACATTAGCATGGGCGGTTACCCAGCTTTCGTTTTCGTTTGCGGTAATCATTTAGCTGGCCTGCTGCACGTCTGATACGGCGTCTTCCATTCCTTCGATCCAGCTATAGCCTTTGGCTTCGAGCTCAAGTGCCAATGATTTATCACCAGATTTGACGATTTTGCCATTGGCTAAAACATGTACGTAGTCAGGCACAATGTAGTCGAGCAGACGTTGGTAGTGAGTCACCAAAACCATTGATCGCTCAGGCGAACGCAAGGCATTAACACCGTGAGAAACGATTTTCAGTGCATCGATATCTAGCCCCGAATCGGTTTCGTCTAATAGCGCTAGTTTTGGCTCGAGCATGGCCATTTGTAAAATCTCATTACGCTTTTTTTCGCCACCTGAGAAGCCTTGGTTAACCGCGCGCTTTAGAAACTCGTGTTTCATTTCGACAAGATCGGCTTTCTGACGAATTAGTTTTAGGAACTCGCCCGCTTTTATTTCTTCTTGGCCGTGGTACTTGCGTATAGAGTTCATGGCTGCTTTTAACATAGCCATATTGCTGACACCCGGAATTTCGACTGGATATTGAAAGGCTAGAAAAATACCTTCGCAAGCACGCTCTTCGGCGGCTAGCTCAAGCAAATCGTTGCCTAGGTATTCGATGCTACCTTGCGTGACTTCATAGCCATCGCGACCAGCGATTACATTGCTTAATGTGCTTTTTCCTGATCCATTGGGACCCATGATTGCGTGCACTTCACCTGGCTTAATTTCTAAATTAATGCCATTTAGAATCGATTTTCCGTCTATCGACGCATGTAGGTTTTTAACTTTTAACATATTTCTCTCTGCTTTTAATCTTTACTCGGCCTATGGCCTCAGACACGCCGCTGGCGCTTCTTTTTATTTTTGCTCAGCCTATGGCTTCAAGTGGCGCTAACCTACGGCACCTTCTAAGGACACCTCTAGTAGCTTTTGCGCTTCAACTGCGAATTCCATTGGCAGTTCACGGAACACATCTTTACAGAAGCCGTTTACGATCATTGAAACGGCCGCTTCTTCGCCTAGGCCGCGTTGTTTTAGATAAAACAACTGGTCTTCTGAAATCTTTGAAGTCGTCGCTTCATGCTCCAGATTCGCGGTTGGGTTTTGCACTTCCATATACGGAAATGTGTGCGCTCCGCATTGGTCGCCCATCAACAATGAATCGCATTGCGAGAAGTTACGCGCGTTATCAGCGCCTTTGAGAATTTTAACTAGGCCACGATAGGTGTTGTGACCGTGCCCGGCTGAGATACCTTTAGAGATTATGGTGCTGGACGTGTTTTTGCCCATGTGAATCATCTTCGTGCCAGTATCAGCCTGTTGTTTATTGTGTGTTAGTGCAACTGAGTAAAACTCGCCGACAGAGTTGTCGCCTTGCAATACGCAGCTTGGATATTTCCAAGTAATGGCTGAGCCAGTTTCGACTTGAGTCCAAGAAATCTTAGAGTTATCGCCTTTGCACAAGCCACGCTTAGTGACAAAGTTGTAGATACCGCCTTTGCCATTTTCATCACCTGGGTACCAATTTTGTACGGTAGAGTATTTGATCTCAGCATCTTTGTGCGCGACTAATTCAACAACGGCGGCATGTAATTGGTTTTCATCACGTTGCGGTGCGGTGCAGCCTTCAAGGTAGCTAACGTACGCGCCTTCTTCGGCAATAATCAGTGTACGCTCGAATTGGCCCGTGTTCATTTCGTTGATACGGAAGTAAGTCGATAGCTCCATTGGGCAACGAACACCTTTGGGGATATAGACAAACGAGCCGTCAGAGAATACCGCTGCGTTTAGGGCTGCATAGTAGTTGTCTTGAGTTGGCACCACACTGCCGAGGTATTGCTTTATCAGCTCAGGGTGCTCTTGCAAGGCTTCTGAAATAGGCATGAAAATCACGCCGGCTTTCGAAAGTGTCTCGCGGAAAGTGGTGCGCACCGAAACGCTGTCAAACACCGCGTCTACCGCGACATTATTCATCATCTTTTGCTCTTCTAGTGGAATACCTAGCTTGGCATAGGTTTCAAGCAGCTTAGGATCAACCTGATCTAGACTGTCGAGCTGTGGCATTTCTTTAGGTGCTGAAAAATAGGCGATGCTTTGAAAATCAATTTTTGGATAATCGATATGTGCCCAACCAGGCTCTGGCATTTTTAGCCAACTGCGAAAGGCTTTGAGGCGATACTCAAGCATGAACTCTGGTTCGTTTTTTTTAGCCGAAATGCGACGGATTACGTCTTCGTCTAGACCAGGTTCAAAGGTGTCTGATTCAATGTCGGTAACAAAGCCCTCTTTGTACTCGCGTTTTACGAGCTTTTTAAGATCTTCGTTCTTTTCATTCAAAATTGGGGCTGACATAGCAACTTATCCTATTTTACTGCTTATATGAATTGGAATGTCACCGATCGAGGTAACATCTTGTCGGGTGGCCATGGTTTGCACATGGCGGGAACGCACGAGGTCGCTTAGTTTCTTGCTGTCTAAGAATTCAAAAAATTCTTGGCTTAAATTGGTCCACAAGCTATGCGTTAAGCATGGATCAGCCTCGTTACAAGTACTGCCGCCGCCGCAGGCTAAATTTATATGCTCATCGGCGGCAATGAGAATGTCGGCGAGTGAAATCTCTTTTTCACTACGAGCCAGCATATAACCACCTTTTGCGCCGCGAACTGACTTGATTAGACCGGCGTTACGCAAGCTTCTGAATAATTGCTCTAGGTACGAAAGCGAGATGTTTTGGCGACCAGCAATACCAGCCAAGGTAATGCGGTCTAGCTTGGCATGCAAAGCCAAGTCCATCATCGCTGTAACTGCGTACCGACCTCTTGTGGTTAATTTCATAGCGCTATTGTATCTCGAGAAAGTGAAACCTGAGTAAATTACTCAGGAATGAGAGTATAAGATCGTGGAAGTGCTCAATCAACCCTATTTAATCAGATTTTTGCTGTTAACCTTTGCGCTATATCCTTGTTAAATCAACGGCTTTTAACCTGCCCTTAAATAATGCTTTACGGCCTAGGTGTGTTCAGATCATTTCGCCAACGGATGCCTAATCACGCAATTTGGGGGCGAGGCCTTTTAATGTCGAGTAGGCAAAAAAAAGCAGCCTGCCAAGACAGGCTGCTGCTTGCTTGCGTGTAGCTCGCTTATTTAGAGCTTGGGATGCGTATCTTTTGACCGGGAAAGATTTTATCAGGGTCTTCGATGACTTCACGGTTTGCTTCAAAAATTTCTGGGTATTTGGAGCCGTTACCTAAGAATTTAGCGGCAATCGCCCAGAGCGTATCACCACTTTCGATAGTATAAAATTGGCTATCTGACGATGATTCGAAGGCCGAGTCTTGTTGTTCTTCGCCAGCATCTTCGGAGGCGGCTACCTTCAAGCGCGCTGCGACCACGGCCGATACACCCTTCATGTTTCCAGCCATTAAAATAGCCTTTTCTTTTGCTTCGACACTTGCGCAAGTGCCTCGCAAGACACAGACAGTTTCCTCTTGCATTTCAACTTCTAAGTTTTCTATGCCGGGATTATTACTTTCTATATCTTGTTTAATTTTTTCAGCTGCTTCAGCATCACCGATTCCAAATACCTTCTTACCAATATCGGTTGCAAAATCAAATAGTCCCATGGTGTCTCCTGCCTTTTGAAAAGGCCATTTCTGTTAGTATTGCAGTACACACTGCTTAGAATAGCCTACACGTATCGATATTGTTTTGGCAACAAGCATCTACATTTCTTGTCATTTGTTTACAGAGGTCCTTGCGCGAACTACATAGGTGGTTGAAATTGGCGTAAAATATTCACCTTTTGCGAGCAAACTAGTTAAAAACCAGCTAGCAGGATCATTTTCGCTTGCAATTAGGCTGTTTTTATCCGATTTTCATCTAAATTCTAGCTCTTGCAAAGCCCTGCAAAGGCCTTCACTGGCAAGTTTCGTGCAAACGTTTATTGTCGTACGCGGCACAACGTGGCAAGCTGCCTAACCCAGATAAAATGGACGATATTGTTGAATGTCGCGACGTTAATAATGACTCAATCAAGATTTCAAGAAGCTCAAAAATACATACCTGGCGGCGTTAACTCGCCAGTTCGTGCCTTTAAAGGCGTCGGTGGCGAACCAGTTTTCATGCGGCGCGCTAAAGGCGCTTATATGTGGGATGCTGATGATAAGCAGTACATCGATTATATTGGCTCTTGGGGACCGATGGTTCTTGGTCATGCCAATGATGAGGTGATAAAGGCGGTCCAAGATGCGGCTGAAAATAGTCTCAGCTTTGGTACGCCGACTGAATCAGAGACCGTTTTAGCCAGAAAGATTTGCGAGCTTATTCCGAGCGTCGACAAAGT
>Ga0316189_10005370_pt1 | contig 12281 bp, 10 predicted proteins | sample LowCovwburrow_MG_FD_204930 | JGI IMG/M metagenome (GOLD analysis project Ga0316189, IMG submission 204930) | Coastal sediment microbial communities from Maine, United States - Lowes Cove worm burrow | ecosystem: Environmental > Aquatic > Marine > Coastal > Sediment | place: USA: Maine... | reverse complement strand
GGGTTACCGCCAGGGCGGTTCCGGAAAGCAGTGAGCACATCTGGCCGAAATCGGCGAAACGCCTGTCCCGGGTCTGCCCCCGGGCGAAGCGGAAGTAGATCTGCTGGACGATCACGGCCAGGCGGAACAGGCCGAACGCATAGTAAAAACGGAAGTCGCCCGCCGCCACCCCGGCGCGCTCCGAGTAGTAATCCACGAGCTCGCGCCGGGTCATCATGCCGGGCAGCTGGGTGGGCATCATCCTGAGCTGCTGCATCGCCCGGGGATCGTCCGCCTGGATCCAGTACGCGAGCGAACAGCCAAGATCCATCAGTGGGTCGCCCAGTGTCGCCATCTCCCAGTCGAGCACGCCGATGATGCCCAGGTCGTGCTGGCCGAGTACTACGTTGTCGAACTTGTAGTCGTTGTGGATGATGGCGCCGCGCCCGGTGTCAGATGGCTGATTGTCTTTCAGCCAGTCCATCAGGGCTTCGTTGTCCGGCACGTCTTCGGTGCGCGCATTGCGGAACCGGCCGCTCCAGCCGTCCACCTGGCGGGCGATATAACCCTGGGGCTTGCCAAGGTCGCGGAGACCGGCCGATTCGATATCGATGCTGTGCAGTTCCAGATGGACGTCGATCAGATTGCGACACAGTTTGCCGGCGGCGGCCGGATCCAGTGACAGTCCTGGCGGCAGTTCGCGCCGCAGGACGATGCCTTCGATGCGCTCCATCAGGTAGAAAGGCTCGCCGAGGACGAGCGGGTCGTCACAGTAAGCCAGCGGCCTGGGGCAGTACCGGAACACGTCGCTGAGGCGGCTCAGGATGCGGTACTCACGATCCATGTCATGAGCCGACTTCGCTTTAGTCCCGAATGGCGGCCGGCGCAGCACCAGTTGCCGGTCGCCTATCGTCAGCAGGTAGGTCAGGTTGGAGGCACCGCCGGGGAACTGCCGGACGGCGATGTCGCCGTCGAACTGCGGCAAGACGGAGTCCAGGTAGGCCCGGATCGCGGCCGGATCGAGTTCCTCGCCCTCCCGTGGGGGCGCCGGCCGGTCTTGCAGCTCGCTCATCCCGCCCGGGCTCGGGCCTTGAGCAGATGCCGGGCGACCGCCAGCTTGTGAACCTCGTCAGGACCGTCGTAGATGCGCGCCGCCCGTTCCTCCCGGTACCAGAATGACAGGATCGTGTCGTCTGTCACCCCCAGGGCGCCGTGTATCTGGATCGCCCGATCGACGATGCGCTGCAGGGTATTGGCCGTGATGAACTTGATCATGGAGACGTTGTCGCGCGCCGCCTTGAAGCCTTTCTCCTGGATGATCCAGGCGGTCTCCAGCACCAGCGCCCTGGCCGAGAGCAGTTCGGCCGCCGACTCGGCGATCCAGGCCTGCACGATCTGGGTATCAGCCAGCTTCGTATCGGCATTCAGCTGCCGCGTGAGGGCGTAGTCACACATCAGTTCCACCACCCGCCGGCAGATTCCCAGCCAGCGCATGCAGTGATGGATACGACCCGGTCCGAGACGTTCCTGGGCCATGATGAAGCCGGCGCCTTCCTCACCGAGGCGTTGTGAGACCGGCACCCGGCACTGGGTGAGCCGCACCTCTCCATGACTGAAGTATCCGGAGCCGGGATGGCCCATCACCGGGATATTCCTCTCGAGGCTGAACCCGTCCTGATCGCAGTCGACCAGTGTCATGCTGGCTCGACGGTGTTTGACCTCGTCGGGATTGGTGACCGCCATTACGATGGCGAAGCGCGCGCCGTCGGCCGCGGTAGCGAACCATTTGTGGCCGTTGATGACGTAGTCGCCGCCCTCGCGGTGGGCGACGGTACCCATCTGCACCGGATTCGAGCCGGCGAACTCCGGCTCAGTCATGCAGAAGCAGCTGCGTATCTGCCCTGACGCCAGGGGCTCGAGGTAGCGGCCGCGCTGCTCCTCGCTGCCGTGCAGCAGCAGCAGTTCCGCGTTGCCCGCATCAGGGGCCTGGCAACCGAAGACATAGTGACCGGTGGGGGTTCTGCCGAGCTCCTCGGAGATCAGGCCGAGTTCCACCAGGCTGGCGCCGGCCCCGCCGGCCCTGACCGGCAGATTCGGGGCCCACCAGCCGGCCGCCTGCACCCGCGAGCGCTTTTCGTCCAGGGCGTCGGTCAGCCCGTCCCAGTCCGCGGCGAGCAGTCGACTTTCGAGCGGCACCAGTTGCTGGTCGACAAAGCGGCGAATGTCGTCGAGCCGGGTCTGTATTTCGACGGGGATAGAGAAGTCCATTCAGGTCACCGAAACGTGATGAGATCGCGGTCGCCGGTCATCTCGAGGTGCGAGATGTTGTTGTATCCGAGCAGCAGTGCGCCACTGAAGTTGTCGGTCGTGGGGCAGTAGATCTGGGTCACCGAGGCATTGTAGATACTGAGTGTCAGTCCCAGTGTGCGCAGGTGGGACAGGCCCAGGACGGAGCGCAGCACCGCCGTGATGACACCTCCCGAGGTGAATACGACAACCCGGGACCTGGGATGCAGTCCGGCCATCATGTCAGCAACGCCCGCGACGACACCGTCGCAGAACCGACTCCAGCTCTTTAGCTCGGGTCCTTCGTGGGGTTTGCCCTCCATCCAGGCCGCCAGCACATGACGCAGTGCGCGCTCCAGCTTACGGTGATCGGCCAGCAGTTCCTCCAGGCTTGTCGCGCCGGCATCCTCGCGCTGCAGGAACCCTGGAAGATAAGCCCGGAACAGGGCCTCGTGGTCGTACTCCGAGAACGTGGCGTCGGTCTGTAGCGGAGGCGCCGCGCTGCCCATGGCTTCGCGCGCCAGTTCTGCGGTGTGATCCTGGCGCGTCATGCCACCGGAACAGAACAGGTCCAGTTTCGGTGCGACGCGCTGGAAATGGTGGCCGAGTATGCGTGCCTGGCGCTCACCGATACGGGACAGCTGATCGTAATCCTTCTGCCCGAAAGAGGCCTGGCCGTGACGGATGAAATAAATGACGGCCATCTGTCGCTGGTCGCAATCTCGCTGGTGATGATGAACCCGGATGAACGATAGGAACCGCTTGCCGGGGTGTCAACAATTGCGGCCCGCCTTGCCTGATGCGGGGATTCGTGCATCATTCCACACTTTTCGCGCCGGGAGCCATTATGGCAACAGTCAACAGGCGAAGAGTCTTCATCACGGGCGCGGCGAGCGGGCTCGGCCGTGCCCTTGCGCTCGCCTTCGGTCGCGCTGGTGCCAGGGTCGCTGTCGCCGATGTGAACAGCGATCGCGCACAGGAGACGACCCGCGATATCGTGAGCGCAGGCGGTGAAGCGCTTTCGATCCACTGCGACATCACCGCCGACGATCAGGTCGCGGCAGCGGCGGAGACCGTCCAGGAGGCCTGGGGAGGTATCGACGTCGTTATCAATAACGCCGGCGTGGCCGCCGCCGGTACCGTCGCTGACACTGCCATGGACGACTGGCGCTGGATCATCGACATCAATCTCCTCGGCGCAGTCCGGGTCTGCCGCGCTTTCCTGCCAATGATGCAGGCCGCCGGTAGCGGGCATATCGTCAACGTGGCCTCCGTGGCCGGGGTCGTCCAGTCACCGGGCATGGCCAGCTACAACGTCACGAAGGCGGGGATGATCGCGCTTTCCGAGACTCTGCGCGGCGAGATGGCGGGCCATGGGATCGGCGTGTCTGTCGTCTGCCCGTCGTTCTTCACCACCAATCTGCTCGAGTCCTACCGCGGGCCGCAGCCCGGCGTCCAGCTTGCCGACAAGCTGATGGCGCGTTCGTCTCTGACCGCTGACGATATCGCCGCCGCCGTCATCAGGGCGATCGACAAGAACGAATTCTTCGTCTTCGGCCATCGCGAGGCCAGCGTCGCCTATCACTTCAAGCGCTTGTTGCCGGGATTGTTCTACTGGAGCACGGAACGGGCCGGCCGCAAGTTATTCGGCGACGTCGTCGATCTGGGCGATGGGGACAAATAGCCGTGCGGCAGCCCGGGATGAGCTGATGAAGACCGATCCGGAGATCTCCATCTCGGATTTCAGCCCGCCACGCCTGTGGAGTGGACCGCATGCCCAGTCGGTGCTGGCGAGCGTGCCGCTGCGGCGGCCGCTGGTCGAGAGGCGCGCCCGGGATCTCATCGAAGCCTCCAGTGACGTGATCCTGGACTGCGGGCGGGGCGTTCGCCTGCACGGTTATTACGCGCCGCGGAGCGGCGCTCCGGACTCAGAGAGTAAAGGCCTGGTGGTGCTGATCCACGGCTGGGAGGGCAGCGCGGATTCGCTCTACCTGTTGTCCACTGCCAGCCACCTGCGCCGGCGCGGCTATGACCTTTTCCGGTTGAACATGCGCGACCACGGCCCGAGCCACCACCTGAACCCTGAGCTTTTCCATTCCAACCGGATCGCGGAGGTGGTGGGGGCTGTCAAGAGCGTGCAGGAACGATTCGAAGCGCGGCCGCTTTTTCTGGCAGGCTTCTCGCTTGGCGGTAATTTCGCTCTCCGGGTGGCCATGAGAGCGCCAGCCCGGGGTATCGATCTGCGCCAGGTGGTCTCCGTCTGTCCCGTGCTGGATCCCGTGACCACCCTACAGGCGCTGGAGACAGGCTGGTTCGGTTACCGGCAGTATTTCCTGTTGAGGTGGCGCCGGTCATTGCTCAAGAAGGCCCAGGCCTTCCCGGACAGGTACGACTTTTCCCATGTGGAAGACATCGAGACGATCACTGACCTGACCGCTTTTTTCGTCGAACACTACTCCGGATTCCCCGACCTGGGCGCTTATCTGCGCGGCTACGCACTCACCGGTGATGTTCTCGAAGGACTGCAGGTTCCCTGCCATATCATCGCCGCCCGGGATGATCCGGTGATCCCTTCCCACGACATGGCGAAGGTCGCGCGGCCTGCAAGTCTTGTTGTCACCATGACCGAGCGCGGCGGCCACTGCGGCTACGTGGAAGACTATCGTTTACATAGCTGGGCCGAGCGACAGATCGGCAATATCTTCGATCGCGCGGCGGATCGGTGACCGCAGTGACCAGCAAGCCCGGTGTGCTTATCGACCGGATTTCTCTGGGTGCGGCGGTACTGTTCGCAGCGGTGGCCGTGACCGCACTGGCCCGACCCGAGACCGCGATCCTGAGGCTCTCCGCCCTGGGCTTCCCGGCCTGGCCGATCTACCTGGCCGGAACGTTGCAATTGCTGGCGGCCGCATTGCTGTTGCCACGCAGTACACGGGTTGCCGCCGCCGCAGTTATCGCCGCCATCGCCACGCTGAAGATGGGCGTGGAATGGGCCTACCGGGAGCCGATGCTGGCGCTCGAGTCACTCGGCCAGGCAGCCCTGGCGATCATGGTGCTGGTCTTCGAGAATCGACGGCGCTAGCTGCCGGATGCGGTAGCGCGGGCCGTTGCGTCGTGACCGAACTGCAGCTCCGCCAGCCGCGCGTAGACACCTCCCTGGGACAGCAGCTCGCCGTGAGTGCCGGTGGCGACGATCCGCCCGGCGTCCATCACGATAATCCGATCTGCCTTGACCACCGTGGCCAGACGATGGGCGATGATGAGCGTGCTGCGATTTTCCAGCAGTCGGTCCAGGGCTTCCTGGACCTTGCGTTCGCTCTCGGCATCGAGAGAGCTGGTGGCTTCGTCAAGAAGAAGAACCGGCGGGTTCTTCAGGATGGCGCGGGCGATTGCGATCCGCTGGCGTTGCCCGCCCGACAGGCGAACCCCTCTTTCGCCGAGGTAAGCGTCGTAGCCACCCGGCAGAGGCCGGATGAACTCGTCGGCGAGCGCCGCCTGCGCTGCGTTGATCACCTCTTCATCGGTGGCCTCGGGTCGACCGTAGCGGATGTTCTCACGGGCGCTGGCGGAGAAGATCACGGTCTCCTGGGGAACGATGCCAATGCGGTCGCGCACCTCGGCAATGCGTGCCCGGCCGATATCTGTGCCGTCGATGCGGATGACGCCGGAAGCCGGGTCATAGAAACGCAGGAGCATCCGGAACACGGTTGTCTTTCCCGCCCCTGACGCGCCCACCAGTGCGACGCTTTCTCCCGGATTGACCTGAAAGCTCACGTCGTCCAGCGCTTTGTCATCCGGGCGCGACGGATAGCAGAAACTGACATCATCAACTTCGATTTTTCCCTGCCAGTCCGACAAGGGTATCGGCTCTTCAGGATCGGCGATCTCGGGCCGTGTCTCGAGCAGCTCGAGGATCCGCTCCATGGCGCCCGCCGCCCGCTGTACTTCGCCCCAGACTTCACTCAGCGCGGCGAACGCACCGGCGGTGACGATGGCATAAAGGACGAACTGTCCGAGTTCGCCGCCGGTCATGCGCCCTTCGATGACGGAAGTGGCGCCGAACCACAGGACCGAGACGATCGAGCCGAAGACGAACAGGATGGCGATCGCCGTCAGCAGCGCGCGCGCCTGGATCCGTCTCAGAGCGGTCAGGAAAGACTCTTCGACGGCATCCCGGAAGCGCGCGGCCTCCCAGGCTTCGCGGACATAGGCCTGGACGATCTGGATCGCGGTCAGCGCCTCGTTGGCCAGTGCAGACGTATCGGCGATCCGATCCTGGCTCAGCCTGGACAGCTTGCGTACCCGCCGGCCGAACAGGATGAGCGGCAGCAGAACGACCGGGATCATGATGACGATCAGGCCGGTCAGTCTCGGGCTGGTGATGACCAGCATCACGAATCCGCCCAGCAACAGCAGGAGGTTGCGTAGCGCGATAGACGCGCCGGAGCCCACGACCGACTGCAAAACCGTGGTGTCGGTCGTCAATCGCGACAGCACTTCGCCGGTGCGCGTGGTCTCGTAGAAGGAGGCGCTGAGATTCAGCATGTGCGTGAATACCCGCGTACGGATGTCGGCGACGACACGCTCACCGAGCCAGGTGACGGCGTAGTAGCGGGCCGCCGTCGCCAGCGCCAGGATCGCGGCGATGATGAACAGGGCGATGAAATAACTGTCGATCGATGCGGCGCTCTCCTGGGAGAAGCCCTGATCGATCATGTGTCTCACCGCGACTGGCAGACTCAGTGTCGCGCCGGCCGCCGTTAGCAATGCCAGTACCGCCACACCGATCATTCTGCGGTAGGGCATCATGAACGGCAGCAGGCCTCTGAGCGGGCGCATGTTGCGGCTCCGCTGCGCGGCAGTGTCGTATGTCGAGGCGTGGGGTGTCATAAGGAACTCCGGCGGCGCGGGATTATACGGCATCTCCGCGCAAGGCCCGCTCCATGAGGTCGCGCCAGCGCGCGAATCTCCCCGCCAGGTCGGCGTCGGGCCGCGGCTCGAACAATTCAGCGGCGCGGCTCTCGGGCCAGCCATCGACCTGCTCGGCCAGTAGCCACGCCAGTCCTCTGGCGGTTGCCTCCGCCGCCGCCGGTCGTCGGACCGTCAGGCGGTTGAGCGATGCCAGCCGCCGGCACAACGGGTCCGACCTGCCCAGCCCGCCGGTGATAACGATCTCCGCCTGGGGACCGGCCCGGTGCCGGCAGATCTCCAGGTTGACGCTGAGCATGAACGCGATGCTCTCAAGCACCGCAAGCAAGCGCAGCTGACTGTCACCCGGGCCGACAAAGCGGGAGCCGAAGTCTTCCCGCCACCACGGCGATCCCAATCCGGATTCTCCGTTCAGGAACAGGGGGGGATCGACAGGGCTGTCGCTGACGGCCTCCAGGGTCGCGATCCAGTCACTGATTCCCAGGTCAGCGGCGACCGACTCCAGGGCAGCCGCCGCGCCATTGACGGTCCCTTCCAGCGCCAGCCGGATGCCATCCTTGTCGCCCCGGGTGACGCTTGTGAGCAGTCGTCCCTGATCCTCCGGGTGCTCGGTGGGTTGCAGGATGAAGGCGCCGGTTCCGGCGTTGACGTAGGCAACGTCGGTGGCCGGATCGCCCCTCGCATAGAGGGCCGCGGCCTGGTCGCCGGTACAGCGCGCCAGCGGTATCGATAGCCCACCGACATCGATGGTGCCGAATCCGGCGTCGCCGGCGACCACCGGCGGCAGGGGGCCGTCCGGCAGGCCGAACCGCTTCAGCAAGGCTTGCGACCAGTCCGCTGTGGAGAAGTCCCAGAGCAGGGTGCGCGATGCGTTGACCGGATCCGCCGCCAGAGTGTGCTCCCGGGTCAGCCTGAAGACCAGGAAGCTCGCCAGTGGTCCCCAGGCCAGAGTGCCTGCCTGCTGGGCGTCCGCCACCGCGGGCAGGTTGTCGAGACACCAGCGCAGCTTGCTGGCGCCGTAGTGGGCCGAAGGACGCAGGCCGGTGACCCTGTTGATTCGGAGGGCGTCCAGGTCGAGCGAGTCGAGCCAGGCGGCATTGCGCGTGTCCCGCCAGGAGAGGACCGGCGACAGTGCCGCCCCCGTTTCCCGATCCCAGCAGGCGATGCTGGAGCGCTGGGTCGCCAGTCCCGCCCGGATGCTGGCAGCGGCGGGCAGCGCGGGCACCACCTGGCCGAGTGCCGACCGGATCGAGGTCTCCAGCTCGTCCGGGTGCTGACCGGCACAGCGGCCCCCGCCAGTCTCCGGCCGCGCTCGTCAAAGGCGATAGTGCGGCTGGACTGACCGCCCTGGTCGATGGCGACGAATATCCTAGGAGGCATCTGCATCGTCGGGAGGGACCAACGGCAGGCGTGCTGTATCTGCCCGGGCTTTACGCTGCGGCAGCCCGTTACCGATACGATCCAGTACCTTGCAGGCCGTCGCCCGATAGGCTGTCAGTTTGCCGCCGAGTATCGTCAGCACCCTGGGGTCCCGCGCGCGGTCGACAACGAAACGGGTCTCGCGGCTGCGATTGAACGCATGACCCTCTGCCGCGGGCAGGACGCGCAAGCCGGTGAATGCCTTCGCGGCGCCGTCGATACCCTGGACCGATTGCGGGAAGAAGTACCGCAGGGCCTTGCGCAGGTAACGGATCTCAGTGTCCAGGGGTCTTACCGCGTCCGGTTTGCCCTGGAAACGGGTCTCGGTCGTGCCGACGAGCGAGTGGCCGTACCAGGGCATCACGAAGATACCCCGGCCATCCCTGGGGTTCTCAAGGTAGTAGCAGTAGCGGGTGTGGAAGTCCCGCAGGACGATATGGGTTCCCTGAACGAGCTCGATTGCCGGCGCGGTTGCGCCCGGCAGCAGATCGCCGTGAAGTTGCGCGGCCCACGGGCCTGCCGCGTTGATCAGGACGCGGCAGCTAACCTCACGTTCGCTGTCCGCCAGCCGGATCCGGGCTACGGCGCCTGTGGCTGTGAGCGTCCCGCCGACGCATTCCGCCTGCTGCCACAGTCGTGCGCCCAGGCTGATCGCCGATTCCATTACCGCCCGTGTCAGCAGCCGATCGTCGGTTCGCGCGTCGTAGTATCTCAACACCGCCCTGAGGCCGTCCGGCCGTAGCCCGTCGACCGCCGCAAACTCGCCCGGAGCGATACGCGAGAATCCCGATCCGCGGCCGAACCCGGCCAGTGCCGTGTACAGACCGAGGCCGACGGTCAACAACCAGGGTGCGCGCCGGGCGCCCTTATAGACCGGCAGGTGAAAGGACTCCAGCCTGACCAGCTCAGGCGCCACACGCAGCAGGATGCGACGCTCGCGGAGACACTCCCGCACCAGGCGGAACTGGTAGGTCTCCAGGTAACGCAGCCCGCCGTGGATCAGTTTGCTCGACCGGCTCGAGGTGCCTGCCGCGAGCCGCGACTTCTCGACCAGCAGCACCGAATGCCCGGCCGCCGCCGCGGCCTGGGCGACGCCGACGCCGTGGATACCGCCGCCGACGACCAGGATATCGACCTGCTCAGTCAACCGCGGGCCCCTGCAACAGCCGCGGGTCGCGCAGCATCTCGCCGATCGCCATGGTTTCCACCAGCGCGGCGCCCCTGCGAGCCAGTCCGAGCGCCTGGTCCGGGTCGGTGATCTCGTAGATGGCCCACTGCCAGGGCCCGCAAGGTAGCGGCCCTTCCTCCGGGAGCTTGTTGACGTTGCAGAACAGGTAGTCCGGTGCGAGCCTTCGGGCATGCTCGAGTTCGCTTCGATCCGCCGTGGTGAGGACCCACGCGATGGCCTGGCCATGCCTTTCCCGGGCCAGCGACAGCAGGTCGTCACTGTAGGAGGTGATGATGCTGCGGTCGTTGATCGACGTTGTCTGTTCAATGCAGCGATCCAGCATTCTTTCCAGGCCGAATCGCTGCAGGCTCTCCGTCTTGACCTCGACGAAAGCGTGGGCGCCGGGCCATCGCTGCAGCAGTTGACAGGCCTGTGCCAACGACGGCAGTCGCACCTCGGCATAGGTGTCGCCGAGACGCGTGGACTCGCCGATGCGGATCTCGGCCAGCCGGTCCCAACCCATGTCGTGCACGCATCCAGGCAGGGCGGCCGTCCGGTCGAGCGTCGAATCATGCAGCAGCACCGGTACGCCGTCGGCGCTTAGTTGCACGTCGAATTCGACGAAGCGCGCACCCGCGTCGAGGGCCGCCTCCAGCGCCTCCAGTGAATTTTCCGGATAGCGTGACGCCCAGCCGCGATGAGCGATCAGTTGGGGAGCGGGCGTCGCATGGGTCGCATTCGGTGTCATGACCCTGCAGAGTTTCGCAGACCCAGGACACCGGCGACAGTATCGCGATGCCAGCGTGGCGATAGAATCGTTTGGCGATGAGCTATGCAAGCCACCTCCAGGGCATCGGTTCCGGCGCGACCTATGACAAGGACGCCGTCATGAACCTGTGCCCGCGGGATGGCCGGCCGGTGCAGGTCGTCATGGATCTGCAACGTCTCAGGCGGGAACGCGGTCAGCTCGGCTGGTATCAGCCGGACAGGCCCAGCATGTGGCGCTTCGGCGGCCTGCTGGCGCTGGACTGGGACGATCCCGGCGACCGTCAGTGGATCGTCTCCCTGGGCGAAGGCCATACGCCCTTGCTGGATCTGTCCTCCGACCGGCTGGCTCGTTCCCTCGGGATCGAGCTGCGCCTGAAGCAGGATGGCTGGCCTCAGCCCGGCTACGGCGCCAACCCGACCCAGAGCTTCAAGGATCGCGGCATGTCCATGGTCGTCTCCATGGCCCGCCGGCTGGGACTGACGCGGCTGGCGGTACCGACCCAGGGCAACGCCGGCGACTCACTGGCCGAATATGCACTGACCGCCGGGCTCGACGTGGTGGTGGTCATGCCGGACGACACGCCCGGTCCGATCCTCGAGCGCGTCGCCGCCCTGGCAGAGAATCATGCATCGGTATCGATGGAACTGGTGTCCGGCACCATCCGCGAGGCCGGGCAGCGGGTGGAGGAGCGCTGGCTGCCGCGCGGCTATTTCAGCGTCGCCACGTTCCGCGAACCGGGCTGGCGGATCGAGGGCAAGAAGACCCTCGGGCTCGAGATCGCCGAACCCCGGAAGGCCGGAGGAGCCTGGCGATTGCCGGACGTCATCGTCTACCCGACCGGCGGCGGGACCGGGATGCTGGGCATGTGGAAGGCCTTCGAGGAGCTCGAATATCTGGGACTCATAGGTGCGGACCGCCCCCGCATGATCGCCGTACAGAGCGAGGCGACGGCGCCGCTGGTGGAGGCCTTCGACCAGTCGCTGGAAGACACCCGCGCGGTCGACGCCGGGCACACGATGGCGGCCGGACTCAACGTGCCCGGCGGGGTCGGCCACTTCCGCGTGCTGGAGATTCTCAGGCGCAGCGGCGGTTGTGCACTGGCCGTCTCGGAAGACGCCATGATCGCGACCCTGCGCCACTACTATGATGACAAGGACTGGCAACTGTGTCCCGAGGGCGCGGCGACCCTGGCGGTGTTGCCGGAGCTCTACGATGGGGGCCTGATCCGGTCTTCCGATAGCGTCGTGGCCGTCAACACCGGATCGCTGGCCAAATATATTGCCGATCCGCGCGACTGGCTCGACCGATGATCCGGCGCTGGCATTCGCCAGCGAACGCCGACACCTACCAGGGCAGTACTTCTCCGTTGGAGTGCCAGAAACCGCCGCTGGTCTGAATGGTGAGTTCGTCGATACGCTCAAGCAGCCCAGCCGCCGCCTCGGCGGCGTCGATGAAGCCTTCACCTGCCGTCATATCCGTGCGCACATAGCCCGGATGCAGCAGGGCGACGGCGATGCCCTTCCCGGCCAGGTCATGGGCCAGTGAGGCGCCGGCGTTGTTGACGGCCGACTTGGACATCCGGTAGCCATAAGCGCCGCCGGACGTGTTGTCGGCGATCGAACCCATGCGACTGGTGATGATCGCCACCTTCGCGCCCTTTTTCAGGTTCGGCATCAGGGCCTCGGTTACCAGCAGCGGCCCGAGGCTGTTGGTACGAAACTGCAGGATCAT
>Ga0316189_10005369_pt1 | contig 12281 bp, 11 predicted proteins | sample LowCovwburrow_MG_FD_204930 | JGI IMG/M metagenome (GOLD analysis project Ga0316189, IMG submission 204930) | Coastal sediment microbial communities from Maine, United States - Lowes Cove worm burrow | ecosystem: Environmental > Aquatic > Marine > Coastal > Sediment | place: USA: Maine... | reverse complement strand
ACTGGTCGAGTCACGATCATCGAAACCGGCCATCGCCGCAAGCATCAGCGCCGCATCTTCGGCACTGCGGGTCATGGGTCCCGCCTGATCGAGTGAGGAGGCGAAAGCGATCATGCCCCAGCGTGAACAACGGCCATAGGTCGGCTTGAGTCCGGTAATACCGGTCAATGCCGCCGGCTGGCGGATCGAACCCCCGGTATCGGTGCCGGTGGCTGCCACACACAGACGCGCAGAAACGGCGGCCGCCGAGCCTCCGGATGACCCCCCTGGCACAGTTTCCACGTCCCAGGGGTTGTGTACCGGGCCGAAATAGCTGGTTTCGTTGGAAGAGCCCATCGCGAACTCATCCATGTTGGTCTTTCCCAACATGACCGCTCCGGCCGCCTTCAGCTTGGCCACGACGGTCGCATCGTAGGGTGACACGAAGTTTTCCAGCATGCGTGAACCACAGCTGGTGCGCACATCGAGGGTGCAGAAAATATCCTTGTGGGCGATCGGAATACCGGTCAGGGCGCCGGCATCACCGGCCGCAATGCGCTCATCGGCCGCCCTCGCCTCCGCGAGTGCCTGCTCCTCGGTAATACTGACGAAACTGTTCAACGCCGCATCATGCGAATTGATGCGCCGCAGCATATACCGGGTCAGCTCGCTACTGGATACCTTGCCGTCGCGCAGTGCGACCGACAGTTCCGCAATGGTTTTGTTGTGCATTGGATTACAAAGGATCCACGATCAATTTTTAAATGGACAAGCTGGCCTCAAGACCGGAGCCGTCCGGCCTGTCCGGCCGGACTGCAACCTGACCCGCTTCACTCGATGACTTTCGGGACCAGGAACAGGCCATTCTCGACAGCTGGCGCATTTGCCTGATAACTGTCACGCCTGTTTTCCTCTGTCACCACGTCCTCTCGCAGGCGCTGGGCCATTTCGAGCGGATGCGCCATCGGCACGACGCTCTCGGTGTCGTCCACATCCATCTGCGCAACCAGGCCGAGGATATTGGACAAATCGCGGCCCAGCGCCTCGAATTCTTCAGGCTCCACGGCCAGGCGGGCAAGGTGGGCAATCTTGGCGACGTCGTCAGTGGACAGGGACATAGGCCTTCAGCATCTGGGTTTTGGTTCGGACAAGCCCGCGAAATTACCACAATCCGGCTGGGCCCCGAAACCGGATGTCCCGCGGACGCCCCGTGACAGGTGGCCCGAAGCAGCCTGTGGTTTGCACGGGGATGTCAGGCGCCAAGGTCGACAGCACGGAAAAATAACCACAGCGGCGCTCAAATTTCTGCTTGATTCGGGCCCTTGAACCTTCGGAAAACCGCGTTATATCGCATCAAAAACGCCCGGCTGCGAACCAGTACGCTTGCCGAAGCCCGGGGCCGTTGCTAGATTACGCGTCTCTCCGGGCTATGGGCGCCCGGCATACCGTTTAAATCGTCAAAGGCAGGGGCCGCCGCAGTCAGGTAGCCCGGCCGGCCACCGGAAGTCACAGCATGTTCCTTCGCCGTATTCGTGGACTCTTTTCCAATGACCTCTCGATCGATCTGGGGACTGCCAACACCCTGATCTATGCACGTGACCAGGGGATCGTCCTGAACGAACCCTCAGTCGTCGCCATCCGTCAGGACCGCGGCCCGGGAGGCCCCAAATCGGTTTCAGCCGTCGGCGAGGAGGCCAAAAAGATGCTCGGCCGCACACCGGCCAACATCACCGCCATCCGTCCGATGAAAGAAGGTGTCATCGCCGACTTCACCGTGACCGAGAAAATGTTGCAGTACTTTATCCACAAAGTGCATGAGTCCCGTCTTATACGTCCCAGCCCGCGGGTTCTGGTCTGCGTACCCTGTGGTTCGACCCAGGTGGAACGCCGCGCAATCAAGGAATCAGCGGCGGGCGCAGGTGCCCGCGAGGTCTATCTGATCGAAGAGCCCATGTCGGCAGCGATCGGGGCCGGCCTGCCGGTTGACGAGGCACGCGGCTCCATGGTGCTGGATATCGGTGGTGGCACCTCCGAGGTCGCCATCATTTCGCTCAACGGCATCGTCTACTCCAATTCGGTGCGTATCGGTGGCGACAAGTTCGACGAGGCGATCATCAACTATGTACGCCGAAACTACGGCACGCTGATTGGCGAGGCCACGGCAGAGAAGGTAAAAAAATCCATCGGCTCGGCCTACCCCGGCGACGAGGTGCATGAAATGGAGGTCAAGGGACGCAATCTGGCCGAAGGCGTACCGCGTGGCTTCACCCTGAGTTCGAACGAGATCCTCGAGGCCCTGCAGGAACCGCTGAGCGGTATCGTCGATGCGGTCAAGAAGGCGCTGGAGCAGACGCCCCCGGAACTGGGCGCCGATGTTGCGGAGCGTGGCATCGTGCTGACCGGTGGCGGAGCCATGCTGAAGGACATCGATCGCCTGATCGAAGAGGAAACCGGACTGCCCGTGATCATCGCCGAGGACCCGCTGACCTGCGTGGCACGTGGCGGCGGCCGCGCCCTGGAGCTGATGGACGAGCGCGGGGGCGAGATCTTTACGGTCGAGTAGAGAGGAAGCCAGGCAGGTCATGGCGAACACCGACCTGCTGCAATAATCCGGTACGGCACTTCACAGCGCTTCCGTCTGGCCGCCGGATACAATATCGATCGCACTAATGTAGCCCGGCACACAGCCTCCCATAGGCCGCTGTGGCGTAAAGCGCATTGAGGCCCCCCGAGTACCGGGGCCGGACTTTGCCGGAGGTCGTTGGAAGTTCCTTCACGCCGGCGCGCAACATCATCGTCTGTGTCACAGCCAACGAACGGAGAGCGTTACCATCAAGCCGATCTTTGCACAGGGCCCATCCCAAACCACACGTCTGGTGGTGGCCGTGGTGCTGTCACTGATCCTGCTGGTAGTTGACCACCGCTTTCATCACCTGCAGCACCTGCGCAGCACGCTGGCTTTTCTGACCTACCCACTGCATTACCTCGCAGATCTGCCGTTCACCGCCACCCACTGGCTGGACGAAACGACCAGTAGCAGGGAAACACTGCGGGCACAGAACCGGAATCTGCGGGATCAGAATCTGCATCTGCTCGCAGAACTGCAGAAGTACGAATCCCTGCAGGCGGAAAACATGCGCCTGCGCGACCTGGTCGATTCCTCGTTCAAAGTAGGTGACCGCGTACTGGTCGCCGAGTTGTCCTCGGTGGACCTCGACCCTTACAAACAGCAGGTCATCATAAACAAGGGTTCAGCCTCCGGCGCCTTCGAGGGACAGCCGGTGCTGGATGCGCATGCGGTTATGGGCCAGGTGATCAGCGTCACGCCATTCTCCTCGACCGTGCTGCTGATCACCGATACCAGTCACGCACTACCGGTCCAGGTGCTGCGCAACGGTCTGCGCACCATCGCGGTGGGCACTGGCCGCATTGGCGAGCTGAAACTGCCATACCTGCCGACCAATTCGGATATCGTCGAGGGTGATCTCCTGGTCACCTCGGGCCTCGGCGGGAAGTTCCCCCCCGGCTACCCGGTCGCAACCGTGACCCGGATCGATCGCTCACCGGATGCCCCGTTTTCCAGTATTCTGGCGCAGCCACGTGCCCACCTCGACCGCAGTCGCGAGGTCCTGTTGGTCTGGACAGTACCCAGCCAGCTTCCGGCGAGCTATGTCCCTGATCCGGCAGATGACCCCGAGCCACAGCCCGAAGTCCCGGCACAGTCAGAGGCAGAGTTGAAACCCGGGACCGAAGCGCAAGCGCCGACAGTTTCCCCTGTCCCGCAGGAGCCAGCGACATGAGTGGGCCGGGGAATGGACGGCTGGCGATCCTGATCACTCTCTGCGTCGCCATGCTGCTGATGATTCTTCCGATGCCGGAATGGGCACGTCCGTTCCGTCCGCAGTGGGTCACCCTGGTGCTGCTTTACTGGGCGATCGCGCTGCCGCATCGGATCGGCGTGGGCAGCGGCTTTATCGTCGGCATCGTGCTGGACGTGTTGACTGGCACCCTGCTCGGGCAGCATGCCCTGGGCCTGTCGATCGTCATATTCATTGCCATACAGCTGCACCAGCGTATCCGGGTATTTCCGTTCTGGCAGCAGTCGCTCGGTATACTGATCCTGCTGGTAATCGAACACCTGCTTGCACTCTGGGTGAGCGGGGCCACGCGTGGCGTAACCCCCGGGCTGGCCTACTGGGCGGTGCCGCTGATCGGGGCGCTGCTGTGGCCCTGGGTCTTTGTCACGCTGCGCAAGACTCGTCGCCACTTCAAAGTCGTGTGAGAAACCCCTGGCCTGCGCATGAATGAACCACTCTATCTGCCGCTGGGTCCAAGGGTCTGGTGGACATCGCGACCGAGGGCCTGTTTCATGGCCGGGTACCGCAACACGAAGGCCGCCTGACACATGCTACTCAAGGACACCATCCGCGAAAATCAGGCGTTCCTGACCCGCGCCATCGTTGCCGGCCTGCTGGTGATGGTCGCGGTTGCGATGCTGGCCTGGCGCATGGTGCAACTCCAGGTCATCGACCACGAACACTTCACCACCTTATCGCGCGAAAACCGTGTCAAGGTGCTGCCACTGCCACCGACCCGTGGACTTATCTACGATCGCAAGGGCGTGCTTCTGGCGCAGAATCGCCCCGCCTACAGCCTTGAAATCACGCCCGAGCAGGTCGGGGACCTCGAGACCACGATCGCTGAACTCGGTCGCGTGATTGAGATCGACGAGGAAGACCTCGAACGTTTCTGGCTACTCAGAAAGCGCAAACGTCGTTTCGACAGCGTCCCGATCCGGGTCAATCTGAGCCAGGACGAGACCGCGCAATTCGCCGTTCACCGCCACCGTTTCCCGGGTGTCGACATCAAGGCACAGCTGCTTCGCCATTACCCGCATGACGTCAAGACCACGCACGTGCTGGGATACGTCGGTCGTGTCAGCCAACGTGACCTGGAACAGATCGATGTCTCAAACTATTCAGGGACCAGTCACATCGGCAAGAACGGCGTGGAAAAGACCTACGAATCCGCGCTGCACGGCGTGGTCGGACTGGAACAGGTGGAGGTCAACGCCGCGGGCCGCAAGGTCCGCACCCTGGAACAGTCGCCGCCGGAACCCGGGGTCGATGTACACCTGCATCTGGACATCGGTTTGCAGGAGGTCGCAATGAAGGCGTTTGGCGACAACAATGGCGCCGCGGTCGCCATCAACCCCAAAGACGGGGCCGTCCTCGCCTTCGTCAGTCAGCCAGGCTACGACCCGAACCTTTTCGTCGAAGGCATCAGTACCAAAAACTACAAGGCCCTGCAGGAAAACGATAGCCGCCCCTTGTACAACCGCGCGCTGCGCGGTCAGTACCCACCAGGCTCAACCGTCAAGCCCTTCATGGGCCTGGCGGGGCTTGAACGCAATGCGATTCAGTACGACAGCAGCGTCTACTGCCCCGGCTTCTTCCGGCTACCGGGCAATACACACCGTTATCGCGACTGGAAAAAGGGCGGACACGGCTCCATGGACATCGAGTCTGCCATCGTGCAGTCCTGCGACGTGTTCTTTTACAAGCTGGCCTACGAACTCGGCGTGGACAGGATCCACGATTTTCTGGCGCATTTCGGCTTCGGCAGCCGTACCGGTATCGACCTGACCGGCGAATCGACCGGCCTGCTGCCCTCGCGAGAATGGAAACGCAGGGCACGCCGGCAACCCTGGTACCCGGGCGAGACCCTGATCATCGGAATCGGACAAGGCTATTTTCTGACGACACCGCTGCAGCTGGCGGCCGCGACCGCCGCAATCGCCAACAATGGCACCTTTTTCACACCGCACGTGGTCGACTATCTGCGTTCACGCGAAACCGGCGAGATCAACCCGATTCCAGCGAGCCCTCACCCGATTCCGATTGGATTCCAGCAAAACTGGGAAGATGTACGCAACGGTATGCTGAAAGTGGTGGAAGGGGCTCGAGGGACCGCCAAGCGGATACGCAGTGACAAGTATCGGATCGCAGGCAAGACTGGCACCGCGCAGGTCTTTACCGTTGCCCAGGATGCAGAGTACGACGAGGAGACGCTGGAGAAGAAACTGCGCGACCATGCCCTGTTCATCGCCTACGCACCGATCGAAGACCCGCAGATCGCGGTGGCGGTCGTGGTCGAAAATGGCGGCCATGGCGGCTCGGTTGCAGCGCCCATCGCACGTGCAATCATGGATGCGTACCTGCTGCCGGAAGCCCCCCCGCCGGAGGAAGGCTCGTGAATTACTCACCACGCCAGTTGGGAAACCTGACACCGACCAACCCGAACCGGCGTCAGGGTCTGCTGGCGGTGTTTCATATCGACCTGCCCCTGCTCGCCGGCCTGCTGTTGCTGTCAGGGTTTGGTCTGATCGTGCTCTACTCGGCCTCGGGAGAAAACCTCGCCCAGGTCGAACGGCAGGCAATTCGAATCGTGCTCGCACTTGCGATCATGCTCGCAATCGCACAGGTCAATCCGACCACGCTCAGGCGCTGGAGCCCCTGGCTGTATGCCGTCGGCCTGGTGATGCTGATCGCGGTACTGGTTTTTGGTCAGGTCGGCAAAGGCGCCCAGCGCTGGCTCGACCTGGGGATCGTGCGTTTTCAGCCGTCGGAGATGGTCAAGCTGGCCGTACCCCTGATGATCGCCTGGTATCTGGCCGAAAAACGCCTGCCCCCGAGTTGGCAGCGGCTCAGCATCGCAGCCGTGCTGATCGTCGTGCCGGTACTCCTGATCGCCAAGCAGCCGGATCTGGGCACCTCGCTGCTGGTCGCCAGCGCCGGGGTCTTTGTCCTGTTTCTGGCGGGCATCAGCTGGCGCCTGATCGGAGCGTTGATGGTGGCCGGCGCGGCCGCCGCGCCGGCCGCCTGGTACCTGATGCGGGACTATCAGCGCCAGCGCGTGTTGACCTTCCTTGACCCCGAGAAAGACCCTCTGGGCGCCGGTTATCACATCATCCAGTCCAAGATTGCGATCGGCTCGGGTGGCCTTTATGGGAAAGGCTGGCTCAATGGCACCCAGTCACAGCTTGATTTCCTGCCCGAACGCCACACCGATTTCATCTTTGCCGTACTGGCGGAAGAGTTTGGCCTGACCGGTGTCCTGATGCTGCTGGCCCTGTACCTGTTCATCATTGCCCGCGGGCTATACATCGCAACCCGAGCGCAGGATACCTTTGCACGCCTGCTGGCAGGCTCGATGACCCTGGTATTCTTCGTCTACCTGTTCGTCAACACCGGCATGGTAACGGGCCTGCTTCCCGTCGTCGGCGTACCCCTGCCACTGGTCAGCTACGGTGGAACCTCGCTGGTGACCCTGATGGCAGGCTTCGGTATGCTCATGTCCATCCATACTCACCGAAGGCTGCTTCCAACCTGACCATGCGTTCTATCCCTTTGCTGCTTGCCCTGCTTGTCTGCGGTACGTCCGCGCACGCCAAGACCCCCGACCAGCTACGTGCCGAATTCATCGACGAGATGGTCAGCAGGTACGGTTTTTCAGAAAGTGCCGTGACCAGGACGCTGTACCAGGCGCAGTTGCGCAAGCCAATCCTTGAGGCCATAGCCCGCCCGGCCGAAAAACGCCTCAACTGGAGTGAATACAGCAACATTTTTCTGACCCAGTCACGCATCCTCGGCGGGGTGAATTTCTGGCAGCAGCATGCCGAAACCCTGGCACGGGCCGAAAAAACCTACGGCGTTCCACCCCAGATCATCGTCGCGATACTCGGGGTGGAGACCCGCTATGGCGCACATACCGGCGGCTACCGGGTACTCGACGCCCTGCACACCCTCGGTTTTCATTATCCGCGTCGCGGAAAGTTCTTCCGCGAACAGCTCAGTCATTTCCTGCGCTTTGCACGCGAGGAAAAGATCGCCGCGACCATGCCGACCGGCTCTTACGCAGGCGCAATGGGCGTACCGCAGTTCATGCCCGACAGCTTCCGCGTCTACGCAGTCGATTTCGACGGCGACGGGCGGCGTGACATCTGGACCAACCCCGTCGATGTGATTGGCAGCGTCGCCAATTACTTTGCCAAGAAGGGCCATTGGAAACCGGGCGAGCCGGTAGCCTGGCCGGTCTCAGGCGTTACCGCTGCACACAAGCCCCTGATCGATGCCGGAGCCAAGCCGAGCCTGAAAGTCGAGCAGTTGACTGCGGCCGGGATCAAGGTTGAGCCGCTGCCGCCCGCTGGCAGCAAGGTCAGCCTGATGGATTTCGAGACCCATGACGGGATGGAATACTGGCTGGGGATGCCCAACTTCTACGCCATCATGCGCTACAACCCGCGCACCAAATATGCCATGGCCGTATATCAGCTTAGCGAGACCATCCGCGAGCAGTACAGGCAGTTGGCGCCAGCAGGCAATGCAGGCTAAATTGAACGCATGGGATTCCAGATCGTACAAAAATCTTTAGCGGCATCGGCCGTCATCTTGCTGATTGCGTCAACCCTGAACGGCTGTGGGACGAAGAGCCGAGGTTATCCGCACCCGGTCGACGGCCCCGGAGAGCACCGCGATGTAAGTCAGGTGCCGGACGCTGTGCCAAAGGTCGAACCGCGCAGCCGTGGCGGCAACCCCAGCACCTATGTGGTGCTCGGTAAGCGCTATTACACCCTGCAGGACAACAAGAACTTCGTTGAGCGCGGCGTTGCCTCCTGGTACGGGCGCAAGTTTCACGGCCGTAAGACATCGAACGGCGAGGTTTACGACATGTACGGCATGTCGGCGGCGCACAAGAAACTCCCGATCCCCACTTATGCCAGGGTCACCAATCTCAAGAATGGTCGCAGCGTTATCGTGCGTATCAACGACCGCGGCCCTTTTCACGAAAACCGGATAATCGACCTTTCCTACGCCGCCGCATCGCGTATCGGCATGCTCGGCAAGGGAACGGCCCTGGTGGAGGTCCGCACGATTGACCCGGCGGCCCCCAAGCCGGCTGCGGCCACCCGCGTCGCACAACATCCCACGCCCGCCGACATGGCACACAAACCAGACCAGAAACCGCAGATCTTTCTCCAGGCCGGGGCATTCAGCAGCAGTGAAAATGCCGAGCGCCTGCGCGAACGCCTGCAGCAGGGTCTCGCACGCACCGTCCGCGTAACGCCGATTGCCACCACCGGCGGTCCCGTGCACCGGGTCCAGGTAGGCCCGCTCGCCTCCGTCGAGATCGCGGACACCGTGACCGCACAGATGCATGAATTCGGCATCAGCAAACCGCTGGTGGTTATCGACTAGTCGACGTCCTGCCAGGGACGGATGACCAGGTCAGGGCCGACTGAGGTTAGATCACCCTGACCGAGGGGGGGCACAGGCGTTAGAATGCCGGGCATGCCAGCAGTTCACGCGGCCGAAGCGTGAACCATTCGACACCTCAGCTGCGGCAAAGCCAGCCGGGACCACGTATCCTTGCCCGGGATCCACCTTGTCGCCACCAGGAAAGTAGCATCGTGCACAACAAAACCTTCAGCCTCCTCCTTGCCCTCCTTCTCGTACCTGTTTCTGCGCTCGCAGCCCAGCCCCCCGCGCCACCATCGATCGCGGCCACCGGCTACCTGCTGATCGATGTGGACAGCGACAGCATTCTGGCGGCCAAGGACGCCGAACAACGCCTGGAACCGGCGAGCCTGACCAAGATCATGACCACCTACATCGTGTTTCGTGAGCTGCGCGGCGGCTCGATCAAGGAGTCGGACCAGGTCCTGGTCAGTGAAAAAGCGTGGAAGACGCCCGGTTCACGCATGTTCATCGAGGTCAACAAGCGCGTATCTGTGACAGATCTGCTCAAGGGCATGATCATCCAGTCCGGAAACGATGCCAGTGTGGCGCTGGCCGAGCACGTGGCGGGCAGCGAAGAGGCCTTCGCCAACCTGATGAACGATCATGCGCACCGCCTGGGCATGCTGGACACTCACTTCGTCAATGCCACCGGGCTGCCGGATCCGGAACACTACACCACGCCGCGCGATATCAGCATGGTCACCGAGGCGACGATCCGCGAATTCCCCGAGTTGTACAAACTCTACTCGGTCAAGGAGTTCACCTTCAACGAAATCCGCCAGCACAACCGCAACAACCTACTGTGGCGCGATAACACGGTCGATGGCGTCAAGACCGGACACACCGAGGCTGCCGGCTACTGCCTGGTCGCATCCGCCAAACGCGACAGCATGCGCCTCATTTCAGTGGTCATGGGTACCGAGAGCGAAAAGGCCCGTCTCAAGGAGAGCCAGTCACTGCTCAACTACGGTTTCCGCTTCTACGAGACCCATCGGCTATACGGCGGTGGTGACCGATTGACCAGAACGCGTGTATGGATGGGCGATCAGGAAGAGCTCTCGCTTGGGCTGGCCAAAGATCTGCACGTGACCATCCCACGCCGTCAGTACGACAAGCTGAACGCGCGCACCGAGATTCAGCCAAATCTGCAGGCCCCGATCGGCAAAGGTCAGAAGGTCGGCGAGGTGGTGGTCGAACTGGACGGTGAGGTGATCACCCGTCAGCCCCTGATCGCGCTTGAAGAAGTGCCTGAGGGTGGAATCTGGCGCACAGTGGTGGACAGCGTGTTGATGCTGCTGGAGTGATCGCATGAGCAACGATGACTCACTGCTCGCCTATTTGAATGGCGAATTTCTGCCACGTGGTGAGGCCCGTCTGCCGATCACCGATCGCGGACTGCTGTTTGGCGACAGCGTCTATGAGGTAGTACCCGCCTATGGCGGTCGACCGTTCCGAGTCTCTCATCATCTGCAGCGCCTCGACCGCAGCCTCGCCGCCATCCGCATGCACAACCCGCTCAGCCACGAGGAATGGCGTGTCGTTTTCGACCGCCTGGCCCGGCAACTGCCCGCCGAGGACCAATCGATCTACCTGCAGGTAACCCGAGGCGCCTATCCGAAGCGCAATCACGTGATCCCGACGGAGATCAAACCGAACGTGCTGGCGTTTACCAGCCCGAATCCGCCGCGCGACACGGAAAAGGCCCAACGCGGCATCCGCGTGATCACGCTTGACGACATCCGCTGGCACCGCTGCGATATCAAGGCGACCACCCTGCTGGCCAACGTCCTGGCACGCGCACAGGCAAGCGAGGAAGGCGCCGATGAGGCCATCCTGATGCGTGACGGCACGGCCATGGAGGGCACGGCGAGCAACCTGTTCGTGGTCAGCCACGGCCTGTTGATCACCCCGCCAGACAGCGACGAACTGTTGCCTGGGATCACCCGCGATCTGGTGCTGGAGCTCGCAAGCGATGCAGGCATCCCCTTTGCGCAGGCCGCAATCGGGACCGTCGATCTGGATAGCGCGGATGAGATCTGGCTGACCAGTTCGACCCGCGAGGTGGCAGCGGTGGTTGAACTCAACGGCCACCCGGTAGGCAACGGCCAACCGGGTGAGCTCTGGTACCGTATGGACGCCCTGTTTCAGGCCTGCAAGGAGCGTCTGCGCCTGGGAGTGGAATGTCATGACAACTACTGACGAACCCAAAGGCCTCGAATTCCCCTGTGATTTCCAGATCAAGGCGATGGGGCTCGACGACGGTGGCTTTCACGAGGTTGTGCTCACGGTCATCCGCCGCCACTGCGACAGCGTAAACGAGAACAGCCTGCGTACGCGCGCCAGCAGCAAGGGCAAGTACGTCTCGGTCACCGTGGTCATCGAGGCCAGCAGCCGCGAACAACTCGACGCGATCTACGACGACCTGACCGCACATGAAAAAGTCCTGATGCGCCTGTAAAGGCGTGCAGCCCGCATCCACATGTCCCAGAAGCCGCTGATCATCCGCCAACTCGGCCGGCGCGACTATCTGCCGACCTGGCAGGCAATGCGTGATTTCACCGACCGGCGTGACGAGGATACCGTTTCCGAGATCTGGGTTGTCGAGCACCCGCCGGTGTTTACTCAGGGCCAGGCCGGGAAGGCGGAGCACCTGCTCGGCCCCGGTGATATCCCGGTGGTGCAGACCGACCGCGGTGGCCAGGTCACCTATCACGGTCCCGGCCAGCTGGTGATCTACCTGCTGATCTCGCTGCGCGAGGCCGGGGTGGGAATACGGCGCCTGGTGTCCGTCATGGAAAACGCGGTCATCGAACTGCTGGCCGCGCGCGGTATAGAGGCGCAGGCACGCGCCGATGCCCCCGGGGTCTATGTGGACGACAAAAAAATCGCTGCACTCGGACTGCGGGTGCGACGCGGCTGCACCTATCATGGACTGGCGCTTAACGTCAGCAACGACCTGCAGCCCTTTCAGCGCATCAACCCCTGTGGTTATCCCGGCCTCGA
>Ga0316189_10005368_pt1 | contig 12281 bp, 6 predicted proteins | sample LowCovwburrow_MG_FD_204930 | JGI IMG/M metagenome (GOLD analysis project Ga0316189, IMG submission 204930) | Coastal sediment microbial communities from Maine, United States - Lowes Cove worm burrow | ecosystem: Environmental > Aquatic > Marine > Coastal > Sediment | place: USA: Maine... | reverse complement strand
AGAGTTCGCCCCTTTCTGTGACTACGGCGCTGAGCCACTACCCAGCACACGGAGCGCCAAAAGGACGCGCAAGAAAGAGCTTCCGCTAGAGAGCTACATCACCGAACTACGAGGACTGCAGAAGGATCTCGAGGGAGATGCGGTGACCATTGATGAGGTCGAGCGTCGCCGACAACGGATCATCACGGAGATCGAGGCTGGGGACTACGCCCACTGGAAAGAAGACCTCGCGAACCTCCTTGAGCCTCCATTCCGTGACATTGCGCTCCAACTCGACTCTGACGGCCAGAGGTCGATGAACGATCAGTGGTGCGAGTTTGTGATCGCACCGATGAACCAGTCCCTCGTCGGGCGCTACCCCTTCGTCGCGAACGCACGACAGGACGCATCGCTGAAGGATCTCGCGCTTCTCCTCCACCCAGAGAGCGGCGAGATCGCGAAGTTCCGTGACGAGAATTTGAGCGGCTTCGTCGAGGTGACCCCGCTCGCGATCATCCCCAGGCCGACGACGGAGAAGACCCGACGGAAGCTGAGCGCGAGCGTCATCCGCTTCCTCGACGACGCCCACAAGCTCGGGATCCTCCTCTATGGAAAAGATGGCGAGCCAGGCCTGGACCTCGATGTGTCGATGAGCTGCGCGACCTCACGCCGGACAATCAACCAACTGCTCATCGACCTTGACGGAGAGAAGATCGAGTACCGCTGCGGCCCGCTCCGCAAGAAGCCGCTCCACTGGCCGGGCAAGGAAGGCGACAGCTCGCAGTTGGTCATCATGGGCACAGGCATGACCCGCGGCGACGACAAGGTCAAAGAGTCCGGCACCTTCAACCTCATGCGTCTGCTCGAGAAGGGCAGACCTGAGCGTCGGAGCAAGGGACACTCTTTCGAGAGCTCGATCCGATTCCCAAAATACGGCGAGCTCCGCCTCGGGTTCAAGCCCGACACGGTGCGCAGCGGCTCGCTCTTCTATGGCTACGGCAACTCCCGCACCTTCCTGGCGCCGATGCGAAGCCAAGTCCTCGTCAACCCGCCGCAGGCTCTTTTTCAGGGGCTTCCCTTCTCGTGCGGAGGAGCTCCGCCATGAGCCTGCTCGACGAGCTCTTCGAAGACGTCCCAACGGAAGAGCGCCGCGACCTCCTCTCGCGCGCGCTCGCCCTCGCCCTCCAGCGACACAACGGCGACGATCCCTTCGACGCGCCCCTCCTCGACAGCATCATCGTCGAGCTCGACCGACGCCTCTTCGCCCAGATCGACGCGATCCTCCACCACCCACGACTTCAGGCGCTCGAGTCCGCCTGGCGCAACCTCGCGGCAGCCGTGGACCGGATCGACTTCGCCGAAAACATCCGCCTTGAGCTCCTATCCTGCACGAAGGAGGATCTCCTCGAAGACTTCGGCTGCTCCCCTGAGGTCATCCACAGCGGCTTCTACTACCACGTCTACGCCCAAGCGCTCGGGGTCCTCGGCGGCCAGCCCTACGGTCTGCTCTGCGCCGATTTCGAGTTCTCCCCGAGCGCGGAAGACGTCGGCCTGCTCCGCCAGTGCGCAGCCGTGGCGGCGATGGCCCACGCGCCATTCATCGCCAACGCGAGCCCGTCGTTCTTCAACCTCGAGAACTGCGCCGGGCTCCCTCGCGTCCGCGACCTCCACGCAGCCTTCGAGAGCCCGCGCTTTCGCCTGTGGCATGCATTCAGGGCGACAGAGGACGCCCGCTACGTCGCCCTCTGCGCACCGCGTGTCCTCCTGCGCGAACCCTACGATGTCCACCAGGAGACCAGCGCCCCGCTGACCTACCGCGAGCACATCCGTGAGCACGACGATCTCCTCTGGGGACACGCATCCTTCCTCGTCGCATCGATCGCAGCTTCTTCCTTCGCCCGCCACCGTTGGTGTGTTCATCTCCTCGGGACCCGAGCCTCAGAGGTTACCGCCCATGGACAAGTCCTCTGGGACTACCCATCCCTGCCCCGACTCTGGCAGCGGATCCCGATCGAAGCGCAGATCTCCGCCCGCCTCGCACACTCCCTGGCAGAAGAAGGCTTCATCGCCCTGATCTACGAGCGGGGGACAGCGCGGACGACGATCCTCGACGCTCCTTCGGTCCAGCGTCCCAAGACCTACGCGCGCGAAGAGCAGAGGATCAACGAACACCTCGGCGCCCAGCTCCCCTACGTGTTCCTGGTCTCTCGGCTCGCGCACTACATTAAGTGCGTCCAGCGTGAGCAGATCGGCCTCTGGCTCGATCGAGCCGCCCTTGAGCGCGAGCTCGAGCGCTGGCTACGACGCTACGTCTCCGAGCAACCGGACGCTCAGTGGGAGGTGCGGGCGAGACGACCGCTGCGCAGGGCGACCGTCAACGTCGAGACGGTCGAGGGCAAGGCCGGCTGGTACCGCTGTCGCCTCCAGCTCGAGCCCCACCTCACCCACAACAGCGCCTCGTTCACTCTTTCCCTCGTCGGCAAGCTCGACCGGCCGAGTGACCACACATAGGCGCCGCTGAACCGAGTCGACGCGCCTTCATCTTGTCCTGAGTTGAGAACAGACGATGCCCATCCCTGTCGTGCTCCCCCCCGCGCTCTCCGACCTCCGGACCAAGCTCCTCGTCCCTCCCGTCAACCCCTCACCGGTCACCCGCGACCCTCGCTACCAAGACCTTCGCGTCGAGATCGCCAAGCTCGAGTCACCGGCCTCCTCACCGCCGAAGTGGCCCGAGGTCGCGACTACGGGCGCAGCCCTCCTCCAGGAGTCCGAGAAGCACCTACAGGTCGCAGCCTACACAGCTGCCGCCCTGGCCGAGCTCCACGGTCCGGCGGGGATGAGCCTCGGCGTCGACCTTCTGACGGAGCTCCTATCGCTCCCCGAGCTTGCGCCGACGAGCGCGAAGGGACGGGGCCTGGCGCTCCTTTGGTTCATCCAGCGCCTCACCCAGCGCCTCACCACGATGACCGCTGCAGCTACCGACGCGCCCTTCCTCCGCCCGCTCCCCGACCAGCTCAAGGCGCTCCAGAGCGCCGCCGTCGAGCAGCTCGGCGACCGCGCTCCAGCCTTCGGCGGCGCCCTCCGAGCGATCAAGTCGCTCTGCCTCGACCTCCCCGAAGACCCGGAGGCCCTGAACTCCGGAGCCGTGAAAGGAGCCGACGTACCGTCGAATAGCGGCACGCCAGTCGCAACTGAGCCCGCAACGAAGCCCGCAACGGAGAGGAACTCAGACGCGAAGCCGCCAACCACGCCATCGCCCGCAGACACACCCCCCCCATCCACCCCTAGGCCATCTTCGCTAGATCCGGCGCCGAGCCAAGCGCCGAGCCAAACGCCGCCGCGCGAGGCGGCAGAACCGCTCGCGGAGTTTCTCGACGAGGCAGCCCCATGGCTCGCACCGATCGCTCCAGACTCCGCCTGCGGAGATGCACCGGACCCGCTCGAGTCGTTCACCGAGCTGCGGAACGAATTCGCCAAGCTGACCTCGGTCACGCAGACACCGATCGAGTGGCGGCTGGTGAGAGAGCAGAGCGACCAGCTCCTCCGCGAGACGTCGAAGGATCTCCGGCTCGCGGCCTACCTCATGCTCGCCAAGCATCACGAGCGCGGTCTCCACGGCCTCATACTCGGCCTCGTCATCGCCGCAGAGCTGCTCGCACGGTACCCAAAGGCACTCCATCCGAAGCGCCCGAAGAGCCGAGGGAACTTTGCCGAGTGGCTGATCGTACAGGCAGCGGCAGCGCTCTCGCAGATGGACAAGCCGATCTCCGCCTCTGAACATCAAGCCCTCGTCTCCGCCCGAAAGCACCTCGCGGCGGTCTTCGCCGAGCACCTTGGTGACCGCGCGCCTTCTCAACGCCCCCTCCGCGAGGCGATCAAGAATATCGCCATAACGCCCGAGAACGAGGACGAGGACGAGCCTGAGGACGAGCAGGGGGCCGGCCTGACCGCCTCGCAGACTGAGACCGAGACTGAGAAGGCCGAGAGCCTGACCAAGGCTGAGGCCAGCCCGTCAGTCACAGACCCGGCCGCCGCAGGGACCAACGTCGCTGCTGACCCGACACCGCCCTCGCGGACGGCTGACGCCAAGTCGAACACCGATCCCGTCGCCGTCGATCCGAAGGTCACGACTTCCGCCAAGAAGGTCGCTGTCAAGCCAGCAGCCGCAGCCGCCCCACTCGCCGATCTTGGCGACCTCGATCGCTTCCTCGATGCGACCGACGATGCTCTGGCATCGACCGCACGCGCGCTCCGCGACGCACTCCCGGCCGATCCCCGCGGCTATCGACTCCTCCGGATCGCCCTCTGGCTCAAGCTGATCGCCCCGCCTCCGACAAAGCCCGACGGGAACACTCACCTCCGGCCGTTGCAGGATCGCGACCGCAAGCAGCTAGAGACCCTCCTCGCCAAGCAGCAATGGGCGGGGCTCATCCAGCGCAGCGAGAGCCTGCTCCCGCTCAACCGCTACCTGCTCGACCTCCAACGCTACAGCTGTGCTGCCCTCGAAGGGCTCGGCGAGGAGTATGCCGCCGCCGCCGTCGCTGTCCGCGCGGAGGTCACAGCCCTCTTGGTTCGCTTTCCGAGCCTGCCGAAGCTCCGCGATAGCAGCGGGAAACCGCTCGCGGACGCGGAGACGGAGCGGTGGATCGCCGAGCGAGTGCACCCAACTACGCCGCCGGCAGGGGGGGCAGCGGCACAAGCGATGCTTCCTCCCGCCCTCGCAGAGACCCACGATGACCTGACCTTCTGGGCTGGCCTCACCTCACAACTCCAGAGCCCCACGACCTGCCAAGCCGCGCTCACTTCAGCGCAAGCGTACATTGACGCGAGTCCGACAGGGACCATCCGCTTTGCTCGCTCGCTCAAACTCGCGGTCGAACTCGCTCGGGGAGGGGTCGAGCAACACGCGGCCTACCTCCTCCGCGGCCTCTCCGACGAGGCCGTGCGAAGCACCCTCGCTCATTGGGACAAGCCCCTGTTCACGCGCTGCCTCATCGAGTCCGCAGAGCTTCACAGGAAGATGAAGAACACTCCCGCGTACGACGAAGTCTGCCGTCGCCTCGCGCCTATCTGCCTGTCGGCCATACCCAGATAATATTTCTTCCGTGGACAAAAATTGCCCTCAGCACTAACTCGCGCCGACGTTGAGCTTGTTTGCGAATGAACGGAGCACTGCACTTTCGGCTACGTCAGCGGACTTTAGACACCGCTCGATTGCCGCATCGATATCTCGCTGCTCATCCACTGAGAGCTGATGGAGATCAAACTCGCGCAGAGAGTCAAGTGCTGTGATACAGACATCTCGACTCGCATTTCGCACCATCTGAATCAGGACAGGGATAACCTCCTGCGGCGCGCCTTCAGGCAGAACGTCGGCGCATCTTATTTGCCACACTTCGCTCCGGGCAGTCCATGAGGCCCTCAGCTTAGGCCACTCACCTTCTCCAAGGTTCTGCACGAGGGCATGTGCATGAAGAACGCCTTCATCCGACCAGAAGTCATCAGAGAAATCAAGACTAAGAAAGTGATCGAGTTCTTCGAATGCAGCCATTGTTCACCTATTACTCAAATTCGGCCGGAAGACCGCTGCCACCGCCGGTAGGGTAGGATGACGTGGTGTTCCCATCTCTATCCTTGATAACATGCCACTCAACACCATCAACGACATCCGTGTGGACCGTGGCTTCATCACGTGACCGGGTCCCTGCGGGGGGCAGCTCTCCGACATCCTTGGTGGTATCGATGATTTTCTGATCGCTCCAGCTATCTGGAGCGAGGGTCGACGTTTTGATCTTCGATAGATTGCCGTTCGGAAGCTCCGTGACGTACTTGACAGATGTTGTTCCATCGGTATTCGTCGACACGACCTCAACCGCATAGTTGGGGTGCCCTTCGATTTTTGGCGAATGTCCTCCAATTATTTTGTTCTTTGTCGGGTCTGGTTGCTTGCCGTAGAGGATCTTGGTCCAAAGGCTAGGCGAAATGGGTTCTGGTGTAACCGTTGACTCTGGAAGCCTCTGCCGGGGGCAATCTTCCGTTGAGTGCTCATCTGACTTGCAGTGCACGCACTCAAGCCCTCTTGGATCGAACTCCCTAAGAGGGCAGTTCGTGTATGCGTACAAGTTGATCCCGCCACCCGTCCCGGCCGGGTCCTCCTCCAGGTACCGCCCGAGTTCAGGGCAATAGTACCGAAACCGGTTGTAGCAGAGACCTGTCTCAGGATCCCAGAGCTGCCCGGCAAGCCGGTGTGAGAGGTTGAGAGTCTCGCTCCCGCAGACCTCAGCCAGTCCGTAGGGGTCGAGCCGCGCGCTCCACACCCGGCCGCCGTTCGCATCGAGCGCTGCGACCAACGCACCGCGCTGATCATGGACGAGATAGTAGAGCTTCCCGCTCGCGGGGTCCGCATCGACCGAATCGTAGTCGATCGCCAACCACGGCGTCAGAGAAAAGTCGTCCGCGTAGATGTAGACCCGCAGCCGGCCGTCACCGCAGATTTCCGCCGCGAGCCGATCCGTGTCCCAGAAGTACTCGGTCGAGGCCTCGCCGAAGCTCTTCCGCATCCGTCGGCCGAGCGGGTCGTAGTCCGCCGACCAGGGCTGATCGAGGCCGTCGATCCGCCGCAGGCGGTCGAGCGAGTCACGGAGGAAGCGAAGCTCACGCACCGCAGAAGGCCGCCCCCCCCCCTCCGCACGCCGCCACACGCTGACGTTGTTGCGCTGGTCGTACTCGAGCTCGCCGCCCTTCGCCCGGGTGAGCTTATTGCCCTCGGTGATCTCGACCCCCCACAGATGCGGAGCCTCAACCAGGTTGCCCGCATCATCGTAGCGGTACTCGCCGCTCCCACGCCCCTCCGGGCTCAACACCTCGGCGAGCTGGTGCGCGGCGTCGTACTTGAACTCCATCCGACCGCGCTCGCTGTCATCAACGCTCCGGAGATCCCCCTCCGGCGAGTAGTCGAAGCGGCGCCGCCACGGCTCCGCTCCGGTCGCCACGGGATAGAGGTGCTTTCCGAGGCAACGACCCAGAGAGTCAAACTGGACCACCTCACGCGCCCCGCATGCCATGCGCCGGACGAGGACGCCGTCGTGCTCTAGGACGAGGGCGTGCTTGTTGCCCAACGGATCCTCGAGCTCGATCGTCTTCGCGTCGAGCCGTCGATAGCGGGTAACAAAGCGCTCCAACACCCGCGTCTCGGCGAGGACGCCTGCGACGAAGCGATGCTCCACGCCGCGACCGTCCCGGAGGTCCTTGGTGCGCCGCCCCCCTGGGCTGTAGTCGAACTCGAGCGTGTGCTCGCCGCAGTCGATCTTCGCGAAGCGACCGCTCGGCGCGTACTCGTAGCGGTGCTCCTCGCCGTCAGCGAGCAATCGCCGCGACTTCAGGTTGTCCGCCCCGTACTCGTAGCGGAGCAGCACCTCGCCTGTCGCGTCCCCCTTGGCGATCATGTTGCCGGCGCTGTCGTGCTCGTAGGTCTCGACTAGCGCACAGCTGTGGTGCACCGCTGTCAGCTCGTTGCAGAGATCGTAGCGATACTCGTGGCGGTTCCCCACGGGATCGATCACCGCGGCGATCTCGTGCCTCGGGGTGTACTCGTAGCGAAGCTCCCGCCCCAGCGGATCGCGCCCCAGCACCCGGTGGTTCCACGACGTGAACTCAAACTCGTAGCGGCCACCGTCGTGATCGACGTATCTCCTCACCCACCCGTTTGGGGTGTAGGACCACCGCCTAGGCGACGCGCCCTCAACACGCTCTGCGACGAGAAGGCCTAGCTCATCGCGCCGACAGGAGGCCTCAACCCTCGGGGCGCGCTCGGGAAACAGATCAGTGAAGATCGATGCCCCGCCGTGAAGTAGCGGCTCTAAACCGGGAGAGGCGACCTTCGCATCGCGCAGAAGCTCGCTCGCGAGATCACCAAGCTCAAGCTCAGCCGGTGTCTGCGGCACTCGATGCGCCGGCGGACCCGTCGGGTCATCAGCCGAGCGCACCCCGCCTGCGGCGTTGACCCAAGCCGTGACCTCTCCAGCGCCGCCGCTGATCGCCACCCGCCGATTGCCGCCGGCATCTGTCTCTGCGGTTAGCCTTCCCTCGGCGTCGTACTCAAAGCGACGGACCCCCCCATAGGGGTCGATAATCTCGGAGATCGAGCCGACCTCATCGTAGCGGTGCAGCCAAGCCCCGCCGTCCGCCTGCGTCACCTCCGTCGCCTGCGCCTCGGGCATGTAGCGGAGACGGACAGCTTCGACGCCGTCCTCGCCCTGGGCGAAGACGCAGCGCCCCGCAGCGTCGTACTCATACTCGAACCCGTAGCCGTTTCGATCTGTCCGAGCGACCAGACGATGCCCATCATCGTAGCTATAGGTTCGACGGTGACCGTAACGGTCGATGATCTCCACGAGGTCCCCGCGCTCGTCGTAGCGGTAGCGCGTCAGCGCCAGCGGACGGCCGTCGCGGAGCGGGTGCGAGCACAGTGAAAGCGAGATGATCCGCCCATCCTCCCAGGCCACGGCGACGACCCGCTCCCGATCTCGATCGCTGATCTCAGCCAGCCTCCCCACGGCATCGTACGCAAGCGCGAGAGCACCTCCTCCGCGAACGATCCCCACAAGCCGCTCTGCCCTGCCAAGCTCGCCGGCGCCTTCTCCTTCGCGGAAGCGATAGCGCGTCCCATCGGATGAGCGAAGCTCGTGTCCTCCACCGGCGAGCGCAGCGATCCTCCAACCTTCCTGAGCCCGCTCTAGCGCATCGTAGGGGAAGACGATCGCGCTCTCGTTCGGCCGCTCAAACACCCAGCCGTCGACCCCTTCTCGGACCGACATCGCGAAGGCGTAGTCATAGCCCCACCCTAGCGGCCCGTCCCTCTTCACCCGCTCGGTGCTGTAGTAGCGGCGCCAGGTGATCGGCACTTCTCCGGGAACCGAAACGTCCGCGACGTTCTCGACAAGCGCGCCCGTGACCACATCGACGGGATCGCCGACCCAGCGGATGCCATCTCCTAGACAGCGCGGCCCCACGCCCACCCGATCGCCTATTTTGGACAATCGGACGCTCCCTTCTCGTTCTCGTCGTTACGACCCCGTTTCTTCTTCTTCTCGAACTTGGCGCTCGTCAGCTTCCGCATCGCGATCTGCATTCCGCTCGGCATCGGAAAGCCGCCGATCAACACGCTCGGATTGCCGAGGGTGATCGCGCCCACCGGCGGACCGACCCCAGGATCCTTTCCGAGCACCGCCCCGAGCGCAGCTGCGGCGGCATCCGCCGCGGCCTGAGCGAGCGCCATTCCGGCCGACATCGCGTGCGCAGAGGCGAGGGCAGCGTCGCCCTTCGCGGATGCGGCGCTCGCATCCTGAAGATCGGCGACGACACCCGCCCCCATCGCGACCTTTCCTGCAACATCCATCGCCTTCATGCCGACCATCGCCGCCTTGGTCAACGCCGCGATGGCCCCCCGCGCCAGCCACCCCTTCGGCGGCCAGCAGTGCATCGTCACATCGAGCATTCGGGCCGCACGCGCACCGCCGATGAAGACCTTGGAGGAACCCGTGAAGATCTCAAAGCCGGGGAGGTAGCCGAGGCAGGTCGGCGACATGCCGATATCGCCGCATCGCGCCGCCGGCAGCCCGCCGATCAAGACCGAGACACAACACCCCGCCATGACCGCGCCGATCGGTGGCAAAGGCACGCCAAAGCTCGGCGGGTGCGGATGACTGTGAGGGAGGCCCAGCACGAGGGAGCCCATCGTCGCCGCAGGGAAGGAAGGCAGCGCCTTCGACAGACCATTCGTGAGGTTGGCGATCCCCATGTTGATCCCGTCGAGCGGCGAGTTGAGGACCCGCATGACCGCGCCGATCCCCTGCTGCAGAGCCCGCGCCGGAGAAGGCGGCCGCTCTGCTTCGGTCGCCTGGATCGACTTTCGCATCCGGCCGAGGGAGCCGCTCATGTCATCCCTCCAAGCAGCGCATCGATCGTCCCGCGGAGCGCCTCTGGCAGGCTACCGTGGCGGGACTCCTCAAGCCGTGGGCGGAGCGCGCGGAGGAGCTCCTCCCGGTCATTGTCACGCGCGACCTCGCCTGCGCGGGCGAAGCTCGCCGCCCACTCGGTGGATGGCGCGCCCCGTCGCTGCTGCGCCACCCCTCGACCGATCAACGACATCACCCACGTCTCCGGCTCTGGGAGCACGCCCGCGAGGCGCTGCGATCCGTCGTAGAAGACCTCGGCCTCAGCGTCGCGCCCAGCCGCGAGGTAGAGATCTGCGAGGTGCCGGCTGATCGTCAAGAGAATCACCGGCACGCCCGCCTCGCTCGCAGGCACGAGGGCCCGTTCGTACCACTCGATCGCCGCTTCGCCCTCCCCGGAGACGCGCTCCACATCGCCAAGACCGCCCAGCGCGAGCGCCTGAAGGACCACACTCTTCAGCTCCGTGGCCTCGCGGTAGAGCACGTCAAAGCGTTCAGCCGCGCTCTCTAGGCGCCCGTTGCCGAGGTCGACCATCGCCGCCTGGAGCCGCGCCTGAGCCCGCTCCTCACGGGTGAACGAGGGATCATCGACAGCCTCTTCAACATCCCGCGTCTGCGCCTCGAGGGAAAGATCGACCGCAAGCTCACGGACGAAGCGAGCCGGCTCCACCTCTTCGGACGGCGCAGCGGATACAAGGATCCGCATCCGTTGAAACCATGGAGCGAGCGCCTCCCCTGCACCCACGAGCTCGCGCACCAAGGCGAGATAGCCGCTCCCCTCGACCTCAAGAGGTACGAGCACGACGACTAGGCGTGGCGTGTCTCTTCCCCGCGGGAGCATCGACCGCGCACAACCAAGCGCGTCCTTCACCCGCTCAGTCGGCGTCCCCGAGCAGGGCGGTGGCGACCAGGACTCCCCGTACACCTCATGACCGCTCGCGAGCACTCGCTCGGCGACTAGATCAGCGTACTCATCTGCGGTCTCGAATGTGTGCGGGAAGGGCAGGAAGACGTCGCCCGACGTCTCCTCGAGTTCCTGCAGAAGGCTGTAGACAAACGGGAGGTGCTCCCGTTCACCCCGAAGGATACAGACGCCGTGCTCCTGGCCGTCGATAAACTGTTCGACTTCCGCCCGAAGATCGCGCAAGAGACGGAGCACAGACGTTTCCTAGTTGATCTTGATCAAGGCACCGGAGATCTCATGGAGACCGATCGCGGTGCTCGTGATCTTGGGACCCGAGACGGTGACCCCCTGACTGTTGATCGTGAGCGCGCTGGCGCCGACCTGGAGGGTGATCTCTTCAGCTGCGTTGATCAGGACCTTGCTAGCGGAGACGTTCGCTGTTGTGCCCCCCTGGACAAAGACGCCGCTCGGCGCGTCGAGTACGATCAGCTCCCCTGAGCCGAGCGTCGCTTGGCCAGCGCTCTGAATACCCAGCGTCGAGCCGGTCGACTCGATCCACACGTAGTCGCTCGCGCTCGCTGTGAGCGCTGCACTCTCGGAGGTGATCGACACGCTGCCAAGCGCGCTCGCCGTCAACGAACCTTCGTCCGAGGCGATCGTGACGTCTCCCTTCGCCGTCCCCGTCAAGGTCGTCGTCTCGGCCCTGAGGTTGATCGATGTGCACGCCGTCAGGCCGATGCTCGCGGAGGTCGAGGTCTCCTGGATCGCCTGCTTGACAGTCACCGTCCGAGTCGCGGTCTCGACCGTGAGCGAGCTCTTTCCCTCCTGCACGACCACGTCGCGGTCCATCTTCACCGTAGTCGTGCTCTTCCCCAGACTCACCGTCAGCGACTCGTCTCCCTCGAAGACGCTCACGCTGCGATCACCGGTGATCGAGAAGCTCTGATTGCCGCCAACGGAGAAGCTCTGGTTCGCCGTAACGCTCCGACTGTTGTCGTTGAGCACGACCTCGTTCAGATCTCGCTGGGCATGGAGGAACACCTCTTCTGCACCCTTCCGGTCCTCAAAGCGGAGCTCGTTGAACCCGCCCCCACCTGGCGAGGTATCAGACTTGATCGTGCTCTTGGTCTTCTCGTCCGGGAGTGGATACGGGTGGGTGTTGTGCTCGTGGTAGACGCGGCCGGTGATGATCGGCCGATCTGGATCACCCTCGAGAAAGTCGACGAGCACCTCGTGGCCCACCCTGGGGATGAACATGGATCCCCAACCAGCCCCAGCCCAGAGCTGAGCGACGCGAATCCAGCAAGACGCGAGCTCTTCCCCTCGCTTGCCCTGGCGATCCCTGCGGTCCCAGTGAAAGTGAACCCGCACGCGCCCTTGCTCATCGGTCTCAACCTCCTCGTTGCCGCTGCCAACAACGGTCGCCGACTGAAGCCCGCGAACAA
>Ga0316189_10005366_pt1 | contig 12281 bp, 9 predicted proteins | sample LowCovwburrow_MG_FD_204930 | JGI IMG/M metagenome (GOLD analysis project Ga0316189, IMG submission 204930) | Coastal sediment microbial communities from Maine, United States - Lowes Cove worm burrow | ecosystem: Environmental > Aquatic > Marine > Coastal > Sediment | place: USA: Maine... | reverse complement strand
ACGTCAGTGCAAGGCGCGGCTCGCCGGCAATGGTTGCCCCCCTTGCCAAGAGTCGCAACGCGGCAATGGCGTGGCTGTGCGGCTCCCTTCGGGCAAGGCGATAAGCGGCCATCTGCGGTGTTGCTTGACCTTGAGGTAGAATGGCTACCCCGGCGGGCAAGCGCCTTGCAGCTGACCGCTTCTCGCCTTGCTGAACCCGGCAATATCGTGTTGAAGGAGTACTGGCTAACTTTCGAGGATCTATGCAGGACAAACATATATCACTGGCGCACGGTAATGGTGGACGCTACATGCGCGAGTTGATCGCGGACGTATTCGCCAGGCATCTTGCCAATCCCGATCTCGATATCGGGCTTGATGCAGTACCGCTGTCGCTTGCCGAAGGTGAAGTTATGTTCACTACCGATGGTTTTACCGTCCAGCCGCTGGAATTTCCCGGCGGTAATATCGGCTCGCTGGCGGTACACGGCACCACCAATGACCTCGCTGTCGCGGGAGCTGAACCGCTCTACCTGAGTCTTAATGCCTTTATAGAGGAAGGTATGGAGATCGAAACCCTTGATCGTATCGTCGCCAGCCTGGCTGAGACGGCAAATGAAGTCGGTGTCCGGGTAGTGGCAGGAGATACCAAGGTGCTGCGCCGTGGTGAAGGTGGTGGCTTGTACCTGGCGACAACCGGTGTTGGAGTGCGTCAGTCTGACAGTCAGCTGGGCTTCGACGGTATAATTGATGGTGACCGAATACTGGTGAGTGGGCCGGTGGGTGACCATGGTATCGCTGTGCTGCTGGCACGCGAGCAGTTTGGTTTGCGCGGCGATGTATTTTCTGACGCCGCGAGTGTCCTGCCTTTCACGCGCGCAGCGCTGGCGCATGACGGGTTACGCTTTATGCGCGATCCAACCCGTGGCGGGCTCGCTACTGTCTGTCACGAAATCAGTCAACACACCGGTCTTGGTATACGTATGCAGCAACCGGATGTACCGGTTCGTGATGCCGTGCAATCTGTGTGCGAGATGCTGGGTTACGACCCGTTTTACCTCGCTTGCGAAGGTCGGGTCGTCGCGGTGATCAGCGATGCCCAGGCGGATGCGCTGCTCGCAGACTGGCGCCGCCTGCCGCAGGGTGATGAAGCTGCGATCATCGGTACGGTGCATGCCCAAACCGATAAGGTTTTGCTGGTCACTGAACTGGGTGGTGAACGAATACTCGACGAACTAGAGGATGACCCTTTGCCAAGGATCTGTTGATGCGTGGGATCTTCAAGCGACCGGTAGCACTTGCCTTGATGCTGCTCGTGATTTCGAGCGGCGCCTTTGCGGTTGCGGGCCCCGCTTCCCACGGAGATCCCATTGCCCCGGTAGTTCTCGGCGTGACGGGCTTGCTGTTCGTCGCGCTGCTGGGCCGGTTCAGCGCCCGTAAAATGGGCCTGCCCTCGGTGATGGGTGAGCTGACCATCGGCATTATCGTCGGTAACCTCGCACTGTTCTTCCAGTTTGAACTTATCCTCGTGCTGCGCGAGGGGCTTCATGTGTTCGATACGCTGCAGAATTTTCTGCAGCAGGCGCAGCCGGAAAAGGCGCTTTGTAACGGCCTGGTTGAGGACAGGGATCGCTGGATCATAGACCTGCTGGGTGGACCTCACGGTAACGAGCTATTGCAGATCGCCCATACCGTTGATGTCTTTTCCAGGTACGGCATCATTTTCATGTTGTTCCTGGTCGGGCTGGATACAAATATAGGGGAAATGCTTAAGGTCGGGGGCGATTCTGTACGCGTTGCGCTGATTGGCGTTATTGTACCGTTCATCCTTGGTGTAGCAGCCAGTTATGCTTTTACATCCGATGCATCACTGCATACCTCCCTGTTTCTTGGTGCGGCACTCAGTGCTACCAGTGTCGGGATAACGGTGCGAGTATTAAATGATCTCAACCTCGGGCAGTCGCGTCTTGTGAGCACGGTTCTCGGCGCCGCTGTACTGGATGACATCCTCGGATTGCTTATGCTGGCGGTGGTGAGTGGTATCGTTGTATCGGGAAATATCGAGCTTGGGCAAATTGCCAGGGTGATTCTGCTTGCCATGATGTTTCTCGGTGGCGCAATTTATCTCGGACCTTACTTCCTGCGTTTGATTATTCGCCTGATGCGACACCTGGACCTGGTGGAGGCGAAGATGTTCGTCTCCTACATGTTTGTCATGGTGCTCGCATGGCTGGCCAATCTGTCGGGTCTGGCGACTATTATCGGAGCCTTTACCGCCGGTCTGATTCTGCATGATGCTTATTTTAAATACTGGGGGGATCATGCCCGCCACCGAGTGAGTATCCGTGATCTCATCATGCCGCTTGAGGTTATCCTGGTGCCGATTTTCTTTGTACTAATGGGGCTGCAGGTCAAGCTGGAATCTTTTCTCGACTGGCATGTGGTCAGTCTGGCGTCAGGCCTGCTGGCGGCGGCTATTCTCGGCAAACTGGTCTGTGGCCTGGGTGTGGGGAGGTCGACGAACCGCCTGGCCATCGGTTTCGGCATGCTGCCACGCGGTGAAGTAGGGCTTATCTTTGCGGCTATCGGGAGAAGTCTCGGGGTTGTCAGTGATGCGTTGTTTTCGTCCCTGGTCCTGGTGGTGATTGCCACCACACTACTGGCCCCACCCCTGCTCAAGTTCGCACTCAGAAACGAAGCGCGTACAACATGAACGCTTTTTGATCAGGCAAAATTCGCGTAACATTATGTAATATATGTAAAACATAAAGAATTTGCCGTGCCTGGCGCTTGGCGGTTGCCAGCAGATGTCGTAGTTCAACTGCTGTGGTTGGTAGCGCGCATAAAAGTGCTGCGTCGCGGACTACATTTCATCCCCACAGTCTGCTACACTGCGCGGGTTTTCAGACGCCATCATGCGATTGTTTTCGGGTGGCGTGTATTAGAGTGGGCCTTAGGCCCATTTTTTATTTTTGGTGAAAGTGAATGCCGCGCGAATCGGTTGAATTGCGCAAGCTCCTGGAGCCTGCGGTAACGGCCCTGGGCTACGAGCTGGTGGGTGTTGAGTTCCTGCATGGCAAGACGGGTGTGTTGCGCATCTATATAGATAGTGCCGAGGGTATTAGCGTTGGTGACTGCCAGGCTGTGAGTCACCAGGTGAGCGGCATCCTTGAAGTAGAGGATCCGATTCGAGGGCAATACTCGCTGGAAGTGTCGTCTCCCGGACTGGATCGACCGCTGTATCAGGCTCGCGATTTTGAACGTTTTGCCGGTCACCAGGTGACCTTGCGCTTGCTGGCACCAGTCGCCGGGCAACGCAAATTCAAGGGTGTGCTGGGTGGCTTGAGAGATGGCCAGGTCGTCATTGAGATGGACGAGGAAGAACTGGTGGTTGCTCTGGACGAGATCGATCAGGCACGACTGGTTCCGGACTACAAATCGCATCGCGTGGAGGGTGCGTAAATGAGCAAAGAAATTCTGATGGTTGTAGATGCAGTATCTAACGAGAAAGGTGTGGACAGGGAAGTGATTTTCTCTGCTATCGAGACTGCACTGGCATCGGCTACCAAGAAGCGGCATCAATATGATATCGATGCTCGAGTTGCTATCGATCGCGAAACAGGTGATTACGATACGTTCCGCCGCTGGGTGGTGGTCAATGAGCACCCCGAGTCGGAAGACGACGAAGAGGGTGGTTATCGCTATCCAACGCGGCAGCTTCTGCTGGAAGCGGCGCGCTTTGATGATCCCGAAATCCAGGTCGGTGATTATGTCGAAGAGCAGATAGATTCTGTTGATTTCGGGCGTATTGGCGCGCAAACGGCAAAACAGGTGATCGTGCAGAAAGTGCGTGAAGCCGAACGTGCCCAGGTCGTTGAAGCCTACAACGATCGTATTGGCGAGCTGGTAACCGGTATCGTCAAGCGTGTTGAGCGCGGAAATGTTTACCTTGATCTTGGCGGTAACGCCGAGGCAATTATTTATCGGGAAGAAATGATCCCGCGTGAAGCCGTGCGTCCCGGTGACCGTTTGCGTGGTTATCTTCACGACGTGCGTACAGAGCAACGTGGTCCACAGCTTTTCGTCAGCCGTGTAGCCCCGGAATTTCTTGTCGAGTTGTTCAAGCTGGAAGTGCCTGAAGTCGGCCAGGAGCTTATCGATATTCTGGGTGCGGCACGCGACCCCGGTCTGCGCGCCAAGATTGCAGTCAGATCCAACGATCCGCGTATCGATCCTGTCGGTGCCTGTGTTGGCATGCGTGGTTCACGCGTGCAGACCGTGTCCACCGAACTCGCTGGTGAACGCGTAGACATTATTCTTTGGGATGAAAATCCGGCGCAGTTTGTTATCAACGCCATGTCGCCTGCTGAAGTGGTCTCTATCGTTGTCGATGAGGATCGCAACAGCATGGATGTTGCCGTAACCACCGAACAGCTTTCGCAGGCGATTGGCCGCGGTGGTCAGAATGTTCGCCTTGCGTCCCAGCTGACGGGCTGGGAGCTGAACGTCATGGACGAGCAGCAGGCGGCAGAGAAGTCCGATGAAGAAACGCAGAAACTTCAGAAACTGTTTATGGATGATCTGGATGTCGATGAAGAGGTCGCTGTCATCCTGGTTCAGGAAGGTTTCTCCTCGGTGGAAGAAATCGCCTATGTGCCGAACAGCGAACTAATGCAGATCGAGGAATTTGAAGAAGATATCGTCGAGGAACTGCGCGGGCGCGCCCGTGATGTGTTGCTGACACGCGCTATCGTCAATGAAGAGGGCGTCAGTGGTAAAGAGCCGGCGCAGGACCTGTTGGAAATGGACGGTATGGATGAAGACCTGGCCTTTTCTTTGGCAGCCAAAGGCATTGTGACTATGGAAGACCTCGCAGAGCAGGCGATCGACGATCTGATGGAGATTGACGGCATGGATGAAGAGCGTGCCGGCAAGCTGATTATGACTGCGCGCGCCCCCTGGTTTGCGGAAGAAGAACAAGGCTGAGTCGAGGAGACGCCTGAACGATGACGGATGTAACGGTACGACAGTTTGCAGATGTGGTGGGTTTACCTGTTGATCGCCTGTTGGCGCAACTGGGTGAGGCTGGCCTGAGCATATCGGATGCGGATGCCACCATCTCTGACAAAGAAAAAATGCAGCTGCTCAGTTTCCTGCGCAAAAGTCACGGGAAAACCGAAGTGCTCGGTAGTGGAACCCAGCCAAAGAAAGTGACGCTGAGGCGCAAATCACACAGTGAACTGAGAACGACTGCTTCCGCGCGTGGCAGTACTGCCAGGACCGTTAGTGTCGAGGTGCGGAAAAAGCGGACCTACGTCAAACGTGCTGAACTGGTTGCCGAGGAAGAGGAGCGTTTAAAGCAGGAAGCTGATGAAAAGGCTCAGTTGCTTGCAGAACGCGAAGCCAGTCAAAAAGCTGAGCAGGATGCCTTGCGTCGTGCCGAGGAAGAAGCCTCGCGCCGCGTCGAGGAAGAACGCAAGCGCTCGGAAGAATCCAGGCGCAAGCAGGACGAGGCTGCCAGCCAGAAGGCCGAGGAAGAACGTCTGAAGGCTGCCGAGCAGGCTCAGGCGCAGACGCGTGCCGAACAGGAAGCGCGACAGCAGAAAGCCGAAAATGAACGCAAGACCAAACGCCACGAAGCCGGTGACCGTCACACCAAGTACGGTCGACAGGAACTCCATGTTGCCGATGGCAAGGGTGGTCGTCGCAAGAAGAAGAAGCCAAGACGTGCCAGTAGCTCGATCCGTACCAGTGGTGAACACGGATTCGAGAAACCGACTGCACCCGTCGTGCACGAAGTAGAAATCCCGGAAGCCATTACTGTGTCTGAACTGGCACAAAAGATGTCTATAAAGGGTGCCGAGCTGGTCAAGTCGCTGATGAAAATGGGCGTCATGGCGACGATCAACCAGAGTCTCGATCAGGATACTGCGACTCTGTTGGTGGAGGAGCTGGGACACGTTGTCAAACTGGTCAGCGACGACAGTCTGGAAACCCAGTTTGATGAGCTCGCTGCGCAGGTTGTGTCTGGCGAACAAGTGCCGCGACCTCCAGTCGTGACTATTATGGGTCACGTTGACCATGGCAAAACCTCGTTACTCGACTATATTCGCAGTACACGTGTGGCTTCCGGTGAGGCGGGTGGTATTACCCAGCACATTGGTGCCTACCATGTTGATACTGACAAGGGCACTATCAGCTTCCTGGATACACCGGGCCACGCCGCGTTTACAGCCATGCGTGCCCGCGGTGCAAAAGTGACTGATATCGTTATTCTGGTGGTGGCTGCCGACGACGGTGCCAAGCCGCAGACGGTTGAAGCAATCCAGCACAGCAAGGCAGCTGGTGTACCCATGGTTGTTGCGGTGAACAAGATCGACAAGCCGGAAGCCGATGTCGAACGTGTCAAAAACGAGATGTCGCAATACGAAGTCATACCTGAAGACTGGGGTGGTGACACGCAGTTTATCGAGGTTTCGGCCAAGACGGGCCAGGGTATTGACGAATTGCTCGATGCCATTCTGTTGCAAGCCGAGGTGCTGGAACTGAAGGCTGTCGAAGATTGCCCGGCACAGGGTGTAGTCATTGAGTCTTCGCTCGACAAGGGCCGTGGCCCGGTAGCTACCGTGCTGATTCAGAATGGTGTGCTGAAGAAAGGCGACACGCTTATCGCCGGCCAGGAACTGGGGCGCGTGCGCGCCATGTTCGACGAATCAGGGGCTGCTATCGAATCTGCTGGCCCATCCATGCCAGCCGTGGTGCTGGGGCTCTCGGGCACGCCGAACGCCGGCGAAGACGTGCTGGTAATTAACGATGAGCGCAAGGCGCGTGAGCTTGCGGATTACCGTCAGCAGAAAATCCGCGAAGTTAAACTGGCCAAGCAACAGCAGGCCAAGCTGGACGACATGTTTTCACGCATGGGTGCTGGCGAACAGTCCACACTCAACATCGTGTTAAAAGCCGATGTACAGGGCAGTGTCGAGGCATTGCGCGAATCCCTTACAAAGATCCTGACCGACGAGGTTGTGGTCAAGGTGGTATCTGCCGGCGTCGGTGGTATTAACGAAACCGATGCCAACCTGGCTGTGGCATCAAATGCCATAATTATCGGCTTCAATGTGCGTGCCGACGCCTCTGCGCGTCGTATTGTCGAAGAACACGGACTGGATCTGCGTTACTACAGCATCATTTACGAGGCTATCGACCAGATCAAGTCGGCGGTCTCCGGTATGTTGTCACCGGAAGTAACCGAGGAAATTATCGGTCTTGCCGAGGTGCGTGATGTATTCCGGGCGCCAAAAATCGGCGCTATCGCTGGCTGTATGGTTGTCGACGGTGTCGTCAAACGCAGTTCCCCGATTCGTGTGTTGCGCGAAAACGTGGTTATCTTCGAAGGCGAACTGGAATCACTGCGGCGTTTCAAGGATGACGTCAACGAGGTTCGCAGTGGCACCGAATGTGGTATCGGCGTGAAGAGCTACAATGACGTCCAGGTTGGAGACCAGATTGAGGTCTTCGAACGCACTGAAACAGCGCGCGTGGTCGAGTAGACCATCGCTTTCCAATGCCACGAGACTTTCCCAGAACCCGCCGTGTGGGTGAACAGCTGCAACGAGAGTTGGCGACCCTGATTCGTGACGAGATAAATGATCCTCGTCTCGGCATGGTCAGTGTGTCCGCCGTTGAAGTATCTCGCGACCTGTCACACGCCAAAGTGTATTTCTCCACATTGGGTGCTCCGGAAGACGCGACGGCATCACTACATGTGCTGGAAGGTGCGGCAGGTTTTCTTCGCCATCAGCTGGGTTCGAGGCTGGCGATGCGGCATGTGCCGCAGTTACATTTTAAACAGGATCATTCTCTCGAAGAGGGAGCTCGTCTCAGTGCCCTGATTGATACCGCAGTGCGCGGTGATCAGCATGACGACGACGAGACAGATAACTGAGGTTGTAAGTAGTTATGGGGCGACGCCGGGCTAGAGGTCGAGACGTCAACGGTATCCTGTTGCTGGATAAACCGACGGGGATTACCTCCAATGAGGCCCTGCAGCAGGTCAAACGGTTGTATTTTGCCAAAAAGGCCGGGCATACAGGCAGCCTGGATCCGCTGGCATCCGGTGTGCTGCCGATCTGCATGGGTGAGGCCACCAAGATATCCGCGTTCCTGCTGGACGCCGACAAGCGCTACCAGGTGCGTTGCCAGCTGGGAATAACAACCGCCACCGCGGATGCGGAAGGTGAAGTGCTGGAAACCCGTCCAGTCGATGTTTATACCCCGCAACAGCTGGAAATGGTGTTTGATGAATTTCGCGGTGATATCGAACAGATACCGCCGATGTATTCAGCGCTCAAACATGAAGGGCAGCGGCTCTACAAGCTGGCCAGACAGGGTGTGGAGGTCGAACGCGAAGCGCGTCCGGTGAGTATTTTCGAACTGACTCTCACCGGGCAGGGCGACGACTGGCTGGATATTGATGTGCATTGTTCCAAGGGCACCTATGTCCGCACGCTTGCTGAGGATATTGGCGAGCGTCTGGGATGTGGCGCGCACGTATCGGCGTTGCGGCGAACTTCCGTGGGGCCCTATGCGGATGACAATCTGATCACTCTGGAACGGCTTGAAGACCTGAAAGACAACGACATGCCAGCCATGGATAACCTGCTGCTGCCCATCGAAACAGCGCTAACCCAATGGCCTGATGTGGAATTATCCGCAGATGCATCGTTTTACCTGCAGCAGGGCCAGCCGGTTCTGGTCCCGCACGCGCCCACCAGCGGCTGGGTAAGGCTGTATGCCACCAACCGGCTGTTTATCGGCATGGGAGAGATTCTGGACGACGGCCGGGTTGCCCCGCGCCGTTTGATGAAAAGCGCCTAAGCTATTGAGTCCAATAGAGTAGGCAGTTAGAATACGCGGCCTTCGTCTGGCCTGTTCGCTGGATGAAATTTTTGTAATCAAGCTTGGAGTAAATAATGGCTTTAACTACCGAACAGAAGAAACAGATCGTCAGTGACTACCAGCAAGCGCCGGAAGATACCGGTTCCCCGGAAGTGCAAGTTGCACTGCTGACTGCCAATATTCAGGAACTGACTGACCACTTTCAGAAACACAAGCATGATCATCATTCCCGCCAGGGTTTACTGCGTATGGTCAGCAACCGTCGCAAACTGCTCGACTACCTCAAGGGTAAGGATGTTTCGCGCTATCAGGATTTGATCGGCCGACTGGGTCTGCGTCGCTGATTCGTTTCGATTACCACTCTATTAACCGCAGTAGCCAGCTGTAAGGACTAACCAGTGAACCCGATTAAGAAATCGTTCCAGTACGGCAGTCATACCGTTACTTTCGAAACCGGCGAGATCGCCCGCCAGGCATCCGGCGCCGTGATGGTGAGCATGGGCGAAACTATTGTATTCGTCACCGCTGTGGGATTAAAGCGTGGCTCGGAAGGCCGTGATTTTTTCCCGCTCACCGTTGATTACCAGGAACGTACTTACGCCGCCGGCCAAATCCCCGGCGGTTTTTTTCGCCGTGAAGGACGTCCGAGTGAAAACGAAACACTGCTGTGCCGTTTGATCGATCGTCCGATCCGGCCACTGTTTCCGAAAGGGTTCACTAACGAAGTACAAATCATCGCCACGGTGATGTCACTCGATCCGGAAATCAATCCGGATATTCCCGCACTTTTGGGTGCATCGGCTGCCTGCTCAATTTCCGGCTTGCCCTTCAGTGGTCCGGTGGGGGCTGCACGAGTTGGCTATATCAATGGCGAATACGTCCTGAATCCTGATCTCAGTCAGCTGGAAGAGTCTGACCTGGACCTGGTTGTCGCTGGTACTGCCAAAGCAGTTCTGATGGTTGAATCGGAAGCCAAGGAGCTGCCGGAAGACGTCATGCTGGGTTCGGTAGTCTACGGTCACGAACAGATGCAGGCGGCGATCAGCGCAATCAGCGAGCTGGCGGCTGAGGTCAATCCAACGATCTGGGAATGGGAAGCCACCCCGGGCAATGAAGCGCTGGCCACTGCTGTATCTGATGCCAGTGCCTCGGCCTTTGGCGAGGCCTACCAGATTGCCGACAAGCAGGATCGCTATGCGCGCCTGAGTGCTATTCGTGACGAAACCAGGGAGAAACTGGCCGGCGGTGATGATGCAAGCTTCACGGCTGAAGAAGTCGGCGGCGCCATGGACAAGCTGGAAAAGAACATCGTTCGCAGCCGCATTATAGAAGGTCAGCCGCGTATCGACGGCCGTGACACCAGTACGGTACGTCAGATTACGGTACGTACCGGCGTACTGCCTCGTACCCATGGATCGGCACTGTTTACCCGTGGCGAAACCCAGGCGCTGGTGGTAACCACACTGGGCACCGAGCGCGACGCGCAGATTGTCGATGCACTGCAGGGTTCGTACCGCGATAACTTCATGCTGCATTATAACTTCCCGCCTTACTGCGTCGGTGAAACCGGTCGCGTGGGCAGCCCCAAACGCCGCGAAATCGGCCACGGTCGTCTCGCCAAACGTGGTGTGCTGGCCTGCATGCCCAGTAAGGAAGACTTCCCTTACACCATCCGTGTGGTATCAGAAATTACAGAGTCCAACGGATCCAGTTCAATGGCCAGTGTGTGCGGCAGCAGCCTGGCGATGATGGATGCCGGTGTACCGTTATCCTCGCCGGTAGCCGGTGTCGCCATGGGTCTCATCAAGGAAGGCGAAAAGTTCGCTGTGCTTACCGATATCATGGGCGACGAGGATCACCTCGGCGACATGGACTTCAAGGTAGCCGGTACCGAGAAGGGCGTAAATGCCCTGCAGATGGATATCAAGATCGATGGTATTACCAGTGAGATCATGGAGGTCGCCCTGAGCCAGGCTCACGAAGCACGCCTGCATATCCTCGGTGAAATGGGTAAAGCCATCAACGCGCCGCGTGAAGAGATGTCAGAACATGCGCCACGCTACATCACCATCAAGATTAACCCCGACCGCATCCGTGACGTCATTGGCAAGGGTGGTGCAACCATCCGCACACTGACTGAAGAAACCGGTGCCAGCATTGATATCGATGACAGCGGTACGGTCAAGATCGCTTCGGTTGATCGGGCTGCAGGTGAAGAAGCCCGCAGACGTATCGAACAGCTGACGGCTGATGTTGAAGTCGGTTCTGTCTACGAAGGCAAGGTTGCCAAGCTGATGGACTTCGGTGCTTTCGTCACCATCCTGCCGGGCAAGGACGGTCTGGTTCACATTTCGCAAATCTGCGAAGAGCGCGTCGAGAAAGTCAGTGACAAACTCAGTGAAGGCGATACCATCAAGGTTAAGGTACTTGAGGTCGACAAGCAGGGCCGTATTCGCTTGAGCATGAAAGCTGTTGGTGAGTAAGGACTGGTAACAATGGGGCGGACCTGGGGCCTGTCCATTTAAGAAGGGGGCTAAATGCCCCCTTTTTTATTGTCCGCTACAAATTAATGGTGGCTTCAGACAATATTATCGCTGGCTTGTACTGCGGAGCTCTGCCCACGGCAAGAGTGCGAATGGTCCAAGTGCTTCACGCTGCCACCACTGTCCTGTTGTGCTGCGTTGTTCTGCGCTACTGAACTTGTATCTGTAGGCCTCTACACTGATAAAGCGAGGTGCCTTGTCCGGAAACGGGTTATGTTGCAGCAGCGCGGTGACCGTCGGTGAATTCTCCAGCAGGGCCTGCAGGAAATGGTCAAACCAGACGAGGTGGTGTCGGTGCAGGGTAACGAACCACATCTGCCAGTCCAGCCTTGGCTGGAAAGGGAGAACAACATCCGGACGCGCGTAAATATCCCCTGGTTTGTGCTTGAAAACATAGGTCTTCCATTTCACGCCATCATAAGAGCCTGATATCTCGAGTTCTATTCGTTCTGTCCTCATGGTGGGGAAGACATGATACTTGCTGACTACGCGGTAAGTCTCGGCATAATCCAGCAAAGCGCCAAGCATGCCCGAGCTTCGCTTCATGGTGGTCAGTTCCCATAAATGCACGCTACTGGCGACCAGGATGAAGGTTGCCAGAATACCAACTGCTGCCTTTCTCATGCCGACATTTTTAGTGGCCGTTACAGGCTGCTGAAGCAAGCTTGTGTGAAAGCGTTCAGGTAGTACGCGTCGCACGGCTTTGTCGTCGAACAGGAAAAGACACAGAACGATAGTCAAAAAGTTGATCCAGTTATGGTTGCTGGTCAGGATGATCAGGACCTGCCACAGGATGGTGATCCAGGCTGCCATAAAACGCCATCGGCGCGGCAGAAACATCATGAAGGGCACAAGTATCTC
>Ga0316189_10005364_pt1 | contig 12283 bp, 6 predicted proteins | sample LowCovwburrow_MG_FD_204930 | JGI IMG/M metagenome (GOLD analysis project Ga0316189, IMG submission 204930) | Coastal sediment microbial communities from Maine, United States - Lowes Cove worm burrow | ecosystem: Environmental > Aquatic > Marine > Coastal > Sediment | place: USA: Maine... | reverse complement strand
AGAAGGGGTACCCAAACCGATTGCGAAGCTTGACAATCAAGTCCAGATTTTTGAAGAAGAAGCTGAACTTCTTGCCTGGGAAGAGCTGGAGAGGGAAGGCGATCGCTTCAGCCTTCGTTTGGGCAATAAAATGTATCCCCATATGAAGCTTGTCTTTTCTGTCGAGAGCCAAATCCCCGCCTTCCTGGTAGATGCTCACGACAATCACTTCGATTTGCCGCCTGGGGTGCCAGGTTTCGACAAGTTGATGGCATTGAGGCAAAATAACCAGAAGTTGAAAGAACTCATCGAAGCGGCTTGGGTCTCCTCCAAAATCCCGATCTTCGGTATGAATATCAACGTGAGCCAGAAACTGGATTGCAATGGGCTCGATGTACTGGCAATCGATGATGAGGTCCAAATACTCGATATTCTACGCTTGATCGTGGAGAGCATGGGGGCGTGTTTCTTACGTGCACAAACCGCAGCGGAAGCGCGCAAAGTTATTGGCGAAAAAGGCCTGCCCGACCTCATATTCTGTGACATCATGATGCCCAATGAATCGGGCTACGACTTTGTCAACTGGCTGGAAGAGAAAAAATATTCCGATGTACCAGTCTATTTCATCACGGGTTATGCCCTCGATCAGGTGGTCAAAGATGACCGCACCAAGGTTCTTCAGAAACCGTTCACCGCCAAAAGCATCATGAAGATCATGAAACAGGTCAAAAGGAAGTAACCGGCTTTTAGGCCTTAGGATTACGGACAGGCATTATTGACATAGGCCACAAGCCCCTGTACGGAACCAGTGCCGGGCCAGGCCTGAATCGCAGTGGGATAGGATGGGTCTAAGACACACACGGCGACGGCCTGCGTGATCAGTGGGTTGAAACAATTGGCCGCCAATGAACAGTCATAGACGCCGATATGGTCTGACGTCAATGAATCGAAGCTGAGGGTTTGACTGGTTTCGCCCTGAAGGGCTGCGCCGTCTTTGCGCCATTGGTAGCTTTCGGGGGCTTCTGAAAGCGTCACCGAAAGGCTGCCCATTGCGCCTGAAACCACCAGCATTTGTTGCGGCTGGGCCACAATCTCCAATTCTTCAGCCAGATTGAGCTGTGTTTCTTGAGTGGTTGCTGTGTTACAACCATTATTCACCACGCAGTCATAGCTTCCCGTCTCTTCGATACCGTTCATGGGAAAGCTGAGTTCCTCGCCTTCTTCGCCTGGAATAGGCAAGCCGTCCTTGCGCCACTGGTAGGTGAAGGGACCTGCTCCCACGGTTTGCAACTGCAGGATAATCGTCTCCCCCAAACAGCCATTCACGGCTGCCGCTCCGACAATTCCGGCGTCCAGGAAACAGAGGTCTTCGTGGTAAGTCTTATAGGTGTCAACTTCCACATCCGTGAACAAGGTGCTTGCACCGCTCGGCCAGGTAATCTCCAACTCGTCGATAATCGTAGCGCTACCCACACCAAAATGCGTGGGCAGCATGTGCTGGCTGTAAGTTCCTACCATTGAGCGGTGTTCCCTGTATTGGTTGACGCCATTGGCCAGTAGGCGAATCTTGGCGCCGTGGGCGCTGCGTGTGGAGCCCGCTGTCGAATCGCCCACCAACTCAATGGCGATCCAATGATTGTCGTACCCGCCTGGGTTTCGGTACAAGTCCCCAAAGTTGAACAGGTCGAGATGGCCGTCCAGATCGTAATCAACAAAGCTGGAGTCCTGGCCGCCAGCTGGCACCAGATCACTGCGCAGGGTATAACTGCCATCGCCGTTATTGATGAACAGGCCATCCGTAGTGGCGTAGAGGTCAAGGTCGCCGTCGTTGTCTACATCGCCAGCGCAAGCCCCGTCAAGGAAAGCGCCGAAACCTTGAATCTGATGGGTAGAGGAAGGTACCAATGCCAGAGAAAAGTCACCGGGCGTTTGGCCAGTATTGCGCCAGAGGCGATGGTCGCCGAGCAGGCTGCCAATTGAAATATCCGGCCAGGCATCACCGTCATAATCAAAGAGCAGAGCCCAATACGAGGCCGAACCGGCAGAAACCTCTGCCGCATCCACAAAACCGGTGGCCAGGGACAAATCTTCAAAACCAGGCAAAGGGTGTTTGTTGCGGTAGATTTTATTGTGCGGGTTTTCCCCTGGAATTTCACTGGCCGTGCCGCAAGCCGATGTAATCGCGTCCATGTCGCCGTCGCGGTCGAAATCGGCCCAACTCAAGCCGTAGGCATGTGAATTGCGGTCGGCCAGACCGAACGTATCGGGTTGTCCCTCTGCGGGGAAGCGGGGCACAAAAGGATCGGGGTAGGCGCTTTCATAGAATTGATGGGCGCCGCCGGGGCCTGGGAACTCGTGGGTAATATAGATGTCCAACAGGCCATCCAGATTGTAGTCGACCCAGTTGATCGACTGGGGGTAGGCCGGATCAGACAGGCCGTACAGGACGGCCACGTCCACAAAGGGCTCGGGCCAACGGTTCTCCAAAAGGTTGTCGACCTGGCTGCGGCCCAGGTGGACATCGGGATCGCCATCATTGTCGAAATCACCAAAAGTGGCAGAAATGCCATTGCCGATAAACCCACCGGGCAATAACTGGGGGGAATTGACAAAGGTCCCGTCCTCAAGGGCCCGATTGAGAAACAAGCGTGGCAATCCGCTGACGATCAGATCGTAATCACCATCGCCGTCGATATCTGCCCAGGAATGTCCGCTGGAAGAATAGAAGATGGTTGAACTCCCCGTCAGGGTGTGCTCCATAGGCGTCCAGCCCTGGGAATACAAGGGTACTGCAGCAAACCACAGTAAAACACGGTAGAAACGCATCTGAAAATCCTCCGGATCAAAGGCACTATCTTCCACTTGCCGTTTGGGGTCGACGGGAATCACTCCATTTTACGGCAGGGTCCAAAGACGAACAAGTATTCTCGCGCACACATTACAATAAAACGGGCCTTGTTTCTCAAAACCCGTTGCTACCAACGCAAGAGATAAAACCCTCTTCCATTGCCAGGTCGCCTATCCCGCCGAAGACCCATGACCCATCGGCTACCCCGTCATGTCATACTTGTGCCTTATAGCTTTTGATTCAGAAAGCACGGGTGAGATGGACCGGGACAGGACTCAGACCTCTGCCTCCGGCTTCCATCAACATCTTGTCACGCTGGCCCCAAACAGGTCCGGCACAGTGCTTCCTACTTCTGCGAGGTTTTCGGGAAAAGATCCTCATTTTTAGCTTGCAGATCGCTTTCTTGGGGCCAGACCATTTCCTTAACCGCGTGGTCAACCGCTTCGCCGAAAGTCATATTCCCTTTGAAGCCCGTGCTGTAGGTGAGTTCCAGGCTACGGTTAACCGTTTCAGTTATTTTACGGCGGGTTTGCTCGTCGTCCATCATGTCTGTCTCAATGTACTGAATGGCGCACACACCACCCATGTTGGCCACATAATCAGGGCAATAGACAATGCCCTTTTCCTGGAGTTTGCCACCGATGCCCATGTTCTGGAGTTGGTTGTTGGCAGCACCGCACATAATCTTGAAATTAAGTTGATCCAGGTTGTCGCCTGTCACCACTTCGCCACCCGCACAGGGCGCAAAAATATCGACATCTCTGGCGAACAGGTTGTCGTTGGGAACAACGGTCGCGCCGGGACAACGCGCCAGCACGCGATCGATCGACGGCTGATAAACGTCGGCCACCAGCAGGCTCGCGCCTTCATCGTGCAGGTACTCGCAGAGTTGGCCGCCAACCTTGCCCACCCCTTGAACCAGCACGCGTTTACCACGCAAGCCACCATTGCCGCCAAACAGATCGTCGGCGAAGTAGTTGACCGTAAATTTAATGGCCTCAAGCACGCCCCAGGCCGTAAACGGCGAGGGGTCCATGGCAACCCCAAAGGTTGCTTCTGCAAATCGTTTGGCAACCGTCAAGTCGGCCACGGTGGTGTTCATGTCTTCTGCGGTGCAATAGCGATTGCCATCTCGATTGATCCAGGCGACAAATTTGCCAAACTCTTCCATCAACTTGACGCGCTCTTCACCGGCAATTCTGGGATCGCAGGCGATCAAGGCCTTGCCGCCGCCGGTGGGCAGGTCTGAGATAGCATTCTTGAAGGTCATACCGCGACTCAGGCGAAGAACGTCTGTCAATGCTTCAGATTCATTCGCATACAGATTCATCCGACAACCACCCAGGCCGGGGCCTCTTGTGGTATCGTGAACCGCAACAAAGGCAATAGCACCGGGGCGAATTTCCGCACGAAAAACGGCCTCCCAATGGGGTACATTGAGGATGGTGACCTTGGTTTCGTCGAACATGAACTAACTCCTAACTGGATTGCTTGTCTGCTGTGCCCATTATACACACAGTTATACGTCTTTGTTTTTTTGGGGAAACTCCGGCTCCACAAAAGACTGGCGGTGGATGCAATCTGAATTGGGCCAAACCTTGATAGTATCAAGGAAGCCTGTCTTGCTGAACCTTCCGATTGCTCTTGAATTTCCCATGTCTGTTTGGCGTGTGGTTCAACCCCGCCATCCAGGGAAAAATGTGAGATTCATTGTCTCGTATCCCTTGGAACAATCGAAAAATCAAATGGAGTTTGGTAGCGATGCAGGGACTTGAACCCCGGACCCCACGGTTATGAGCCGTGTGCTCTGACCAACTGAGCTACATCGCCACAAACGAGGCCTATAGTACTCGAAAAACTCCGGGTTTAAAATACTTTTTTTCATAAAAAGCGACAAGTTATGCATGGCACGGTCCAAGTTCGCAAGAAGAAGCCCTGCGAGCTGCAAGTTCCTAGCTTCCAGAGGGTCTTGTTCAGCCCGATAAAGACCGTGCGGCTTGGCTAAACCAGGAACGATTGGCCTATGAACGTCCGATTTGGGTCAAGATGCATGGCAGACGTTGATAGCGAGACGGGTCAGGCGTCCTTAGGCCCTATCTACATCCTTGTGAGAATTGTTGATTGCGAATCGGGGAAGATGGATTGTACAATAGCATGAATCGTCTTAGCTTAGGAGGCCGGGCCATGTACCTTTGTTTTGAGTATGAAGACAAGCGTTCTGCATATCCCGAAAGCTCGCTCATCAACTTCGATGAGAACGGCTTTACCGTGCGGTCAATGATTGGTCGAGGCGGGAAAGACATGGTTTTTCTCAACATCGACAGTTACAAGGGCACCGTCCAGAGCTTTGAGCAAGCGTTGAAGTATGTGCGCCGGGCCACGTCCAAGTCAAGGGGCGGTGAAGCGCCGCGACAGACGCCGAAAACACCGACGGCCAAGTTACCGGAAAGCCCTTCTTTTTAAGCTTGTGCATGCCGAACCTGGGCTCAGGCTCCTGGCATCGGTTCCATTATATGTTGACAAATACTGAAATCCTTTGTTCCGATTACGGGCTGACTAAAGACATTGGCCATTTTTCCGATCTAGAATACCAGGCGATGATAAAAGATCGAAAACGGGTGACATAAGTGTCAGAGGTATTGCAGTCACAAGATTTCCAGAACTTCTTTAATATTGTGTCTTTGCCCATGATGGTTCAGGAGCACGGCAACGTGCTCCAGATTAACCGATCTTTCATCAAGACCTTCGGTTATCGAGAAGAAGAACTCAAGGGTCGCCCCTGGACCCGTATACTGAGTCCGGACTCGCGCTCCCTTGCCGAAGCATTCGGCGATGAGGAATTAGAAGAAACCATGGGTTTGACCGGCGTCCGCAAAGACGGGACAGTGGTCAGCCTGGAATGGGAGAACAAGCCCTTCGAAGTGGGTGGACACAAGGTGTTCCTGATCTCCTTGCGCGATATCAGTCATCAGAAATCATCTGATGAAGGGCTGATCCAATCCAGTATCGATCTAAAAAGATATGTTAAGGAGCTGATCAAAGCTCGTGATGTGGCCTTGGAGGCAGTGCAACTCAAGTCTGAGTTCCTGGCGGTCATGAGCCACGAGATCCGAACCCCCATGAACGGGATCATGGGCATGACCAGCCTGCTTTTAGACACCGAGTTACAGGATAACCAGCGCTCGTTTGCCGAAACCGTTAGGGAGTCGAGTGACGCACTGCTGACGATCATCGACGACATCCTGGATTTCTCGAAAATCGAGGCGGGCAAGCTGACCATTGAGTCCATCCCCTTCGACCTGAACAAAACCTTTTACGATATCATTGAGCTGCTCAACCCCAAGGCGGAAGAAAAGGGCTTGGATCTGAATTTGAACATTCGCGAAAACACGCCCTTCGCCCTGGTCGGAGACCGGGGCCGCATCCGACAGATCATTCTCAACTTTGCCAACAATGCGCTCAAGTTCACCCATTCGGGTAAAGTTGAGCTTGAAGTTTTCCAAATTGCTCCAACAAAAGACAAAGTCGCCAATATTCGAATTCAGGTTAAAGACAGCGGCATCGGCATCCCCGAAGACAAGCTGGAATATATTTTCGGGAAGTTCACCCAGTCAGATGCCTCAACCACGCGCAAATACGGCGGTACAGGGCTTGGCCTGGCCATCGCCAAACAATTGACAGAACTCATGAAAGGCCGTGTTGGCGTTGAAAGTACGCCAGGCAAGGGGTCGACCTTTTGGGTTGAATTACCCCTGCCCTTGGACCTACGCCCTACCAAGCCCGACATGGAAATCGCCGATCTCACGGGAGTCCGTGTCCTCATTGTGGACCGCAATCGGGTCACCTATTACGTAATGAAAGAGCACTTGCGCAACCTCAACGTAACCTATCGGGTCTGTGCCGACCTTAAATATGCCTCCGAGACCGTGGAGCAGGCTGCCGCAGAGGGCAGCCCAATCCAGGTACTGATGAATGTCTTCTATCGCCCGCTGGTCCATTGTAAGGAGGAGCTGACGCAGATGAATAATCTGTGCGGCGATACTCTTCTGCCCGTCATTTTCAGTGCGGATCCTGACAAAGGCGACGGTATTCTGGCGGAGGAAAGTGGTGCCAAGGTCTATCTTCCGGTTCCCTTCAAACCATTCGATATGATGGAGGCGCTTGGCGCCGCTTGGAATGCTTGGGAACTGGCCGAACCTTTCGGTATGATCACCCGCCACAACTTGTCTGTGACCTCCCATGTAACGGGCGTGGTGAAATCGATTTCCAAGATTGATATGGGCCTGAACATTCTCCTTGTGGAAGACAATCGCACCAATCAATTGGTGGCCAAGCGCATGCTGCAGAAGCTCAACTGCAAAATTGAGATTGCCATTAATGGTGAGAAGGCCTTGGAGAAACTGGAAGAGCGGGATTACAATATCATTTTCATGGACTGTCAAATGCCCACCATGGACGGTTACGAGGCCACGCGTCGGATCAGGGCCAGCGAAAAAGGCAGCGACAAGCATCGCACGATCGTTGCTATGACGGCCAATGCCATGGCCGGCGACCGGCAGAAATGTCTTGATTCAGGCATGGACGACTACATCGCCAAGCCGATCAAACAGGAAGACCTGATCAAGGCCCTGCAAAAGTACTCGCCCCATCCGGAACCCCAGGACAAGGGTCCCATCCTGCTGGTGGAGGATTCTTTATCCGCTCGAATGGTTTTCAAGAGTATTCTCAGTCACGCGGGCTACCTTGTTTTTGAGGCCAAAGACGGTGACGAAGCGCTGACGATCCTCAGCAAGGAGAAGGTTCGCCTGGTAATCACCGATATTTACATGCCTGGCATGCCGGGCCTGGAGTTCATTGCAAAGATCAAAAAATTGTTTCCGGCCATCAAGGTCATTGCCACTTCGGGCAAAGCGGACAATTCTCTCTCTGAGGCTAGCCGAAGAGGTGCCACCAAGGCCCTGCCCAAGGCCAAGCTCAAGAATAAACTGGTCCCGCTGGTCAAGGAAATCCTCGAAATGTAAGTGCATTGCCGCCTGCTTTCAGCAGGTTTCCCCCCTGCAATTGCTTGGTGTTCTCGAAACGGACGTGTCGACACATAACGCTTTTTCTTGAAAGACACACGAATAAAGCCCACTTTCAGTGTCCATGCAAGGCCACGCCGCTTCATTTTGTATCGTGCAGCATGGTATGCTATTCTCCGATTCCTGGAGGTGACAAAGATGAAGCTTTTGAATTTGTGCTGCCTGATCATTCTTCCGGTCGTGTGCCCCTTACGCGCTGCCGATTGGAACCAATGGCGCGGCCCGCAACGAGACGGTATCGCACGGGGCTGGTCCTTGCCCGATGCCCTGCCCGAGAAGTTGGAGAAAGTCTGGTCAATCCAGGTGGGCAGTGGGCACTCTTCGCCCCTGCTGAACGGTGACAAGCTGTTCTTGCTTAGCAGGCTAAACGATCAAGAGACTGTCAGTTGCATCAACACGGGCGATGGCAGCCTGATCTGGCGCAAGAATTATGCGGCGCCTTTTGAAATGAACGCACATGCCATTCGCCATGGCAAAGGCCCCAAATCCACACCTCTCTTGTCCGGGGGCAAGCTCTATACATTGGGCATTTCCGGTATTCTTACCTGTTTCGACAGTCAAAACGGTGAGATCAAGTGGCAGAAACAACATTTTAAGGATCAACCCACGGATAAGGAAGAGTACACTTGTGTCCCCTGTTATAAAGAGTGCGACAAGTTGGTCTACGACAAGCCAGGCCCGTGCCCGGGCTGTAAAATGGAACTGGCCCGAAAGGGTCTGGCGACCGGCGGTCTGTTTTACGGCGTCGCCACTTCGCCCATCGCTGTCGACGGCATGGTTATCACCCATAACGGCAATGCCGACAAGGGCGCCATCATTGCCTATGATGCGGAAAGCGGTACTCAGAAATGGATCTGGGAGAATCAGGGGCCGGGTTATTCCTCCGCCATGGTCATTGAACGCCACGGGGTTCGCCAACTAGTCGATTTTACCCGCAATAGTTTTGTGGGTCTGGAATTGGCAACCGGAAAGAAGCTCTGGGAGCTGCCCTTTCCAGACATGTGGAACGAGAACGTGGCCACCCCGGTCGAAGCCGGCGAGCTGTTGATCCTCTCCAACGTGCGTTCCGGCACCAAAGCGGTTCGCATCAATCGGGACGGACAACAGTGGAAGCCAACCGTGGTCTGGGACAGCCAGTCAGTCTTTATGTTTATGAGCTCCCCTGTTCTGTTGGACGGCAAGTTCTACGGACTCTCGGATAAAAAGAAGGGTCAATTTGTCTGCGTGGATGCCGCAACCGGGAAAGATCACTGGAAGAGCAAGGGCCGCGAGGGCGCCAATGCCGCCCTGATCGCCGTGGGCGACCGAATTCTCGCGACAACCACCAACGGAGAACTCGTGGTCTTCGCCGCCGATCCGACCGCCTACCGTCAGCTGGCCAAATGGACCGTGGCCGAAAGCCCCATTTGGGCCTACCCGGCACTCATGGGATCTTTCCTGTTCACCAAGGATCAAACAGGCCTGACCTGCTGGAAGATTGGCAAGTAAGGGACAAAGAAAACGCATCACTCGATCCTCAAATCACAAACCCATACTTTGCTTTTCGCCGTATCATCACGATCTGCCGCGTTGCCGTCGGAATATCCCAGAGCCTTGCTGATCGCGCGCTGCGACAATAACTATAGTACGGATTTGTGATTTGAGGGTCTCCGGCGAGCCGAAAAGGCTCGCCCATATTTGCGATTCATTTAATATTTTAGCAGCAGTTCTCGAAGGTCGGCGAGGGTTTCGATGGTCAAGTCAGGCAGGACGTCATCAGCCAATCGCTGCTCAGACATCTCGCCGCATTGCACCGTTTTCAGACCGATCTCTTGTGCACCCCAAAAATGGGTTGGGTTTTGACCGACCAATAAGATGCGCCGTGGTTTACGATTCATAAAACCGGCCGCGGCGGCCAACATGAAAGGCCCGGGCAAGCCGACCACCTCGGGTTGTTTGCCCGTGGCGGCGGCGATGGCGGCAACGGCCGCACCGTTCCCGGGTGCGCCGTGCGCGAGCACAGAATCACTATCGCTGGCCACAAATCGGGCTCCGCCGCGGATCAACTCCGCTGCCTGTTGCAGTTTGGAGTAATTGAATGTTGCATCGAAGCCGACAACCACGCATTCGGGTGTCTCTTGATCCAGGCTGAAGGACTGATCGGCCAGCGCCTCCATGAGCCCCTTGCCGCCCAGAATGTGAACGTGCCCTCCAGCCAGGTAGGCCGCGGTGGCTTGTGCGGAAGTGTAAATAGATTGGGTTGCGGGGGCTGGAATCCCCAAGCTGGCCAGATGCTCGCAAATCTCGGCCGGCGTGCGGTCCGAACGATTGCTGATCAGGCGGAAGGGGATCTTTTGTTCCTCCAGGTATTCCAACAGCTCGGCCGCGCCATGGGTTTGATCAGCGAAAATAGTTCCGTCCAGGTCAATCAGTAGGCCGATTTCTTTGCCCGCAATCAGGTGTTTGGCCGGTGAAGTCAAGCGGCGCAGGGCGCACCAGGCCCTGGAGAGCGTATTGTCTTCCATGGGCAGAAAGGGCTCGTGCCACAGGGTCTGACAGGACCAGCTACGGGTGATGTGGGGATTGGTAAAGTTCTCCGGACTGCGGCAATCCAGCGGCATATAGTAGACCTTGGTCCAGCCGTGTTCTTCGGTTGCATCTAGAGTGTAGATCGTCTCTACCCGAGCTTGAATCTCGGCGCTGTCGAGCAGAGCCACGATCGAAGGATGGTAACAGTGGTGGGCGGAGTAACTGAAGACGATCAGGTTGGTGGCATCTTCGCGTAGGAAAGGGCGATAATTCTCCAAGAACTCTTCCAGGCCGGCTGTCTCAATGCACCAGTCAGAGGGCGGTTTGCGGCCGGTTCTTCTCTCAAAATTCAGAGGGTACTCGGTCTTCATCTCCGGGCTGGGTTCCACGCCCCTGTAGGAGAACCGCGAAAAATCCTTGCCCCCGTGTTTCAGGGCCATGAACACGTCTACTGCAAAGGCCCCTGAACCGGCGCCGATCTCGATTAGATTGAGGGGCTGTTCACCGTCCCAGGTGCCAGCAATAGTGCGGGCGGCCCGAGTTCGGCCATAGGGGAACTGGGGAATCATTTTGTCCAGGTGGTCGTCGTAGTCACTGGAAAAGAAGTTGTCATCTTGTTTGCTGTAATAGTCTTTGTTCAAGGCGTTCCAGGTCACCACATCAATGCCGTCGCCCCAGCCGGTGGTCAACTCAAAACACAAGTCCTTCTCTGTTTGAGACGCCGTCAGTATTTTGCGGTTGGAGAGTTCCAGGTAAGACGTGTAGAAATCGTAATTAGGAGTACGGGTCAAGTCACCCGTTTCCGGGTCGTGGCGCAGAATTTCTTCGTCGCCGACAAAGATCCGATCAAATAGGGTTTGAACCAGGAAGAAGTGGGCATAAAACTCCGCGTCGAAGCGGGTGATGGTTTTTTCACTTTCCTGGTAGCGAGACGCGATATAGTCTGAAACCCGGTTGATGGTCTCCCGATTATCGGGATGAGACAGGTTCATGATGCCTTGTTTGCGGCAATTGTCCACAAACAAAATCTGAGCCATCAGCGCCGCACAGCAATTGATCATTCGGTAGGCTTCAAAGGGCACCATACGCTCCCTGAAATCCGTCTTGAAAAACTGAAAATGATCGAGCAGACGGGCAAAATGGTCTTCGCTCAGACCTTCGCCAAGTGTCTGGCGGCGCGCGCTCCGCAAAAGACTCTCAACCGTGTCTTTAATTTCGGGCTTGAGATAATCCGGCAACTTATTGACCAGCCCCTTGTACACGGCGCGTTTAATATAGGATTCAGGGGAATGGGAGGCGGGAACTATTTCTTCGAAATCGACGGTTAGAAGATCTTGATCCAAATGCTCAAAAAAGTATTTCATACCAACCTCAGGACTCTATTTTACAATGGGAATGGGGCACACAAGGGCGAGGGAGCGCACAAAACCAACCGCAAGAGCATAACATAGGTGCGCGATCGCGCACCACCACTTGTAACGCATCTGGACGGGCGCTACAATTGGGGCGAACCATTTGAAACGGGGAGGTTTGTCCATGTCCACGCAAACGATGGCGGAGGCACCGCGCCAAAACAAAACCGGCTCTGAGAACGACCTGACGCAAATCGACCAGATTTTCGAAAATTTGCAGGCCAATCGTCAGGCCATGGCCAATACCAATTGGGCCGCACGGGTGGCGCGTCTCAAGAAAATTCACGATTGGGTAAACAGTCACGAGGACGATATCATTGCAGCCGGGTACGCCGATTTTCGCAAGCCGGCTTCCGAGGTCAGATTGACCGAGGTCTATGCCGTATTGTCTGAGGCCAGGCACGCCATCCGTCACTTGAAGAAGTGGATGAAACCCAAGCGGGTCTGGCCGACCC
>Ga0316189_10005363_pt1 | contig 12283 bp, 10 predicted proteins | sample LowCovwburrow_MG_FD_204930 | JGI IMG/M metagenome (GOLD analysis project Ga0316189, IMG submission 204930) | Coastal sediment microbial communities from Maine, United States - Lowes Cove worm burrow | ecosystem: Environmental > Aquatic > Marine > Coastal > Sediment | place: USA: Maine... | reverse complement strand
GCAATACCATAAGGACACATCGGTGATTTATTTACTTAATAGAGAGTCGTCCGGGCTTGTTCAACACTTGGATGAAGTCGCGGCTGCGCGACGACTTATCCTTATTCGTTAGGTATTTTTAGCACTTCTGTATGCCCAGTTGCTTGATGTATTGCTTTGGCATTTGAAATTTTATTTTCTGAAAATGCTCTGTGATTAAAATTTCCTTTTTCTCTGATTCATATATTCTCAACTGTGCTTCATAAACCTTTTTGTTTTTTATGCATTCTAATTCGGGTGACTCCACAACAAGATTTCCCTCAATCATCTCTTGCTTTGCAGCACCAACAATCGAAGGCTCTTTTCTTTTGGGGTTATCAAAAGTTGCTTCAATAAAGTGCTCTTGAGGAAGGTCTTTCAAGATCCTAAATGTTAATGCGTAATACGGTTTGCCACCAGATAGCATGAAGCCACCACCAATGGTTCCAAGGTACTCGGATTGCGTTGCACTCGGTGGTGCGGCAAAAACTGTGCTTGCAAAAAGAACGAACACAACGCTAAATATTCGGAGCTGGATTTTCATAGATATACCTAACAGTTTTGATAACCGGCAGCGTGCCAGTATATTTCGTGCTGATATATTTTTCCACAACATCTAATATTTCCTTTCAACTTCATAGCCTTATCTTTATTCCTTCTCAAATAACCTGTCAGCGTGCCGGGATATTTATTTCCTGCTCGCTCCTGCAAAAGCGCATCTAGCCTAGCGTTCTAGAAAAAATATATTGTCAGCTTGATTATTTAACCCATCATAACGGTAAGGTTGCTGTAGAACAAATTGCAAAACGGGTGCCAAAAGGCACCCGTTTATATTTACTTCATTTCCAATAACACCGCTATTCGACCTTAACATTCTTATAGAAGGCATCATCACGGTCGCTATTCGCTTCTGCGATTACAAATGCTCTGATAGCCTCAGCGGTTTCTTCGTCTAGCACTTTGCCAAAGTCGGGCATGCCGTTTTTGGCCAAGGCACCTCCTAAGACCACACTCTTCCATGCGTCAGCGCTGGCGGTGATGGGTGAGAATCTTAAATTGGGCACTAGCCCTGACGATTGAGCGTGGTCGCCGTGACATACCGAACATGTAGTGCCATAGGCACGCCAGCCTGCTTTGAGAGTCTCTTCAGAGACATCTAACATTGCGGGTATGGTTCTTGCTGGAGGATTCGCGTCAACAATTTCAGGAAGCTGATCACTGCCGCCCACTTTGAATACCATTACTCGACCTATCTTGGCAGTGCTGCCACTGGGCATGGGGCCACCGAAGCCGAGTACATAAGAGCCACCCCATCCAGCGGATACGGCGACATATTGTTCACCATCAATTTTATAAGTGATGGGTGCGGCAACAACACCTGTTTGAGTAAAAAACTTCCATTTTCGATCGCCTGTTTTTGCATCATAAGCGGCAAAATGCGCATCTGCTGTGCCTTGGAAAACCAATCCACCAGAAGTTGATAATACTCCGCCATTCCAAGGACCACCGTGTTCGAAAGACCAAGCTTCTTTCTGTGCTACTGGATCCCAAGCCAATAGGCGACCCTTTAACATTGCTTTTAAGCTTTTGAAAGTGGCTAGGTCATTTGGCAGCATCCCCAGCGTGAAATCAGTACCTGTATTCCATTTACCATCGACCTGCTCATACTTAGCCTCATCGCCGTAAACCCAAGGGGCTTCTTGTGCAGGGATATACACTAAGCCGGTGTCGGGGCTATACGACATGGGATGCCAATTGTGCGCACCCAGCGGCCCGGGCAACTGAAAAAATGGAGATTTTCCAGGCCACCTTGCTCCTTCCAACTCAACCGGTCTACCGGTCTCCTTATCTACATGACTTGCCCAGTTAAGTGGAACAAAGTTTTTCGCAGAAATAAATTCGCCAGTCTCTCGATCAAGCACATAAAAGAATCCATTTTTCGGCGCTTGCATGATCACCTTACGCTTGGCACCTTCAATCTCCAGATCTGCAAGAATCATGTGCTGAGTGGCTGTGTAATCCCAAGTTTCTCCTGGGGTAGTTTGATAGTGCCAAACATACTCACCAGTATCAGGGCGCACCGCTACAATTGACGAAAGAAATAAATTATCACCACCGCCTGGGCTACGAATGTCTTGGTTCCAAGGCGAACCATTGCCAACGCCAACATAAAGCAAATCTAGCTCGGGGTCATATGCCATTGAATCCCATGAAGTACCACCGCCACCAGCTTTCCACCACTCACCATTCCAGGTCTTGGCCGCCATTTCCATGGTGTCATTTTCAAAACCATCGGCGGGGTTGCCTGGAACCGTGTAAAAACGCCAAATCATTTCACCGGTTTCAGTATCGTATGCGCTGAAATAACCACGCACACCCATTTCAGCACCCCCGTTACCGATAAATACTTTGCCATCAACCACACGTGGTGCGCCAGTAACCGTATATGGCTTGGATTTATCTATGGTGTTAACGTCCCAGTTTTTGTTGCCAGTTTTAGCATCCAGTGAAATTAATCGTCCATCAATGGTGCCTGTGAAAACTGAGTCCCCCCAAATTGCAACGCCACGATTAACTGCATCGCAACACCCTTTGGCGCCTTGAGCTTTATCAACCACTGGATCAAATGTCCAGATTTTTTCGCCCGTTCTAGCGTCTATCGCATGGACGATATTCCAAGTGGATGTTACATACATCACTCCATCATGCACGATGGGAGTTGCCTCAATACCGCGGCTAGTGCCTAAGTCATAAGACCAATGTAAACCAAGGTCACTCACGTTTTGCAAATTGATGTCGTTTAGTGGCGAGTGACGTTGTTCTGAGTAGGTGCGGCCATGGCTACGCCATCCGCTAGATTCCGCTGCCATAATCTCGGCTGAGCCAACACCCTTATTGAGGGCTGTATTCGACGGCTCACTGGTTTCAGCAACAGCAGTTTGCTCTTCGTTCGACTTGGTTTTTTGCGGTTCAGGGTCTTTCGAACACCCGCCTAGAAATAAGCTGAGAATAAATGCAGCGCATATTAATCGATTCATTGGGAAGACACCTGCGTAGTAGTTGCCGCTACGAATATCGATCTATATCCACAGCGAGCGTTGTTTGTTTTTCGTGTTCACCAACTCTATATTGAGCCGGCATCGGCAGAGCTTAACATCGTTTTTATTATCTGACAAAACTGAGTTACTCAATTATCTGGCTTTGGCCAAGAGCTGCTCCCGGGAAACACCTGATTTTGAGGTTAATACTAGGCTTGAAACAGTAAAAACACCACACCATCTGGTCAAACTTCGCCATAACTCCAACAAAATTCAGCGCCTTGGGCAAGTCGTCTAGGCGAAACTTTTGCACCTGAGTCGGTTGTAAATTGAGTTCTTAACAGGCTTTTTTGTGGATGGGAAACGGTTGTTGACCGTTCTCAACACGTTGAATATTATCGGCAATTACCTTGGCCGCCGTTTTTGGGTAAGTTCCGCCTGCAACATGAGGTGTTACAAAAACATTGTCACGGCTCCAGTAATCAGAGCCTTCAGGCAGCGGCTCCTCATTGAATGTATCTAAAGCCGCAGCAGCAATATGCCCAGTATCCAAAAGTTTTAAAAGTGCGCTATCGTCAATTACTGCGCCCCGGCTCACATTTACAATGTTTGATCCCTGCGGTAGTAGCTCTAGCTTGCGCTGATTTAGAAAGTGACGTGTGCCTGCATTCAGTGGCAGGCAATTTATTAAAACATCGGTATTACCAAGAACTTGTTGCAACCCTTGCTCACCGTGATAGCAACTCACGCCATCAAGCTTCTTCTGGCTTCTACTCCACCCTTGGGCCTTAAAATTATTAATTGCAAATCTTTCAGCGATATACGCGCCAATAGGCCCAAGGCCCAACACTGTAACCCGATAATCAGCTGAAAGCGGCACTTCATAGCGTTGCCAATATCTATTCTTAGCCTGCCCGCGATAGGCCTCGTATCGACGTTGAAAATGCATAACCCAATAGAGACTATACTGCGCCATATCATCACCAACAGCCGGGTCTACCAAACGAACAATGGGGGCTTTGGGTAATTCTGGTTCGGCGTCAATATGGTCCATGCCTGCGCCTAGAACCAGCACCGCTTTGAGGTTTGGGTAATTCAACAAATCCCCATGTGGATGGTGCCAAACGACGGCATACTCTATCTCCTCGGCAGATGGGAAATTTGGAAACTCATAAATTGCCATATTAGGCAAATATTCCCGTAAAGCGGCAACCCACGGTTTGTTAGGCGAACCAACGTTGTTTAATAGTATTGCCATAGTTTCTTGATTACCATAGTTTCTTGATTGCGATACGCAGTATCCGGCCTAAGGACTACTATTCAAAACAAATAGCAGGCATAAGACGCAATTGATAATGTCTTAATTGCCAAACTATAACGAATAAGAAATTAAACTACTTTTGGCATACGCACATTGCTGATTGCTCACATGGCGGGGCGGCGGCAACCTGACATTGACCGCTTGTATTGCCTGTGCCCTGGCACCATTCATTGCAATCAAAGGTATCCGGATGACCCAGGTCATTGGCATGGCTGTGTAATTCATCAGACCCTGGATTTGATTCAACCAGTAAGCCATTGTCTAGACAAGCTTCTCCAAACATTCTGCCATTGGGTTTGCCTTGTGCATCGGTACCTATATGGCAACCCGCAACTCCTGGCATTACTCCATCAGAGTCTTTCCACCAAGTAGTCGCACCTTCAATTCGGTCTTGGGGTGCAAACTCGAACGTGCCTTTGGCACCCGCAATATCCACTGCTCCGCTGGACGGTGCATGGTGTTTAGCAGCTGAACATGCGACAAGGGCAATCGACAAACAAAACAAAGTGTTTAATTTTAATATTTTTAACATGCGTTTAATCTCCTTTGGATCATATTTAGAATTAGAATTTTGGCAAGACCATACCTGTCTCGGATTTATACTTAATATAGCTTTCGCCGTGCTCCGCAATCAAGTCTCGCTCTTCATATCGCAATCCTACGATAATATAGATCGTAAAACCAATACTTAGAATCACTTGTGTCATGGACATGATGGGAGTTACCCAAACACCGATGAGCACGCCGGTCTGAATGGGATGACGGATATAGGCGTACATCGCGCGTTTTACAAAGTTTAGCGGTGGCCGTGGTTGATTTTTTAGATTGTAAAATACTTGCCGCAATCCGAACAAATCAAAATGGTTGATAGCAAAGGTAGATGCCAGTAGAAAAACCCATCCGAAACCGAAAATACCCCAAAGGATGGTCGACAAAGTTCCGCTCTCTATCTGCCATAAATAACCATCAATGTTTTGCCAATAACCTGTTAACGCAATACTGGTGATACCGGCAACTAATACATAGGTAGATCGCTCTGCGGCTTCTGGCACTATTTTAGTGAACCATGCCTTAAAACTTGGTCGTGCCATAATCGAGTGAATGACACCCCAAACCAGCACCAAAATCACATTTAGAACGATAGCCACTGAATTTTCAGTACGCACATCACTCAAAAAGCCCCAAGGCATCACTCTGGCAAGAACTGCGATGATGCACAGTAATCCGAGCACACCCAAAAGATAAGAAAGTACTCCATATAGAAAAATTATTAGCTTAGACATGAGCTACCCCTGACAAAGTTGTTAGCTGTATTTGGCGATTATCGCCTCTTAGAATTCAGGACAGTATGTAAGATATCACCCATTAATACTAAGCTATTTTTCAAATCAAAACCAATATCCAATTCTTCACTTAATCCAAATCACTAGTGTCTCACGGCAATAATTCAAAGTTGCGATTAATTATCATCTGTTACGTAGGATTGTAGTTTTATTGACCTAGATGTTTCAGCACTTCAGCAATTGGAAATAATACATCTCCGCCCAGTTGCGCTGCTCGTTCTGGCGACCAGCCGACTTCTTTGTTTGGTAAGTCGGCATTGTCTTTAAACGGCATTTCAATGGTGTATGACAAGGTCCGAAAATTATCTCCTAGCCAATTAGCGGCTATTGTCATATTTGCGGTACCTGGCTTTTGCTTGGGGTAACCGTATTGATCCTGAAAGTCTGGTGAAATTGCCATATAGGCGTCTTTAAAAGTCGATTCCAGTTGCGCATGAGCCTGATCGTAGCTAGGATCCCCCTCACAACCCGCCACAAAATTGTAGGGCAGAGCCTCGTCGCCATGCACGTCTAGAAATATATCGCCGCCTTCAGCCATCATTCTTTGTCGAACCAAGAACACCTCTGGACTTGTTTGCATTGAAGGCGTTTGCCACTCTCGATTCAGGTTGGCACCAGCGGCATTGGTTCTTAGATTGCCACGTGCAGAACCATCTGGGTTCATATTGGGTACTATATAAAATGCCGTGCTCTGCAATAGTTTTACAGCCAAGGGATTGTTTTGATCCAATAGCGTGTGCAATAAGCCTTCCATGAACCACTCGGCCATTGTCTCTCCAGGATGCTGGCGGGCAATGATCCAAACTTTGTTTGTAGGCTTATCTGTGTCGCTGACTGTTAACAGACTCATGGCTCGCCCATCGATTGTTTGTCCAAGCGTTTCACACTGCACCCGATCATCCTGTTCAGCCCATGCCAGCAAGTCCAAATGCCGGTCATGGCTATAAGGGGCAAAGTATGCGAAATAGACCGATCGTTGTTGCAATTCGATTTCAAAACTGAGAACTCCATCGGCATAGCTACTCGGAGTCCTAAACCATGTTTGTCTATCCCAAGATGTACAAACATCATAACCAGGCCAACCGTCCGGATACGATGACGCACCGGCGTTCGTTATATTTATTGTGCAGCGCTGGCCAATATCTGCTTCCAGTCGAAAATGAAACCATTGCAGAAAATCAGAAGCATTGTCTTTGCGAATAGCGAGTTGGACATTGCTTGCATCAGTCGCATCAATCACTTCGATATTACCGCTATCAAAGGTGTCGGAAATTATTATGTTCGTCATGCTTAACTCAAGAATTACTCAGATTGTAGACCTTCTAAACATATTATCATTTTGTTTTCATGCCAAGGAAATTAGATTGAGTTATAGAAACTCCAACACCGTATCATTGACTTAGCCAGAGTCTCCTATATGTTTGAATCTTCAAAACTAGCTTTTCGTTGTTCGATGAATGCCAATAGGGCCTCATCAATGGCGGGGTCCAATGGCGGCAAGCTATAGTCAGCCAGCATTTTTTTGTATTTGGCGTTGGCGCGCGCGGCTGCATCTAATGAGCCATCTTCTAGCCATGCCTCATAACTATTATTGTCAGCCATGCCTGAATCATAGAACGCTGTTTTAAAATTCCGCTGTGTATGCTCGCATCCTAAGAAATGTGCTCCGGGCCCGACTTCGCGGATTGCATCCATTGCCTGGCCATTTTCACTCATATCAACCCCTTCCGCTGAAACCCGAGCCATACCGGCCTGATCGGCATCCATGACAAACTTCTCGTAGCCCATGGCCAGCCCCCCTTCCAACCAACCGGCTGTATGGAGGGCGAAATTAACGCTGGCATTTAAAGTAGCTTGAAGTGTGTTTGCTGATTCGTATGCGGCTTGCGCATCTGGCAATTTAGAAGCCGTAAAAGAACCACCGCTTCTAAACGGCACACCTAAACGACGAGCGAGCGCACCACTGATATTCATCATCTGCGCTGCTTCAGGCGACCCAAATGTCGGCGCGCCGGACTGCATTGACATGGAGCTAACAAAGTTGCCATAAACCATAGGCGCACCAGGTCGAATTAACTGGATGAGGGTCATTCCGGCCAAACCTTCCGCCAAGCTTTGTGCTGCCACACCAGCAGCAGACACCGGTGACATGGCGCCCGCAATGATAAAAGGCGTCACGATACAGGCTTGATTGTGACGCGCATAAACTTTTAATGCTCCCAGCATAGTCGCATCGAAGGTCATTGGGGAATTGGCATTAATAAGACTGATCAAGACGCAATTCTCATCAACAAATTCATCGCCAAACACAATCTTTGCCATATCCACCGTATCCTGCGCACGCTCAGGAGCGGTTACCGACCCCATAAACGCTTTGTCTGAATACTTAATGTGGCTGTAGATCATGTCAAAGTGACGTTTATTAACTGGCAGGTCAACAGGCTCACAGATGGTTCCGCCTGAATGGTGTAGCGTGTCAGACATATAGGCTAGTTTTACGAAATTGCGAAAGTCTTCGATGGTCGCATAACGTCGTCCTTCATCCATATCATGAACAAAAGGTGGGCCATAGGCAGGCACCAAGACCATATTATCGCCACCTATCACCACACTGCGTTCGGGGTTTCGTGCGTACTGTACGAATTGTTTTTGTGCTGATTTCTGAATAATTTCTCGACACATGCCGCGTGGAAATCTCACCCGTTCACCTTCAACATTGGCGCCCGCTGCTGCAAAAATCTCTAAGGATTCCGAGTCTTCTCCGAACACTATCCCGATTTCTTCGAGTATGGTTTCGGCATTATTTTCAATGATGGATAGTTCCTCATCATTGAGGATGCTGTAATGCGGAATTTTGCGTTTGATGTACGCTGGAGCCATTGGCGCATCGTCTTGGCCAGCGCCACCATCATTTCCTCTACGTCTTCTACTACCGCCTCTGCGTTCTCTGGCCATGGTCATTTACCTCTGATGTGATTTTGCATTATCGTCTACGCCGACGATTTCGTTTATTTTGCTGCCCAGCTATAGGCGATACTGAAAACGTCATTCCTTCGACAAAATATTCCTGAAACTTCGGTTCGTTGGCACTTTCGATTTTGTTAACCTTGCGAACTTGCTCAATGATTTTTTGGCGCTCATTTACATCTAATAAAGCCAAGGTTGCGCCTACACCTGCTGCATTGCCAATGGACCGAATCTGTTGTTTTTCAACGCTAGGGATAATATCCAAATCAGCCACATAATACGGGTCAAGATGCGAGCCGAATGCACCAGCCAACAACACTTGATCAAATGAATGGCAGCCCAAACGGTCCATCAACAATTGTACACCTGCTGACAGAGCTGCCTTTGCCAATTGAATTGAACGCACATCGGTTTGTTCTACATAAATGGAATTTTCGCCCTGGTCAATCAATAGAAAGCGCACGGTATTACCGTTCATATCAAAACGCTCAGGAGCTCGCGATTGCACGAACAATCCGCCTTTATCTATCAGCCCTACTTGCGCAAGGCACACCATCACTTCGACAATGCCTGAGCCACAGATACCAATTGCTCGTTGCTGGCCTTCTTGGGTAGCCGCATAAAAGCCGTCTTCGTGCGACCACGGATCTATGCCAATCATTTTGTAATTTACTTGCAAAGTCTCGGAGTCTATTCTGATTCGCTCAATCGCCCCATGGGACGCACGCACACCAGAACTAATCTCAGCGCCTTCAAAGGCGGGGCCCGTTGGTGAGGAGGTAGCAAATACCTGACCGTCTTTGGCCAACATTATTTCGGCATTAGTACCAATATCGACCAGCAGGCTGGTTTTGGAGTTCATCGACTCAATCTCACTCAAATAAGCCGCCGCGGTATCCGCTCCCACATGGCCGGCAATCAATGGCAAGAAAGCAATTCGAGTATTGGCAAATAGGTCTAGATCTAGGTCTGCAGCATTCATCTCTAGCCATTCACGAGTAGCAAGAGTAAACGGCGCTTGACCGAGTTCTACCGGCGAGATACCAAAAAACAGGTGATGCATAATCGGATTGCCGACCAACACCATCTCAAGGAACGTATTAAGTTCCAACTCAAGCTTTTCGCAAGCCTGGTGCACCATTTCAGTAAGCTTGGTTCGCACAGCTTCGGTCAGCTTAGTATCACCGCCCTTATTCATCATGACATAAGAAACGCGGCTCATGAGGTCTTCTCCAAATCTGATCTGGGGGTTCATTGCCGATGTCTCGTACAGCAATTCACCACTCATCAAGTCATAGACATACAACGCCAAAGTAGTTGAACCAATATCCACAGCGCCGCCAATAATTCTATGTTGAATTGCGTCGCTCTGCTGGTTGTCTGTTGCGTACTGGGGATAGACAGCAACCACCTCTTGATCATCACGTAATGCAATAGTGAGTTTGCTCTTGGCCTTTTGCACAACATGTTGCAAGTCAGCCAAAAGATTGAAACTCATAGTCGCCACTATCCCCACATCCGCCAGTTGTTGCAGGATGTTTTCGGTCGCCGATGGGTTATCATCTAAGCTCGCTTCAGCAAGCTCGCAGTTAATCAATTTTATCGCGGGCACAACAGTGTAATCGCGATGCTGGTTTGTTTTACTAATATAGGCAAGATGCTCCTGACTGCGTTCAGGAACATCGATCACGAGGTCGCCAAAAATCTTTGTGCGGCAGGCCAAACGCAAGCCTTTGTACTTGGGGTTAGCCTTATAAACGCGCTCCTCAATTTCTGTTGTTGGAGACATATTATCCAAGCTGCTGACTAAACCATGCTTGGAATGACTACCCTCTGAAACTTCAATCCAGCATTGACGGCATTGCCCATTGCCACCGCAAATTGACCGAATAGCCACACCGGCGGTTTGTGCTACAGCTAATAAATTCGACCCTTGGACTACTGACGCAGTTAGTCCAGACGGTGTAAAGACTACCCGTTTGCCTGATGCACTATCCACTTGATCGCTAGGCCTCTCGGCAGTTCCGTCAAATGATTTTTGGGTAGTTTGATCAGTCATTATTAATTGCAATGATTTTGTTTTTCAACGCCATTGTCAGCATCTGAATTTGGGGCAGGATTAGGATCATGCCAGCTTGTATACTGTTTTTCTTCAGGCAATAGCTCGTAGTAATGGCCTTTCTCAGCCGTGTAAATATGCCCTCCCACCTGAAGCTTCGATGTATCGTCAAGACTCCCACCTGTAATACTAAGATAGGGCTTAGTGTCATCTCGCCAAAACAGCTGCGAACCACAATTTTGACAAAAACCATGTCGAGCAGTATCGCTAACGTAATACCATTTTGGCTCACCTGTGATAGTTATTTTATCCAAATCAGCCTGCGCTGCCGCCATGAAGTGACCGGTCATATTACGACATTGTCGGCAATGACAATACCAGAGCGGTCGCAAGGATTCTGCACTAAAGCCAATGGCCTTACAGGTGCAACTGCCAGTAAAAACTAAGGTGTTTTCGTTAGTCACGTCGTCTACGATTTCGCCGGCCTTCTCTAGCACCTGCTTGCTCGCCTTCTTTAGGCGGGTCGCGATAATTGACGATCCAGTTTTCACAATTTGCATCGTTGCCGGTTAATACATCTGCCGCATGAACCGATTTCACCAAGCCCTCATGCAATGGGTTAACAATAGCGGAGGTCATTCCAGCTGCGATGGCCATCGGCAAGAATGCGTTATTAATGCCGTGACGACTTGGTATACCAAAACTAATGTTGGAAGCTCCGCAAGTGGTATTCACCTTGAGTTCTTCCCGCAACCGTTTTACTAAGTGAAAGACTTGATTACCCGCTTGGCCTATTGCACCAATCGGCATAACTAATGGATCAATCACAATATCCTGCGGTTTTATTCCATAATCAGCGGCATGCTCAACGATACGTTTGGCTATCTCAAAGCGTTCATCGGGGTCCTGTGAAATACCGGTTTCATCATTGGATATTCCCACCACTGCGGCATCATACTTTTTGACCAAAGGAAGGACGCGTTCTAATACCTCTTCTTCTGCGGTGGTTGAATTAACCAAGGGCCGACCCTGATAAACGGCTAAGCCCGCTTCCAGTGCTTCAATAATTGACGAGTCAATACAAAGCGGAACATCTACCACCGCCTGTACGCGACGAATGGCTTCGGCCAAAATTGCGGGTTCGTCTGCTAGAGGAATGCCAGCATTCACATCTAGCATTTGCGCGCCAGCCTGAACCTGGGCGATAGCGTCAGCCTCAACTCGGCTATAGTCACCTGCTTTCATTTCTGCGGCCAATATCTTGCGGCCGGTAGGATTAATCCGCTCCCCAATCATGACAAAAGGACTGCCGAAACCTATGGTGACCTCTCTTGAGGCTGAGGATAATACTGTTTTTGTCATATCTATTTCCTATTCAGGGATTTGGAATTGAGCTCTTTGTCTACGGTAACGATATTTGTTTAAACCCGGATTATGCATTAGGGATCGTTGCGAGAAGGAAAAGAGCAAAGAAAACAAGGGCTTTCGAAGGATTATTTGGCGATGCCATAGTCACTCTATGGTGAGCGAAATAATT
>Ga0316189_10005362_pt1 | contig 12287 bp, 9 predicted proteins | sample LowCovwburrow_MG_FD_204930 | JGI IMG/M metagenome (GOLD analysis project Ga0316189, IMG submission 204930) | Coastal sediment microbial communities from Maine, United States - Lowes Cove worm burrow | ecosystem: Environmental > Aquatic > Marine > Coastal > Sediment | place: USA: Maine... | reverse complement strand
AGAAGGACTACGACAAGCGACTCGCGAACGGGCCATGGCAGGCGCGGATCGTCAAGCTCGCTGATGTCTACGACAACGGGCTCGATCTCACACGACCCGGGATGCGGCGCAAATGCATCGAACGCTGCGGACGCGCGCTGTCACTCAGCGAGGGTGACACGGATCGAGAGTGCTTTATTCAAGCGAGAGAAGCGGTGCAAGCCCTGCTCGATACGCTCAACGCAGAGACCGAAAAGTAAGCTCAGGGAACGGTAATCAAAGTCTGGGTGCGTTCGATTTCGCGAGTGAGCGTATCGAGGCGCAGCGTCAGATCGTTGAGTTGTTCCGTCAGTTGTTTACGAGCGGTCTCGTCGTTGATCTTCTCGATTTCAACTTTGATCTGTTCACGCTCGCGCTCGATGAGCATGCGCAGTGCGATATACGGCTGCACATGCTCAGCTCCGAGTAGTTGCCCGCGTCGCATCAGAGATTCCCGCAGGTTCCCCGGATCGGTCCAAACACCCATGCTGGCTCGAGTCCACCGTCCGTTCTCAATGTCAGTCGGCATGCCTGGGCCAAGGACCCAGCCGCGCGGCGCGCGCAGGTCGGTCTCTCGCGCGTCGGGGGTCGTGTTTTCAGGAAATGCCGCACGACGCCAGTCGTTGATGTCGAGCCCATCACCGACCGTGCCTCGCGGAGGAAACTTCAGTCCGAGTCGCTCCCAACGCAGCGACATGGCTTTCGTAAGCAGATCGCTGTCCATACGCACAGCACCTGTGAGGTTATCAAATGAACCGAGCGGCAGATCGATATGGATGATGCGTTCGGCGCGGAGGATCGTGACGGGCAACAACTCGCCCGGCTCACGAGAAAGGATCTCGACTCGGAGCGCGAATGAGCCGTCGATGACTCGATCACCGACCATCGCGATCTGATCGCCCTCTCTGAGGACTTTGGTTGCAGGAAACTTGTCATCAGGTGGAATGGGCTGCACTTCGATCGCACCGACCCGGATTGTCCCAAACGAGACTCCCAATGCACCCTTGGACCGAGCCGAATAGCGTCGGAGGCATGCGAGCCAGAGCCGAGCTTGCTGCTCAGCGCTCAGCTCATTGCTGTGCACATACGCCTCGAGCGTTTCGAGCGAGATGCCAGGGTCCAGTTCGCCCAGTTCCAGTGTCGCAAGATCGCGCATGAGCCAGTCGGGGTTGTCGAGTTGCCCGATCCACTCGTTGACGATCTCGGGTTCGGTTTCTGGAACTGCTCCAAACGAGCTCTGGTCGAGATCTCCCGCGATTTGCGCAACTGACACCGGGCACGCACAGAGCATGACACAAATTCCAGCGATGGTTCGTATGCGAAGCATCAATGCACTATACCGCAACGGGGGCCCTGAGGTTCATGCGCTGAGTAGATCGAACATCGACTGCTGGTTCTCGTCGAGCCAGTGGGCCTTTCGCCAGACGGCCGTCAGCAACGGTATGTGCTGCTCATTGAGCTCGGAACCAACCGACGCGAGGGCTTCGTCGATCATTACCGCGGGCATCAGCCCCGCGATGGTTCGCGCGTCGCCCTGCCCGCCTTGCTGTCGGAAGCCACTCCAGAACGCGACGAGCCGATCTCGTGAGGGCTCTGGCGGGACCTGCATGGCACTCTGTCCGGGTTGGGGCGCGACAAGCGACGCGTGCACGAGCGCCTGGGCGAGCTCGCGATCGCGCGAGCCGAGTCGTGTGTTGTCGAAATCGCAGATCGCGACAAGGGTATCACCCCTGAAGATCATGTTGCCCGGGTGCCAATCGCCGTGCACAATCGCGGGAGGCCGAGCGTTCGCCTGTGCCAGCTCGTGCCCGTATTTCACGACCCGCGTGCATCCATCCACGGTCCCATCAGGGAGCAATGACGCGTTCGCATGGAGCACTGACAAACGCGTGGTGTCGATTGTCACTGCTTCGATCGCGGGCTCAAAGCTAGTCTCAACGCGATCCATTACGCCGTGCGTTTCACTGAGAAGGGAGCCCAGCTCCTGCGCGTGTGCTGGGTGTTGCGGATTAAATCGCTCGCCTTCGATAAAGACGAACAGCTCGTAGACATGATCGTCGTGCTGCACCATCGAGTTCCGCTCGCCATCAGTCGCGAGAAGCGGGGGCACACAGAGCCCCTGTGCCATGCAACCAAGGAGCACCTCATGCCCGAAGCAGACCAGCGCGGGCATATCGAGCCCACGCGCTCGGCGTTTGAGCAGCAGCATGCCACGCTCCGTGTCCAAGATCGCCTTGGGTGAGTACACCGAGCCCTCGGGCAGTTCTCTGATATCTTTGATCTGCCCCACGCGGTAGTGGCGCAGCACCGCTTCGATCTCCCGCTGGCTTAGTTGCTGACGCGACGATGCCATGGCGGGGTCTCACAGGGATTGCGCAAGCCCGATGGGCTCACTCGACATTCTGGACCTGCTCCTTGATGCGATCGATCGCGCCCTTGATCTCTACAATCAGGCGGCTCATCTTCGCATCGGGGCTCTTGCTCGCGATGGTGTTGGCCTCGCGGAGAAGCTCCTGAGCAAGGAAATCCATGGTGCGCCCGATGGGTCGCCCGGACTCATCGCCCAGCATATCTCGAAAGTGCACGAGGTGCTCACCCAATCGCGAGATCTCCTCGGCGATATCTGTCTTCTCGGCGTACACCGCGATCTCACGGATCAAATCTCGCTGCTCGATATCAGCGCCGCTGTCGCTGATCAGCGATTCCATGCGCGTCTTGAGTCGCTTCTCATAGTCCGTGATCACCCCGGGCGCGAACTCGTTTATCTTTGAGAGTCGCTCTGCGATGAAGTCGAGGTGACTCACCAGATCATCGTGCAGAGCCACGCCCTCGCGTGTGCGCATCGCGATCAGGTGTTCGAGCGAGAGCTTCACGAGCGGGACGATCCCGCCCCGGGCACGCTGCAGACGCGATTCGGTGTCAGCAGGGGGGCACAGAACGCCCGGCAGCATCACCAGCTCGCCCACACCGATCGATTCGATCGGGACCCCGGTCGCTGCGGTTATTTGCTCGCTGTACTTGCGAAGTGCACCGATATTGATCTCTTGTGCCGCGCCCTCATCGGTGTCTGTGCACGAAACCGTGACGGTGACCGAGCCGCGTGAGAGCGTGGCGCGAACAACCTGCTCGATCTCTGGCTCGAGCGACGCGAGTCGCTCGGGGATGCGGGTGCCAATCTTGAGAAACTTGTTATTGACGCTGCGCACTTCGACGCTGTACACCGATCCGGTGTCACTGCCCGACGCGTCTCCAAAGCCCGTCATGCTGCGAATCAAGTGCGTGCTCCTGTGGGGTCAGAATCAGTAGTCGTTTTAGCTTGGTTCATCAGTCGTGGGCTCGTCGGTGCTCGCGGGGTCTTCGCCCGAAGCATCCGTGTCCGATTCAACGCTGGGGGTCGAGTTCATAGTGTCTTCGATCGCCTGCTCAGGATCAATGATCTCGCCGTCTGTGGCTTCATCACCTGATTCTTCATCGCCGCCCTCGATCGCTTCACCGATCGGTCCCGAGCCGTTCTGTGCAGGGGCGTTGATCGTGGGCACATTCGAAGCGGGCACCTGTGGGCGCGTCGCGAAGTTCAGCACGATGGCAACGCATAGGAACAATACAAAGATCGAGACGGTCGCGATTGTGAGCACATCGCCTGTTTTTGTACCGAACGCTGTCTGGCCCGCGCCTCCGCCGCCACCCCCAGCGCCGAATGCGCCGCTGAGACCACCCCCCTGCGGGCGCTGAATCAGCACGAGCAAGATCATCGCGATCGAGACGAGCAGAAACGCACCAACAAGCAGGTTGGTAACGACTGGGTTCCAAGTGTACGCAAGCGTCGGAACGCTCTGTGCAAATGCGGTATGGATCGTCAGACTCAGGTCCACAATCGGCTCCCGGTGTTCATTCTCGTGTATTGCCCGGGCCCGAACCGGGCCGCATCAGGGCAGGGGCAAGTCTAGGCGCTGAACTAACTTGCTTCAGATCATCAGCCCGATCAGACGCCCTGCGCCACGCTGCTGCGGATGATGCTCAGGAAATCGTCGGCCTTCAGCGACGCCCCGCCGATGAGCCCGCCATCGATGTCGGGCATCGCCATCAACTCGCCCGCGTTGCCCGGCTTCATCGAGCCCCCATAAATGACCCGGATCGCGTCCGCCGCCTGCTGGTCGTACATGCTCGCGATCAGCTCCCTGATTTTCGCATGAGCGTCCTGAGCATCGTCCGGAGTCGCTGTTTTGCCCGTCCCGATCGCCCAAACGGGCTCGTAGGCGATGACCACCGATTCCAACTGATCCTTACTGACTCCTTCGAGCCCCGCTCGGATCTGATGCTCGTTGATCGCATCAGTTTTCCCGCCCTCGCGCTGCTCGAGGGTCTCGCCGATACAGAGGACGGCTTGGAGCCCCGCAGCGAGCACGGCTCGGGTCTTCTTGTTGATGGTGGTGTCAGTCTCGCCCAGCACATGGCGACGCTCTGAGTGCCCTATGAGTACCGATCTGACGCCACAATCTTCGAGCATATTCAGCGAGATTTCGCCGGTGAATGCCCCATCCCCTTCGTGGTATGCGTTCTGAGCCCCGAGCAGGATATCGGACCTATTGATCTTGGTGCTGATCTCGCGAAGATACACCAGTGGGGGATAGATCGCGACTTGGACATCTCCAATTTCGGTAAGACCGGAAACAAGGGAGGATGCGAGCTCGTTTCCGCTCGCGGCGTCGGTGTTCATCTTCCAGTTTCCGCCGACGAATGGGGTCCGAGTTGGCATCTTAAAACTCCCCTTGTGGGATGGGATTTGCGATTTGATTGATCCGATGTATCTTGTGAGTCTAGCGTAATGACAGGGCAAAATGCCCAGTATCGCGCCCGCGAATCGACTTCGAGGAATAAACGCATGATCAGCAAATCAGATGAGTGTACAGATGTTGATGTCGTCATTGTCGGCGGCGGCCCGAGCGGTACCACCGTTGCCTCGCTTCTCAAGAAATACAGCCCCGATCTGAGCGTGATGATCCTCGAAAAGGCTAAGTTCCCCCGCGAGCATGTGGGTGAGTCTCAGCTCCCGGGCATCAGCGCCATCCTCGATGAGATGGGCGTCTGGGAGAAAGTCGAAGCCGAGAACTTCCCCGTGAAGCTCGGCGCCTCGTACACATGGGGAAAGAGCGCCGAAGTCTGGGACTTTGACTTTTTCCCGGCCGAGGAGTTCCTCGACGAGGAACGCCCCGCAAAGTACGAGGGGCAGCGTCGATACACGGCCTTCCAGGTCGAACGCGACCGATACGACGAGATCCTGCTGCGCCATTCCGAAGAAATGGGAACGATCGTTCGCGAAGAAACGATGGTCCGCGAGGTCATGGTCGAAGGCGACCGCATCGAGGGGCTGAGACTCGATTCGGGCGAAGTCGTCAGGGCTCGTCACTATGTCGATGGCTCCGGGCATGTCGCACTGCTGCGCAAGGCCTTGGGCGTCGAGAGCGAAGCACCGACACAACTTCGCAATGTCGCGTTCTGGGACTATTGGGACAACGCCAAGTGGGCGATCGAGATCGGGGTCGGAGGCACGCGTGTACAGGTACGCTCGCTTCCCTACGGCTGGATGTGGTTCATCCCGCTCGGACCATCTCGTGCATCGGTCGGGCTCATCTGCCCAAGCGAGTATTACAAGGAATCGGGGATGTCGCCCAAGGATCTGTATCACAAAGCGATCGAAGAGCAGCCGGAGATCCGTGAACTCATCAAGGACGCCCATAGCGATACCGGCGGCAATGTACAAAGCACCAAGAACTGGTCGCACCTCGCGGACCGGCTCGCGGGGGAGAACTGGTGGGTCTGCGGCGAAGCCGCTGGGTTTGCTGATCCGATCCTCGCTGCGGGCATGACCCTCGCGCATGGCACAGCGCGAGAAGTTGCGTATTCGATTCTCGAAGTCGAGCGGGGCGAACTCGATGAAAACTGGGTCAAATCGCAGTACGACGAGAAGGGTCGCAAGAACATCAACCAGCACATCCGCTTCGCCGAGTACTGGTACGCTGCGAACGGACGGTTCACCGACCTGCAAGAGCACTGCAAGAAAATCGCCAAGGATTCGGGGCTCAACCTGAATCCCACCCAAGCATGGCGATGGCTTGCCCAGGGTGGGTTCACGAATCAGAATATCCAGCAGGCGGGGTTTGGTACTTTCGACATCGGATCATCCAAGAAGATCCTCGCCCAGTTCTCTGGCAAGAAGAGCACCTATCAGATCACCAAACTCAACGAGTTCAAGCTCAACCTCAACAATGTTGAAGAGGTCTTTCTTGCAGAACTACGAGAGGGGCGCATTTATCAGATCCCCTGTTACCGACGCGGTGAATCCATGCTGCCTTTGGCAGGCGCATGGAAGACCATGATTGATATTCTCAAGCAGGAATCAGATCTCGAGACCATATACAAGATGCTGAGTGATCGGATTGCACAGACAACCGTGAGTGGTGCTCAAAATATTGGCGTCTTCATCTACCTGCAAGCACTCGAGGTCATGATCAACGAGGGTTGGGTCATCGGGAAGCACAACAAGAAGCGATCGTTGGGGACCTTCCTGGGCGGGCGACTGATCCGTTCGGAGAGCGAGACCCGCGAGGCACTCAAAGACGCGAAGGGCACCATTAAGTTCGCGTTCGAAAAACCAGCCGAATACTGAGAAGCATCGGCTACACGAACCACCAATCACTCGCCCGGGGCGAGTGATTTTTCTTTGTCGTTTGTTTGTTTCTTGGTGCGTGGTTTCGATGACGCTGCTGCGGTGTGAATCTGCGTCTGGCGGGCAACCTTGATCGCGTAGACCCCGATGTACGCAGCCATCATCAGCGCGAGCGCGTAGATGAGGCGCCCTCTGAAGTAGCTGAGCATGACCCCGAGAAATGCGAACACGATACCGATACCGTAGAGCGTGAAGACCGCGCCCTTTACACCATACGCCCGCTTGAGCATGTGATGCAGGTGGTCTGCATCGGGGTCCGACATTTTCTTGCCTGCTAGCTTGCGCCGGAAGATTGCCAGGGCAGTATCGATAATCGGGATCGCGTAGATAATCAATCCAGCTGCGACAAGCCAGGTTTTGCCCGTGTCGCCCAAAGATAGAATCATTACCGCGCTGCAATACCCAAGCAGCAGAGAGCCTGTATCACCCAAGAAGATCGATGCCGGGTTGAAGTTGTGGGGCAAGAATCCGAGACACGCACCCAGAACAGCGAGCCCGAAAATGATGCGGGGCGCATCAAACACACCGTCATCAAGCATGGCGAGTGTGAGTGCAATTGCAATCAATCCAACCATGGCGATGGACGTGACACCTGTGAGCAAGCCGTCAAGGCCATCGATGAAGTTCGCCGCGTTGCAGGCACCGAGTACGAAGATCGCGATAATCGCGGTGCCAGACCAGTAGATAATGTCGAGTTCGATACTTCCGCCGACACCCGGGATTTCGCCGGGTAACGGGATCTGGTAGACCAGGTCCGGGTTATCGAGCAATCGTCCAAGTGTCGGTTTCAACACACCCGCTGCAACATTGATACCTACATTGCCAAGCGCCAGTGCTGCTGCGGCGATGAGCTGACCGCCAAGTTTAACCCGTGGCGGAATGCCCGTGACATCGTCGAGCAGCCCGACAAGCACGATTGAAGTCATGCCCAAAGCGATCCAGAGCGGGACAATCGGGTTTGAGAAGCCATCGGTCATGTGCTCCGGGACCATCTCGTGATATTGAATCAACGAAGATGATTCTGAACCCAAGTAGCTGAAAATGATGCCCGCGATGATGCCCAGATAGACGGCGACTCCCCCGAGATACGCGATCGGCATCTTATGTATTTTGCGTTCTTCAGAAGGGTGGTCAACGATCCCGTTGACTACCGCGAGCTTGCGTACCAACGGTGTCGCGATCACCGTAACGAGAAACGCGACAGCAAAGACCAAAATGTATCCTGAAAGAATATCAAGCTGTGTGGTCGCTGACTCTGCGATCTCTGATGCAAGTGGAAGCCCAGTATCAATCCGTGCAGAATCAGCAATCCCGAGTGGTGAGTCAATCTCAAAGGGATCAGCACCAAACTGTTCAATCAAAGTCATCATGACAGGCGCCCTTCGACCCGATCGGAACGGCACAACTCGGTGTGCAGGTCGCGAATAGTCTGTTCGAGTTGAATTTGTAGTTGAAAACCAATCGCACTTTGGATGCGATCAAGATCGGGTTTGCGATGTCGCAGATCCTCGAATCCCTTGCCGTACGCCTTTGAGTACGGGATCAACTCGATTTTTGATGAAGAGCCAAGAGTGCGGATAACCAATCGAGCAAGCTCTCCGATCGAAATCGGTCGGTCTGAACCGATGTTGTATACCCGGCCTGTACAGTCAGGTGTACGAAGAAGTGCAGGCAACGCCCGCACAACATCGCGAGCGTCACAGAAACAGCGAGTCTGAGTGCCATCGCCAAAGACTCGCAATGGGTCATCCGCATCCGCGGCTTGCACGAAACGAGGAAGCACCATCCCGTATCTTCCAACCTGCCGTGGACCGACTGTATTGAAGAAACGACAACTGACCGTTTCTAAACCGTGCTGCTGTGTGTAACCCATCGCGAGATGCTCGTCAATAGCCTTGGCGTGGGCGTATGACCAGCGGGTGACGGTAGTGGGCCCGAGCAGCAGGTCATCGTCTTCTGAGAAGACGCTGGTGCCGGGTTTGCCGTAGACCTCGGACGACGAAGCGATAAGCACCTTTGCGCGATCATGATCGAGTGCGAATCGAAGCACCTCATCGGTTTCAATAATGTTCGATCGAATCGACCCAACAGGATCACTGAGAACGAGTTCCACACCCACGGCAGCGGCGAGGTGATAGATCTCATCGAATCGCTCTTCGTGTAACTGGAGCAGTCCCTTGCTTACGTTCGATTCGATAAAGCGATATCGATCCTTTACGTGATCAAGATTGCAAAGCCGCCCGGTCGAGAGGTTGTCGATGATTGTGACATCATCGCCATTGCTGATGAGCAGATCAACAAGGTGCGAGCCGATAAACCCAGCACCGCCGGTGACAAGCACGCGTTTAGGCGTGCCGGGTTGTGCGTTTATTGGGTCCTGCACGCCCAAGCGACGACTCCTGGTCTGGATCAAACCGCTTGGGGTGCTTCTTCGGCGTGGTAGCGGTGTGAGGTTCTGATGTTCTTCCGCATGTATCCGCCGGCCGAACTCTTGACACCATTTACAAGCACGCCAAGGAACTCTGCGCGAGTATCACTCAGTTCATTTTTGAGTCGAGCAACCTGGCCTCGTTTCTCTTGCATCGCTCGTGCAACAAGGATTGTCGCGTCAACCTGAGTTGCAAGTGTAACAGCATCGCCGGCAACGATTGCGGGTGCTACATCGAGCAGCACGAAGTCGTACTGTGCCGATGCTTCGGCGAGCACTTCACCCATCTTTGTATTACCAAGCCGTTCAACCACTCGAATGTTTCGCGAACCGGCAGGCATGACATGGAGCCCGTTGTCCAGTTTGTGGATCGCATCGTCGAGTGATTTATCGCCAGCGAGTACCTCAGCAAGCCCGGGGTTGTCTTGGACTCCGAACTCCGTATGGACGCGAGCGCGTCGGAAGTTCGTATCGATCATGAGTACTTTTTTGCCAGAGGCAAGCACAGCTAACGCAAGATTTGTCGAGACACTCGTAGCGCCTGAGCCAGGCATTGCACCGACAACGAGTAGCGTGGTGTGCCCGTGAGCACTCATTTTCTTCGCGACTTTCGTGCGAAGCTGTCGGTAATGCTCTGCGAGCACGGAGTTGGGGCTATCGCTGAATACTGTCGCGAGCGAGCCATGCTTTGCTGGATCTTCCTCAGCATCTGGGATCAAGCCCAATATAGGCGTTCGCGGGATCAACGCGATATCAGCTGGGCTCTTCACTCGTTGGTCGAGCATCTCGAACATGACGAGAATGCCAGAGACCAGACCCATGGTTAAGAAGATGCCTGCTGGGATCATGATGTAAAGTACAGGGAATGAAGGTCGATCAGGCACGTTCTCGGCCTTTACGACCTGAATACGGTTCGCAGTGCTTAGTCCGGCAGACTGATTAATCGCAGACAGGTTCGCCTCGTGTTCACCTTTAAGAGTAAGGATGTTCTCGATCTGGCGGTTAATCTCGATGATTTCCTCAGTCAGTTTGGTTAGTTCATTTACCCGTATAGCAAGATCTTCTCGCTGCGAAACAAGCTCTTCAATCTGAGCCGTAAACTGACTCAACGCCATGCGAGTTGCTCCGACACGAGACTCAAACGCCTCTATCAATAGCTCTTCACGAGTTGTCTCAAGCTGCCTCTTCGTAGCTTGCAGCGTCTGGACAGACTGTTTGTAGCTGCGATGCTCTGGTCCGATCCCGTCCAACTCTAAGGAAATGAGGTTTGACTCGAAATCGATAACGCGCTGTTTGAGCGTCATAATCTGTGGGTATTGTTCCACTTGATTTCGTAGAGTTGAGTCATAGGTGATAGCCGTATTCTTACTGAGCTGGGCCTCATCGCCGGATAGAATTACTCTGTATGCCTCGATCTGTTGTTGGAGCTGGATGATCTGTGCGTTGACCAGGGTGAGCATCTGGGCTTCCGCAGAGTCTTCTGCGTTGATGTTATTCAGGCTCTTTTCTTGCAGTATTCGATTCTTGCGGTTGGTCAACTCTGCGAGCTTTGAGTCGGACTCTGTCATCGCTTTTCGAATTTGTTCTTTGTGTTGGGTGATATCCGAACTGTTCCCAGAAGTCAGGAACTGCAGATAGTTCTCTTTCACAAGACGCACCAAGCCAGCGGCATCCTCTTTGTCACCGACTGTGACTGAGAGCTGAATCAAATAGCTGTTGGGAATGGCATTCGCTTTGATGATCTTTTCGATATCCTCATAAGCATCAATGACATCGAAGTTCTTGCCAACCGTGTAGTCACGATACCAACCTGGGGCTTCGGACTCCAAGCGGGAGTCAGCTAACACAGCGTTTCTAATCAACTCCCCTTTCAGGTTTTCGACTTGGGTGCCCATAAATCGAGCCATCTCATCCTCATCAATGGTGTCGACATTGATTTCTGAGATTTCAGTCTGGACAGGTGAGCATTGAAAGAGCACTGTCGACTTGTACTTCGGGAAGAAGTTCATGAAAAAGACATGCCCAACGACGCCGAGGAAGGCCCCAACAAAGAACGAGCCAACAAGCACATATTTGTACTTCTGCAACATCTTTAGAGGGTCGAAAGCAGCCGCGGTGTTGCCGCCGGCGCCGGATCCAGGTCGGGGTGAACCCGCATGTGATCTTGTGTTTGGGGTGCTGCTCATTTCGCTGCTCCAAGTAAGTTCGCCAGGTCCGTAGTTATCGGACTGAGGTGCTTGCGATTCATGGTTATAGAGATCGCATGATGGTTCATCGGTTCGATCAGTTCTCGCCTGTGTTGAGTTCCTGTTCAAACTCGTCAATGTTCTGCTCGAGTTCGGGGAAGTTGTCGGGTGCAGAGCGTAAAACCGATCGAGCATCGTTGATCTTCGATCGAGCGTCTTGAGCGTCACCCCTCTTCATCGCAAGCTTTGCTGTGCTGATCTGCATAGCAACTCGTGCTTGTACTGAGTTGATGAAGTTGCTTCCGATCTTGATCATCTGCTCGGCTTCGTCGTATTTTCCCAATGATATGTAGATGCTTGCCATCGTTTCATACGGCTCGCTGACCCCGATGTTCTTAGAGATCGCATTTTCGCCGTAGCTGAGAGCTTCCTCAACGCGGCCTAGCTCACTCGAAAGCACATATGCGAGGTTATTGTTCATTTCCCAATCGTCCGAGAATCGATTGAGGCCTGCCTTCCATATCTGGGCTGCCTGCTCATGCTCTTGCTTGTTGAATAATGATGTCCCGTGGAGTCGGTATGCCCGTAACACGATTGGATTTGGTGTATCAGCGCTCTCAAGAGATTCAAGGATTTCATATGCACGCTGAGGCACACTCTCTTCTCTGACCAACCGATGTGCGATAAAGTAATCAAGCCAGTTTCCAACTTCTGTATTTGTATTGCGGCGTTTGAGCGTGTCGAGATATGCGATGTGCTCCTCGACCGGTCGATTCTCAAAGAAGCGTGAGAGATTGGTCGCCCAGTTGGACAGCTCGCTGTCGTTATTCACAGAGAGATCAAATGCCTTGGTGATCTGTTGCTGGGCAAAGTCATCTCGTCCGCGTGCTTGCAGCACCAATGCTTGTGCGGCCAGCAAACCTGAGTT
>Ga0316189_10005361_pt1 | contig 12288 bp, 14 predicted proteins | sample LowCovwburrow_MG_FD_204930 | JGI IMG/M metagenome (GOLD analysis project Ga0316189, IMG submission 204930) | Coastal sediment microbial communities from Maine, United States - Lowes Cove worm burrow | ecosystem: Environmental > Aquatic > Marine > Coastal > Sediment | place: USA: Maine... | reverse complement strand
AGCATCGAGAGCCCGGGCCAGGGTCGTCAGATGATCACAGCCAGTCTGGGCATCGCCCTGCTTCCGGATCATGGCACCGATGCTGGCGATCTGCTGACCAAGGCGGATCTGGCCCTGTACGAGGCCAAGGAAGCCGGCCAGGCCCAATGGCGGCTCTATCGCGAGACGGACGGCGCCCTTGAACGGATCAAACAGAACGTCTACTGGAAAGCCAAGGTGGAGGAGGGGCTGTCGGAAGACTACTTCGTGCTTTATCTCCAACCGATACACGACATAGCCCGGGGCGCCGTATCGCATTACGAGGTGCTGCTGCGGATCAGGGACGCCAGTGGCGCGGTAATGGCGCCCGCGCCGTTCATCGATGCCGCAGAGCGAAACGGGCTCATCCATCAGGTGGACCGGCGCGTGCTGAGCAAAGCGTTGGAACTGCTGGCGGATGTGGCTGCAATGGGCTACAGCGTTCACTTCTCCGTCAATTTGTCCGCTCATGCCTTGAGCGATGAGGGCTTGCTGGGCCATCTGGAGGCGGAGTTGCGTCGCACCGGAGTCGATCCTACCCATGTCATTCTGGAGATCACCGAGACTGCGGCGGTGGCGGATTTCGCGGCCGCCCGGCGCTTGATGACCGACATAAAATCATTGGGGTGCCACTTCGCGCTGGACGACTTCGGTGTGGGATTTTCTTCGTTTTACTACCTCAAGCAGTTGCCCATCGATTTCGTCAAAATCGATGGTTCGTTCATAACTCAGCTGGCGCGCAGTGTGGATGATCAAATCCTGGTGCGCGCCCTCAGCCAGGTTGCCACCGGGTTTGGCAAAAAGACCATAGCCGAATACGTCGAAAATGCTGAAACCCTGGCTCTGCTGCGTGAGTTCGGGATTGACTATGCTCAGGGTCACCACGTGGGTCGACCGCAACCGGCCAGCGACCTGTTCAGCGTGCTTGCTCAGTCTGCGGGCAATTCGTAGGGCAGGGTTTGCAAGACCAGCGCCGGCCCATCCCCCTGAGCCAAATGAAGGGCTGTTGCGTCAGCCGACGTTTGCAGCACCGCAAGCCCCCGATAACCACCCACCGCGTCCGGAAAAGCCGAGACCACGCGGCCCACCTGCGCCGGCTCGTTCGCATCGCCCACCTGGACGATCGCCTCGCCGGGCTCGGGCCGTGGGCCCGCGCCGGTGCTGAGACCGTACATTCGGCGCTTGACCTTGCCAAGGTAGTGGCTTCTGGCCACAACTTCCTGGCCGGTGTAGCAACCCTTGGTGAAGCTGACACCGCCTACAAGGTCAAGATTCGCCATTTGCGGGACGAAAGCCTCCACCGTAGCCTCATGCACTTCCGGCAACCCGGCCAGGGCATCCAGCAGACCCCACACATCGGGTCCTGCCGCCGGCAAATCACCCAGGCGACGCCACATTTCCAACGCTCTCCCGGGTTCGGCAATCAGCTCGAAGCGAGGTTTGGCGCCTGGCAATCGAATCACCGTTACAGGGCCGTCGCAACTGTCGGAAACCGAGACCGGCACCGATTCCACGTTTTGCCGCAGCAATTCAGCCGCCCCCTCCCCAGATAGGCCGATGCGTACCAGATCTTCACTGACGTCCTGCAACTGTACGTCCGCCCGCATCACATACATGCGCAGTCGCGACTGGACAGCAGCCAGCCGCGATACCGGCATTTGCAAAAGAAATGCGTCGCCACGACGAATCACCCGTACCACGGCCAGCATGCGCCCCTTGGGATTGCAGTAGGCGCTCAGTTGGCTGCGGCTGAGGCTGACCTGTCGAATGTCATTGGTCAACTGTCCCTGGAGGAACTCAGCGGCGTCCTGCCCAGTCACTTGTAACAGGCCATAATGAGAAAGGTCGGCCATCAGATCTCGGTCGGCAGCCGCTGCGCCGGCTCCGGTATCCCCGAAGGAGATGATTCGGCCGTCTTGGATCACCGCACCGGTCCGTTCGAGTTGTTTGCGCCACTCGGAGTTCATAGATTCGCCGCCGTCATTTCTTGAACGGCCGCCATGGTAGAGGATCCCAGACTTCGCCTCCAGCCAGAGAGGCTCGAGCGAATTGCAAAAAACCGCTCCGGACGGCAATATGTGTTCGCAATTTTGCGCTGCATCAATTGGCCCTGCTTAGTCAGGACTGAAGCGTATTTATCAAGCCACCGAAGCCGCAGCAGGGGTGTGAGTTGAAACAGAAAATCAACCAGAGCAGTCCAAACGAAGAGACCGTGCACCCGTCGGCCGATCCCAACCACGAAAAACGGGAACAGCTTCCCGTGGAAATAGGCGGACGCGGCGGTCTTGATCCAACGCGATACGGTGACTGGGAGAAGAACGGGCGCTGCATCGACTTCTGACGTCAGGGGCTGGGGGGCCCAGCAATGGAAGTCAGCAATCAGGCCAGCCGGCACATTCCGGATATTTGAGAGCGCGGGCGCGGAGCCTGCCTGGGGAGCCTCTGATTTATTCTGGAGGGGCAGATTGGAGGCTGAAATACGCAGATTCAAGGCGCAGCTCACGGGTAAGCAGATCACGGAATAATAGTTGTTCTATTGCCAGGATCTGCAACGACGAAGCTGTGCATTTAAGTCCCAAGATGCACGTTCACGAATAGATCAGAGGCTCCCCAGTTTGCCTGCGCCGGTATCCCGCGACCATCAAGCCCATCGGGTCCGCGGGGGCCAATTGAATCGATGGGTTTGCAGAGACGAGGAAGTACAGATGTCGACCGACAATCGTCCGCTCTCGCCGCATCTACAGGTCTACCGACCGCAGCTGACGGCGGTGTTGTCCATCACCCACCGAATGACCGGCGTTGCCCTGGCTGTCGGTACGCTGGTGCTGGTTTACTGGCTTGTGTCGGCCGCTGGCGGCGCCGAAAGCTATCGGGCCGCTCAGGCGGTGCTGGACAGCTGGCTGGTGAAACTCCTGCTGTTCGGTTGGACCTTCGCCCTCTACTACCACTTGGCCAACGGCCTGAGGCACCTGTACTGGGACACCGGCAACGGATTCGATCTTGAGACCGTGTATCTGTCCGGGAAGATCGTCGTCGGGACCGCGGCCGTCTTGACCGTGTTGACCTGGATCATCGCCTGAGCGCATCGAGGAAATCATGAGCATACGTACTCCGCTTGCCCAAGCAAAAGGGCTGGGTTCAGCCAAAGAGGGCGTCGCCCACTGGTGGGCTCAGCGTCTCACCGCGGTGGCACTGCTGCCTCTGGTGATCTGGTTTGTGATTTCGCTGATCGGGCTGGTGGGCCAGGACCACGGCGCCCTGGTCAGCTGGCTTCAGTCACCGATACAGACCGCCCTGATGGTGCTTCTTCTGGTCGCGACGTTCTACCACGCACAGCTCGGGCTGCAGGTGGTGATTGAAGACTACGTGCACAGCGAGGGGATTAAGGTGGCCTCCCTGCTGGGGATGAAATTTGTCACTTTTCTGCTCGGCGCCATTGCCGTCGTGTCCGTGCTGCGTATCGCATTTGGAGGCGCCTGACCGTCATGTCCAACCAGTACAGCATTACCGACCACAATTACGACGTGGTTGTCGTGGGCGCCGGCGGCGCCGGACTCAGAGCCACCTTTGGCATGGCTGAGAAGGGGTTGAAAACGGCCTGCGTCACAAAGGTATTCCCGACACGCTCGCACACGGTTGCGGCTCAGGGTGGCGTGTCAGCCGCGCTGGGCAACATGGGTCCGGACGACTGGCGATGGCATATGTACGATACGGTCAAGGGATCAGACTGGCTCGGCGACCAGGATGCCATCGAGTACATGTGTCGCGAGGCAATCCCCGCCATTATTGAATTGGAACACTACGGGCTGCCATTTTCGCGCACCGAGGAAGGGAAAATCTACCAGCGCCCGTTTGGCGGAATGACCACCAACTTCGGGGAGGGCAAAGCCCAGCGGACCTGCGCCGCAGCCGACCGAACCGGTCACGCGATGCTGCACACCCTTTATCAGCAGGCACTGCGGCACGATGCGGAGTTTTTCGTTGAGTACTTCGCGATCGACCTGCTGATGGATGGCGACGCATGCCGCGGTGTCATCGCCTTATCGATGGTGGATGGCACGCTGCACCGGTTCAACGCAAACATGACGGTGCTGGCCACCGGCGGTTACGGGCGGGCCTACTTCTCCTGCACCTCGGCCCACACCTGTACTGGCGACGGCGGCGGCATGGCGGCCCGTGCCGGGATACCGCTACAGGACATGGAGTTCGTCCAGTTCCACCCCACCGGTATATACGGTGCGGGCTGTCTGATTACCGAAGGCGTGCGCGGAGAAGGGGGCTACCTGACCAACTCCGACGGCGAGCGTTTCATGGAACGGTACGCACCCAACGCCAAGGATCTGGCCTCGCGGGACGTGGTATCGCGGTCAATGACCGTCGAGATTCGGGAAGGACGGGGCGTGGGCGAGGAGCGGGACCACATTCACCTGCACCTGGAGCATCTCGGGCCAGAGGTGATCAACGAGCGCCTCCCGGGCATCGCCGAGAGCGCAAAAATATTCGCCGGCGTCGATGTCACCCGTGAACCCATACCGGTGCTGCCGACGGTGCATTACAACATGGGAGGCATACCCACCAACTATCACGGTGAGGTGGTGACTTTGAAGGACGGCAACCCGGACCATGTGGTGCCCGGCTTGATGGCCATCGGTGAGGCGGCCTGCGTATCTGTTCATGGCGCCAATCGTCTGGGCTCAAACTCTTTGCTTGATCTGGTGGTGTTCGGCCGCGCCGCGGCCAACCGTTGTGCCGAAACCCTGACACCGGGCGCCCAACCCAAATTTGCGCCGCAAGAGGCGACTGACGCGGCACTTGAGCGGTTGGAACGGGTTCGAACCGCGAGTGGTGACACGTCGACGGCAGAACTGCGACTGCGCATGCAGCGGATCATGCAGAACAACGCAGCGGTGTTTCGTACCGGCGAAACGCTGGACGAGGGTGTCCGTCTGATTCAGGACTGCTATGCAGCCTTCGACGATATCAAGATGCTGGATCGAGGGCTGATCTGGAACTCTGACCTGATTGAATCCCTCGAACTGGACAACCTTCGGGTGTGCGCCGTGGCCACCTTGGAGTCGGCGGCAAATCGAGCCGAGAGCAGGGGCGCCCAGGCGCGGGAGGACTTTCCAGATCGCAACGACGATGAATGGATGAAACACACTCTGGCCTGGGTCGGCGATGACGGCAAAGTCCAAATCGATTACCGGCCGGTCCATTCGTACACGCTGACGGATGAGGTGGAGTACATACCACCCAAAGCCCGTGTCTACTGATCACTGAGGGAGAGGATTTTCATGGCACAGTTCAAGCTTCCAGCTAACTCAGTCATCGGCAAGGGCAAGCACGTAAGAGCACCGGAGGGCGCCCGCAACACAAAGTCATTCCGCGTGTATCGTTGGAACCCGGACGACGGGCAAACCCCGGTGGTCGATACCTTTGAGGTGGACCTGGATCGATGCGGACCCATGGTGCTGGACGCCCTGCTCAAGATCAAAAACGAAATGGACTCAACGCTTACTCTGCGGCGCTCGTGCCGCGAAGGCATCTGCGGATCCTGTGCCATGAACATCGATGGCACGAACACCCTGGCCTGTACCAAGGCAATCGATGATATCCAGGGCGAGGTCAAGGTGTATCCGTTACCGCACATGCCTGTCATCAAGGATCTTGTGCCGGACTTGACTCACTTTTACGCGCAGTACGCCTCGATCAAACCCTGGTTACAAACAACCACCCAACCACCAAACCGCGAGCGGCTGCAGTCCAAGGACGACCGGGCAAAGCTGGATGGGCTGTATGAGTGCATACTCTGCGCCTGTTGTTCGACCAGTTGTCCCAGTTATTGGTGGAACGGGGATCGCTACCTGGGGCCGGCCATTTTGTTACAGGCCTACCGTTGGCTGGTTGACAGCAGGGACGAGTTCACCGGGGAACGGCTGGACAATCTTGAGGATCCTTTCCGTCTGTATCGATGCCACACCATACTCAACTGCACCAAAACCTGTCCCAAAGGGCTGAATCCAGGCAAGTCAATTGCAGAAATAAAGAAGATGATGGTGGCGCGCCGATAACAGGCACGCTGCCGGGTGCGGACGCGCTCACCGGGATCGTGCCATGAGTCAGGAGGAATCATGTCACGCAAATCGATGCTGATCTGGCGCTGTCGACGCGGCATGAAGGAATTGGACATGTTGCTGCGAGGATATCTGGACAATTTCTACGACAGTGCCCCCGTGTCAGAGCAACGCGTCTTTGAGCGACTGCTCACCCTGCAGGATCCAGATCTATACAACTACTTTACCGGCCGAGATCACGCGGAGGACACGGATGTCCAGGCCCTGGTCGAACGAATCAGACAGCGCACTTTCGATTGAACTCCGGCCATCATGGGCGCTGCTGGTGTACCTGCTGGTGCTCATGATTCTGGCCTCACTTGCCATTCTCAACTTTCCCCTGACACTCCTGCTGCGCCTGCTGCTGTGCGTGCTGGCGGCACTGATGCTATTGCGTCAGTGCGCTCCGCAGCTTGGACTCGCCGGGCAACCGCGGATCGAAAGGCTGCGCTGGACCTCAGATGGCCGCTGGTTGTTGGAACAAGGTGGGGAATGGCGGCCGGCAACCCTGACCTACGCCTACGCCCGCACCGGCTTGCTGGTGTTGCGATTCCGATTGCCCGGGTGCGGGCGGAGAGATCTGTTTTTGCCCTGGGACAGCCTGGATGCACAGGCCGCACGCCGGCTCAAGCTCCGCCTCAGAACCAGTGGCCTACGACGCTAGCGAAACCATTAGCCTCTGATTTATTCTGGACGAAGCAAATTGAAGGCTAAAATGCACAGATTCGAGGGGTGGATCGCGGGGCAGATCGCAGGTAATAGTCGTTCTATTGCCAAGATCTGCAACGATGAAACTGTGCATTTCAGTCCCAAGATGCACGTTCACGAGTAGATCCTTAGATCACCACATCCCAGCAGGCAGATCGGAGCGTGCGAATCCGGGAGGCACCAGCACGGTATTCGACGGTGGCCGCTGGGCGTTCGGTACTGGATAGTCCAGGGTGTAGTGCAAGCCCCGGCTTTCCTTCCGCTTCAGGGCGCAGCGAATGATCAGTTCTGCCACCAGGGCAAGATTGCGGAGTTCGATCAAATTGCTGCTGACGCGAAAGTTGCCGTAGTAATCGTGAATCTCGTGACGCAAGGTCTCTGCGCGCCGGGCGGCCCGCTCCAGCCGCTTGGTGGTGCGCACGATGCCGACGTAGTCCCACATAAATCGGCGCAGCTCCTCCCAGTTGTGGCTCACAACCACTTCTTCATCGGAATCCGTAACCTGACTTTCATCCCAAGCGGGCAAACTGGCCGCCATATCCGGGCTGTCACTCTGCGAGATGTCGCGGGCCGCGCTGGCACCGTATACCAGGCATTCCAGCAGCGAGTTGCTGGCCATGCGGTTGGCGCCGTGAAGTCCGGTGAAGGCCGCCTCACCAACGCAGTAGAGATTGGGCAGATCAGTCCGGCCCCGGTGATCTGTGATAATGCCGCCACAAGTGTAGTGCGCAGCCGGAACGACCGGCAGGCGGTCATGGGCCATGTCCAGACCCAATTCCAGACAACGGGCATAGATGGTCGGAAAGTGCTCCCGGATAAACCCCTCCGGCATATGCGTCGTGTCCAGATATACACAGGGCAAGCCAAGCCGCTTCATTTCATGGTCTATTGCACGGGCGACGATGTCCCGGGGCGCCAGCTCCAGCCGTTGATCAAATCGATGCATGAACCGCTTGCCGTCCGGCAACACCAGATGCCCCCCCTCGCCTCTAACCGCTTCGGAAATAAGGAAATTGCGCGCTTCCGCATGATGCAGGCAGGTCGGATGGAACTGAGTGAACTCCATGTTGACGGCCCGGCACCCGGCCCGCCAGGCCATTGCAATGCCGTCACCCGTGGATGCGTCGGGGTTGGTCGAGTACAGATATGCCTTGCTGGCACCGCCAGTTGCGATCACGATCCAGCGCGCCTGAACCACCTGAACCCGTTGGCGCTCCGTATCGTAGATGTAGGCGCCGAGGCAGCGATTCGGGCGCAGTCCGACCCGACGCCCGGTGATCAAATCCACCGCTACCGCGTGCTCGAGCACGTTCAGATTCGGTTCGGCCCGAACCCGTTCCTCAAGCGTGGTGTGGATCGCGCGGCCGGTTGCATCCGCTGCATGGACGACGCGGCGGTGACTGTGACCCCCCTCTCGGGTCAAGTGAAAATCGACACTCCCGTCGGCTCGAGACTCTTGTGTGAAGGCAACACCGAGCTCAGCCAGCCAGTCGATCGCTTCGCGAGCGTGTTCCACCGTGAAGCGAACCGCCGCCGGATCGCACAATCCAGCCCCCGCATCCAGCGTATCCTGCACATGCGACTCAAGGGAATCCCGCGCATCCAATACCGCAGACACACCACCCTGGGCCCAGTAGGTACTCCCGGCGGAGGCGAGCTTTTTGGATAGAATGAGAGCGCCCAGCCCTTTGGGCAAGCGCAGCGCAAGACTCAAGCCGGCGGCGCCGCTGCCGATGATCAATACGTCGGTGCACAGGTAGTCTTCGCTTGGTTGAGCATGATTCATAGGATGAGTTATGGTCGCGGACGGCCGCCTGTAAGCGCATTTGAAACGAATATAGCTGTATGGCCGTCCCCGCGCGAAACTATTTGCAGGGCCGGTGGTCAACCACACAGGCAATGTGGCATTGCCTTGGAACGGTAAAGGGGTTTGCCCGAATGGGCGATGTGGGAACTGATCGAGAACTGGTCGAGCGGGTAAAGCAAGGTGAGAAAAAGGCGTTTGACCTTCTGGTCCAGAAGTACCAGTTCAAGATCGTCAAACTGGTGTCCCGTTATGTGCACGACCCGTCCGAATCAATGGATGTGGCGCAGGAAGCCTTTATCAAGGCCTATCGTGCGCTGCCGGGCTTTCGCGGAGACAGCGCGTTTTATACATGGCTATACAGGATCGCCATCAACACCGCGAAAAACCACCTGGTGGCCATGGGTCGGCGGCCACCCAGCAGCGACATCGATGCTCAGGATGCCGAGCAGTTCGCAGGAGACTCTTTGCTCAAGGAGATCGCGACTCCGGAGCATTTGCTGTTGAAGGACGAGATCGAACAGGTGGTGTACAAGGCGATCGAGGATTTGCCGGAGGACCTGCGGACGGCAATAACGCTCCGCGAACTGGAAGGGCTGAGTTACGAAGAAATCGCCCAGTCGATGGGATGTCCGATCGGAACGGTCCGATCACGCATTTTCCGGGCACGCGAAGCGATCGACACGAAACTCCGCCCGCTTTTGAGTTGACGCCTTGCGGCGACAGGTGAACAAGAATGACCGAGCACTCAGACGAACAATTATCGGCCTTAGTTGACGACGAATTGGAACCCAACCAGCATAGCCTGCTGATCCGGCGCCTCGAGCGAGATCAAGCCCTGCAGGGCAGATGGTCCCGCTACTATCTGATGGGCGAGGCCATTCGTCGGGACCTGAGTGGTGACCTGGCAGTCGATCTTGCGCAGCGTGTCCATGAATCCATACAGGGTGAGGCACCGCTTACGCCAGAAGTACACGGACAGACGGTGACCAGGTCATGGCCACGATCGGCGACAGGATTCGCAGTGGCCGCTTCGGTAGCCGCGATCGCGTTGGCGGTATTCAAACTGACGGGCGAACCCGGAATATCCGAGATACCCGTGGCCCAGCTCGATCCTCTCCAGGGACAAGACACGCCAACGGTTGTATTTAAACGGGCAGGTGTTCAAAACCCGGTGGAGAGTCCTCAACAGCCACCGGCCACGGTGGCGACGCTGGATCGCTCACCCCGCAACCCAGACCCGATCGGCCGGGGCCTCGGTTCCGACGGTACCATCTACAACATGTTCTCTACGGCCCGATGGGTCTCTCAAGACAACCCGCGCTAGTGGATCGTTTTGAACGCGAACAGCCCGATTTGATGTTTGAGTATCGAGTCCAATTGGCCGGCACCGGATTGAGGATCGCACACCGATGGTCGTTCACACTCCAATCCGCCAGCGCGCCCGAAACCCGTTTTTTCGCGATCTACGCCCAGGAATCCGCACGTTGATCAGATCCCTTAGCGCCATACTGCTTAGCATGCAGCTGTTTCTGGGGGCAGTGTCCGCGCATGCATCCGAGTACACCGCCGAGGATTGGTTAAGCCGGATGATGATGGCCGCGCGAGACCAGAGCTATCGGGGAGATTTCGTATACAGCAATGGACTGACCCTGGAGAGCATGCGCATCGTTCACACGATTCAAGAGCATGACGAACTTCAGCGGATTTATACCCTGAACGGAACGCCCCGGGAAGTCGTCCGGCACGGCGATCGCCTGGAAGTGCGGCAAGCCGACGGGCAGAGTTCCCACTTCATCCAACCCAGCCACGCCGCGCCATTTCCCATGCTGAGCGCGCGAGAAATCAATGATCTGGAGCCCCATTACGACCTCAAATTGCTCGATTCGAGCCGGGTGGCCGAACGCATCTGCCAGGGCGTTGCCCTGATACCGCGGGACAGTCTACGTTACGGCCATCGCCTTTGGCTGGACGAGGAAACCGGTCTGCTGTTGAGGGCACAACTGCTGGGTACGAGCGGTGAAGTTCTGGAGGAGCTGCTTTTTACCGAGATCCACATGGAAGAAGGCGACACGGCATGGTCGCCGGCTGATCAACAACAAACAGCACCCGCCAAGACACAGGTCCGGGTCGATGTTCCAGAAAACCAGCAGACCTGGCGGCTTGATTCACCCCCGCCGGGTTTCAAGCGCGTGGCTTATCTGCGTCATCGGGCCTCGGACTCCGACGCACCGGCGGAAAATTTGGTGTTTTCCGATGGTGTGGCCACTGTTTCCGTTTATATTGGTCCAGAGATCGGCGCTCATGGAAAAGTCGAGGGCCTGAGCCGTATGGGCGCCACCCATACCTACGGATTTCGCACCGCACAGGGCCAACATGTCATGGTGGTGGGGGAGGTGCCGGCGGAGACCGCGGAGTGGATTGCGAACGCGGTGGGTCCGACGGAGCGGGTGAGTGATTGAGGAATCGGCTACGGTCCTGTCGGTCGCCGGCGATAGAGCGTGGGTCGAGACGCAGCGCCGCAGATCATGTGACGGCTGTGCTGCCCGTCATGGCTGTGGGTCTGCAGCCCTAAGCAAAGTGCTGGGTATTCGGCGCACACGACTGCAAGTTATCTCACAGATTGAGGTGCAGCCGGGGGATCGGGTGGTTCTTGGATTGCAAGAGCAGGCCCTGATTCGGGGCTCGATTGCGGTGTATCTCATCCCAATACTGTCGATGATCGCCCTGGCCATGGGCGCGGAAGTCGTTTTCGGGACCGACTCCATGTCCGGTGATGAGCCCGCCCTGGCCGGTGGCCTGATCGGAATGATTTTGGGAATGATGTGGTTGAAAATGTTCGGCAGAAAGGTCCAGGCCGACGCACGTTATCAGGCTGTGTTGCTTCGTCGCACGGCGCCGGTGGCGGATTTGGGCCCCCTAGAGAAGTCAAAGACTTCGGGAGACCTTTAATGAATTTTATCGCTCGCGGCGGGGCACTGGCCTCGTTCCTGGCGGGTTGTCTGGTGATCGGAGCGGCGCAGGCGGCGCTTCCTGAGTTCACCGAACTGGTCAAGCAAAACAGCCCGGCGGTGGTCAACATAAGCACCACCCAGAAAACCGCTCGCGGACCCAGCATGGAGCTGCCGGATATACCAGAGGGACATCCATTCGGGGAGCTGTTCAAGCGCTTTTTTGACGAGGAAGGCAGGCCTCCCGAGGAACGTGATTCCGAGTCGCTCGGCTCCGGTTTCATCATCAGCGAAGATGGCTATGTGCTGTCCAACCATCACGTTGTGGAAGGCGCTGACGAAGTATTGGTGCGGCTCAGCGACCGACGGGTGCTGAAGGCCGAGGTGATCGGGTCCGACCCGCAAAGCGATATTGCGCTGCTCAAAGTGGACGCGAAAGATCTGCCCATCGTCCGCATCGGCAGTTCAAAAGCGCTGCAGGTGGGGGAGTGGGTGCTGGCCATTGGCTCGCCGTTTGGATTCGAGCAAAGTGCTACCGCGGGGATTGTCAGCGCCAAGGGCCGAAGCCTGCCCAGGGAAAATTACGTGCCATTCATCCAGACCGACGTGGCCATCAACCCAGGAAACTCGGGTGGGCCACTGTTTGACATGGAAGGTCGGGTGATCGGTATCAACTCACAGATTTACAGCAGAA
>Ga0316189_10005360_pt1 | contig 12290 bp, 10 predicted proteins | sample LowCovwburrow_MG_FD_204930 | JGI IMG/M metagenome (GOLD analysis project Ga0316189, IMG submission 204930) | Coastal sediment microbial communities from Maine, United States - Lowes Cove worm burrow | ecosystem: Environmental > Aquatic > Marine > Coastal > Sediment | place: USA: Maine... | reverse complement strand
GTTCTCCGAACACATTGACACGGTAAAAAGCAAATATGAGAATGCCCACGGAGTTTCTTTTACAGTGGATTATTCCGAACAAAAGCCATCGACGGACACAATTGCGGTTGATCTTGAAAATGAACCTTTCCGAAATAATGATAAAGGCCTGCTCTTCCGACCGGCTGGTCACGGCGCCCTCATAGAAAACCTAAATGAAATTGATGCGGATATAATATTTGTTAAAAACATTGACAACATAGTTCCTGACCATCTTAAAGAGACCACTTACAACTACAAAAAGGCCCTTGCCGGAGTACTATTGGAAACCCAGGAGAAGGTTTTTAACTACTTGCACAAAATAGAAAATGAGTGGAGCCCGGAACTTGAAAAAGAGGTCATTTCTTATGCCAATTCTGAGCTAAACTTTATCCTCTCTGAAGAATATTCAACCCTAAACGATACTGATCGAAAAAGTTCGCTCTTCAATAAATTAAACAGGCCCATTCGTGCTTGTGGCATGGTGGCTAATACAGGTGCCACCGGTGGTGGGCCTTTCTGGGCAAGGAACAGTGATGGATCAATTTCACCACAAATAGTTGAAACAGCACAAATAGATTTAAGTAATTCTACGCAAAAAGAAATTTTCGATAAATCCAGCCATTTCAACCCGGTTGACCTGGTCTGTGGGGTTAAAGATTATAAAAATGAAAAATTTGACCTCACTCGTTTTGTCGATCCGATGACGGGATTTATTACGGAGAAATCTAAAGATGGAAGGGACCTTAAGGCGCAGGAACTTCCCGGCCTTTGGAATGGGGCGATGGCAGACTGGATAAGCATAATGGTTGAGGTGCCAATCGTCACATTTAACCCGGTGAAACAAGTCAATGACCTGCTAAAACCAACGCATCAGCCCGGGTAATGAAATGAAGATGCAACCTTCGTGGCGATTCGATCATCTTATGAGAAAGAAATCAACATGAAAAGGTTCAGTCTCCAATTTTGCATTTTAACAATTATCCTGTTCTCTGGTTCACTACAGGGCCAACATCAGGAAACCAGAAAAGTCAAGCCTTTCAGCAAGCTTATTGTTAGCCCGTTGATTGATGTTGTTTTGGTCAAGGGAACTGAAGAATCTGTTCAGATAGATATTGATGGTGTTTCACCCAAGAAACTAAATGTAAAAAATACGGGCAAGACGCTCAGGATTTTTCTTGACCGGGCACGAATGGGAACTCGAAATGAAAAATTTGTTGATCCCGATGATCCTTCTGTGCTGATTTCTCGAAGCCGGTATGAAGGAGCGAGGATTAAGGCAATTATCACCTACAAGAATTTGAGAAAAATCGAAATCAGGGGTGAAAGTACTTTTGTCAGCGAGGACAGGTTGGGAGCAGAGAAACTAAAGATCAGATTCATGGGTGAAGTGGATGCCCGAATTGCATCTGTTGACGCCAAATTATTCAAATTAGCTGCATACGGCGAGAATGATATTCTGATTAAAGGCGGCGCTGCCAACCGGCAGGTATACAAAATATTTGGCGAAAGTGATATCAATACCGCAGGAGTTAGTTCGGGGGTAACCAAAATCAGTGTTTTTGGAGATGGCACGGTTAGACTGGCCGCAGATCATGTAATCAAGCTGAGCTCCTTTGGAGAATCAAGAATCTATTATGTCGGTAATCCCGACATCACTAAAACCCTGGTGCTGGGGGACACCACCATTAGCCCACTATAGAGGTTGGAAGTCCTTGGACCGGACGAATCCTTCCTTTCTTCCTTGATGAAGAAAGGAAGCAAAGAAATCAAGGGCTGTGATCAAAATAGCTAAAATTCAATTAGTTGCACTAAAAATCCTTAAAACTCCCTTCGGTCAAACACAAGTATTTTTGGCCGCTCCACTAATTCGAATTTCTTAACGCATTTTGATCAATGCCCATGGAGCTAACCCCATTTTTAGCTGTTTCCCTTAAAATTTGGGATTTTACCAACAAGATATTGTGAGAAAAAGCATAATTAGGTGATTAAGGAAGGATTCAACTCTCAATACTATTTTAATGGGATCCTAAGGTCAAATCCAGCTGCTGGATTTTCCATATTTTTAGAAAATGAAATCAATCTCCGCTGAAAAAAATGGCTTCGCTCAGCAAAACCTGCCCAAGCTAGTTTTTAGTTTTTTCTTCCTCTGGGTCAATTCCGGATTCTTCTTTTATTCAAGTGGAAAATACATCACTAGCCAATACCCACAGGAGTGGTTGGGTGCCATAATTGGAGAGGTTGCATTCATGTGGACGATGGGAATAATTTTCAAATCTGCAAGAACCTCCCGATATCTTCCCATCCAATCGGTCCTTGTCATTGCAGGACTTTTCACGAGTATTCTTTATTTCAATTCTGTAAATCAAGTCCCCCTGGTTATTTCAATTTACTTAGCAGTTACCTGGGGTTTATATATTTTCTGGTATTCGGACTTCACACCATTCGAAAGAGATCCGCTAAAAGTTGGCAACAAATTACCCGTGTTCACCCTTAAAGGCATTGACGGGCAACCTGTCAGTTCCATTGATTTCATTGGCAAAAAAGCCCTTTTCCTTTTTTACAGGGGAAACTGGTGCCCTTTGTGTATGACCCAGATCAAAGAGCTGGCCGGGAAATATAAGGAGCTGGAAGAGCGGGGGGTCGTGGTGAATTTGGTGAGTACCCAACCTGAGAAGTTCACCCGAAGCCTCGCCAAAAAACACGGCTTACGCTTCAATTTCCTCATTGATGAAGATGCTAAAGTGGCCCTTGCCCTTAATATTCATCAGAAAAATATCGTCCCACTGGGGATGCAGATATTGGGACATTCATTGGACGGAGTCACACCCACGATCCTGATTACTGACAAGGTAGGAGCTATTATTTTCTCAGAGATTGCTGATAATTACCGGATCCGACCTGAGCCGGATACATTTTTGAAAGTGCTTGATGAGCATGGTAATTAAACATCAAAAAACGAAATTCGATTAGTCAAATAGAACTCCTTCCTTAATTCAACCATTCTTCATATCTTCTGAAAAATTGTCGCTCCATGAAAAAGTTCTTAATATTTTTTATCTGTTTCTTATTCACCTGGAATGCCAACGCTCAACAATCCGGGCCATTTTCCATTGAAGAAGTCCTTTCCAGTTCCTTTCCTTCAGGCCTGATTTCTTCATCTAAAGAAGGACGGCTTGTATGGGTCGAAAATGCAAAAGGAGTGAGAAATATCTGGCTGGCCGAACCACCAAATTATGTTGGTAGCCAGATAACCACCTACACCAGAGATGACGGTCAAGACCTGACCAATTTGCAGTTCTTAAAAGATGAAGGAGCTATCATCTATCTACGGGGAAGCAACACTAACCGGAAGAGTGAGTTCCCCAACCCATCCATCATTGCCAAAGGTGTAAGCCAGGAAATCCATTTATTTAATCTCGCCAGTAAAATGGACACCATAATTGCCAAAGGGCGGTCTCCTAAGATCAATCCTGTAAAAGACGAAATTGTCTTTATCAGAAAAGGCCAGGTCTGGTACAAAAACCTAAATGACCAAAAGGAACCCAATCAATTAATGACAACTCGGGGCAATGCCAGCAACCTGATCTGGTCTCCTGATGGAACCAAACTGGCTTTCGTGAGCAACAGGTCAGATCATAGCTTCATTGGGGTCTATAATTTAGCCGAGGCCAATCTCCGATACCTCAGTCCTTCTGTTGATAAAGACAGCAATCCGGTTTGGTCCCCTGATGGCAGCAAGGCGGCTTTTATTCGCACACCTAATGAGCGTAACCAGTTGATTTTTGAACCGCATCGCTCTGGGCTTCCCTGGTCAATCATGGTGGTTAATGTAAACACCGGAGAGCCAAACGAGCTTTGGAAAGCAGACGAAGGCATGGGAAGTGTTTTCAGGCAAATTTCGGCAGCGAACCAGATTTTTTGGACACAAAATAATTACATCGTCTTCCCTTGGGAAAAGTATGGTTGGACTAATTTGTTCTCGGTTGATACCAAAAGTAAAAAAGTTAACCGCCTGACAAATGGGAATTTCGAAGTCCAGTTTGTTTCAATGTCATGGGATGGAAAAGAAGTCCTTTATTCCTCAAACCAAAATAATATTGACCGCCAACACATCTGGAAATCACCAGCAGATGGCAGTACGGCAGTTCAAATAACTTCAGGCGAAGGAATCGAATGGGCGCCAGTTTCATTACCTAATGGTGATATTATCGCTTTTGCTTCCGGCCCCACCACTCCCGCTTATGCAGCCCGTTGGAAAAATGGAAAAGCCAGTCCCCTGAGGGATAATTCTGACATATCCTTTCCCACCAGGCATCTTGTCAAACCTGAACAAATCATTTTTGATGCAGCTGACGGAATGAAAATTCATGGCCAGCTTTTCAAACCGAAAGACTATAATTCAAGCAAAAAATATCCCGGGGTCCTATTTTTTCATGGCGGGTCACGCCGTCAAATGCTTTTGGGGTTTCATCACCGTGGATATTATCATAATGCTTATGCGCTTAATCAATACCTGGCAAGCCAGGGATACATAGTTCTTTCGGTTAATTACCGAAGTGGCATTGGTTACGGAACAGAATTCAGGGAAGCGCTCAATTATGGGGCAACAGGGGCCAGTGAATTTAATGACGTTCTTGGCGCAGGATTGTATTTAAAAAATCGTTCGGATGTCGACCCTGACAGGATTGGCTTGTGGGGTGGCTCATATGGTGGCTATCTGACCGCACTGGGTTTGGCCCGGGCTTCTGATCTTTTTGCCGCCGGGGTAGACCTTCATGGTGTTCACGATTGGAACGTTGTGATCAAAAATTTCCGGCCTGGTTATAATCCGAATTCCAACCCTGACTTTGCCAAACTCGCCTTTGATTCATCCCCATTGAGTTCAATAGAAACCTGGAGATCGCCGGTGCTTTTAATTCATGGAGATGATGACCGCAATGTGCCATTTAGCGAAACCGTAGATATTGCAGAGTCATTAAGAAAACAGGGGGTAACATTTGAGCAACTGATTTTTCCTGATGAGGTTCATGGGTTCCTCTTGCATCAAAACTGGGTTAATGCCTACCTGGCCACGGCTGATTTTTTTAATCGCAAGTTGAAGAATAAGTGAGGGTATGAAATAGCCGAGTCTATCCAAAAAAACACCAGATCAGTAGCCTAGGGAATTTTGTTACTAGCACTTTTACGAACCAGACCAAGATATAATTTGGCGAAACTCAGATGTTCACTAACATTGAATATGAAGAAATTTGACTCCCAAAAAGCCCCTGAACCGGTTGGTCTATACCCACATGCCCGAAAGGTTGGCAACCTGCTATTTTTATCGGGCATCGGGCCGCGTGAAAGAGGCTCAAAAAAGATCCCCGGGGTAGAACTGGATGAAGAAGGAAATATCACTTCTTACGATATCGAAGTTCAGTGCCGGTCCGTCTTCAACAACATCAAGTATGTTTTGGAAGATGCCGGCGCCAAATGGGAAAACCTGGTAGATGTGACGGTTTTCCTCACCAACATGAAAGATGATTTCAAAACCTACAATAAAATCTATGCAGAGTATTTCAAGGATGCCCAACCCTGCCGGACTACTGTTGAGATCAAAAGCCTGCCTACTCCAATCGCTATAGAACTCAAATGTATCGCCTATGTTGGGTAGTAGTTTTATGTCGTAGAGTGTTTATTGTTAAAAAATCACTACCCATGCAAAAAGCACTAATATTATTATTGATTACCGCCTCACTGAATTGTTACTCCCAGGTGGCTAACCTCACTATTGAGCCAAATCATTCAACCATTGGCTTCAGGGTTCCCATTGCAGACGGCATGACTGCCATCACGGGTAAATTCACTGAATATGATCTAAAAATGATCTATAAAGATGGGGACATAACGAAATCTGAATTTCAACTCACCATCGAAGTCGCTAGCATAAATACTGGCATCCCGGATCGGGATGGTGATTTGCAGTCCGCTGTCTTTTTTGAGGGTGAAAAATATCCGCAAATTCAATTCAAGTCTACCGAAGTGAGGAAGGTTGATAAATCGAAATATTTGATGAAAGGAGACCTGACAATGAAGGGTGTAACCAAGAGTATCGAGCTACCTTTTGAAGTCACCGGGATCGATGGCAATGCAATTGGCGTAAAGATTCGTTCTTCATTAAACAGGATTGACTTTGGTGTTGGGGCTGAGTTTGAGCACACAGACATCCCGAATTTCATCGCAAATGACATCCTGCTGGAAATCGATTTTTGGACAAAAAGGGATAAAAGGTTGGAGTGATTTAACTGAGTTCAGCACAAATCGTCATTCTCGAAAATAATGGCCTTATATTTTGTTAAAGGCCATTATTTATCGGGAATCCCAACTTCACTATCCTGAGATACCGGATAAAATATCCCTTTTTGAAAAATTAAGGGATATTTTTCCGGCATGACGTTCCAGATTTGGGCTTTTGACACTTCCCCTTCGATAAAATTCGCAGTAGATAAAAAAACTCAAAACCCAGTGACATAGGGTTGTCACTCACCCTTTTTCCTTTGTTACCATAAACCAAAAACTTAAAAGAAATGGTAGCAGAAAAATTAGACCTCAGCAAAACAGATCTTGCTTATTACAAAGCCCGCAAAACACCCGAAATCAGGGAGTTGTTACCCTACAATTACCTGACCATCGAAGGTCAGAGTGCACCGGATAACCCGAAATTCATGGAGGCAATTGAGACGCTCTACGCGGTTGCTTATAGTGTGAAATTCCTCGCAAAAGCGGAGGACGATGATTTTGTAGTGCCCAAAATGGAAGGGTTCTGGTGGATTGCCGGAGGGGCCGAAGCCCAGGCAGAATTTGAAAACACCCCACAGGATCAATGGTTTTGGAAAATCATGATCAGGATGCCTGATTTCATTCGCCAAGACCACTTTAAGAGGGCAGTGGAAATTGTCACTTTCAAAAAGACACCACAAAACATTGATCAAATTCAGTTTGAGGAAATCAACGAGGGCAAGAGCGCCCAAATCCTTCACATTGGTTCTTACAATGATGAGAAACTGACCATTGAAAAGCTGCATCAGTTCATTGCTGATCAAAACCTGGAAATTACCGGTAATCATCACGAGATCTACATCACTGATCCAAGGAGGACTCCCGAAGAGAAGCTAAAAACAATTATTCGTTATGCTGTCCGCTAGTACTTTAATGGATTCCGGTAAAGTCCTACTAGGTATGGTCGTCGGCATAATCGCATTATTTTTTAATCAAAACGAAAAAACGGAAATGAACAAAACAGGACAAATGTTAGGGTTAAGAACAGCGGCTTATACTGTTCCTGATCTCCAAAAAGCTAAGAAATGGTACAGCAATGCCTTTGAAACCGAGCCCTATTTTGATGAAGATTTTTATGTTGGTTTTTCAATCGGAGGATATGAGCTGGGGCTCGTACCTGTGGATGGGGAAAAGAAGGGCAAATGCGAAAATGTGTTGACCTACTGGGGAGTTAATGACATTGAAAAGACCTATAAATACCTTTTGGATAATGGCGCTACTGAGGGTGAAGCGCCTACTGATGTCGGGGAAGGTCTTATGGTAGCCCACGTTTTCGACCCATGGAGCAATGCGATTGGGATCATTTACAATCCATATTTTAAAATAGCTGAAGCCAATTCTTCGGAAGCTGTTGTGGAGTGGGCACCATTTAAACTTAGGGATGAGGTCAATGAAGCTAAACTAAAGTCCGTTTCAGATCAATTGCAAAATGAATTCTTGGTAAAACAAAAAGGTTTTGTTAAAAGGGAGCTTCTGAAGAAGGGGGAAAAAGAGTGGGTGGACCTGGTTTATTGGGAAAGTCAGAACGATGCTAACAATGCTATGAAAAGCTCAGAAAGTAGCACTTTTTGTAAGGCTTATTTTGAACTTATGGACATGAGTAACCAGGACGATAATTCAAATGGAGTCTCTCATTTGAAAGTGATTGAAAAATATTGATTACCTAAGTTCGATTGTTAAATAATCAATGAATCAAGTCGTCATTTCGGAATTTTTATCCTTATTCTTTCAGAAAGGATAAAAATATCCGCAATCTCCTTGAGATACCGGATAAAATATACCTTTTGAAAATTAAGGTATATTTTTCTGGCAAGACGTTACTTTTTCAATTGAGCTCAGGTTGATTCCTTATTGATTATTGCCTTAGGGGTACTCTCAAAACTCAGCACTCCCCGGAGTCCTCGGGAAAGGAATTACATCCCTTATATTGCCCATGCCTGTGACGAACTGAACCAGCCGCTCGAAACCAAGCCCAAAGCCGCTGTGAGGGGCGGTTCCAAATTTCCTGGTTTCCAGGTACCACCAAAGTGTTTCCTCTTCGATGCCCATCTCCTTTATTTTACTATGAAGTTGCTCGTATCGTTCTTCTCGCTGAGAGCCCCCGATGATCTCACCAATGCCGGGGAAAAGCACATCCATGGCTGCGACGGTTTTACCGTCATCATTTTGCCGCATATAAAAGGCCTTGATTGAAGCAGGATAATTGTAAAGGATCACTGGTTTTTTGAAATGTTTTTCAACCAGGAAACGCTCATGCTCAGACTGTAGGTCGGCGCCCCACTCTTCAATCAAAAACTGGAATTTCTTCTTTTTGTTGAGCTTGCAGTTTCGCAGGATGTCAATGGCCTCGGTGTAGGTCAGGCGCACAAAATCATTATCGGCAATGAACTTCAGGCTTTCTAGCAGCGACATTTCCCGACGCTCCTCCTGCTTTTTGTTTTTCTCCTCATCAAGCAGGCGCTTATTGAGAAATTCAAGATCTTCGGTGCAATTTTCAAGGGCATAGTTGACCAGGTATTTCAGCATTTCCTCAGCCAAATCCATGTTGTCAACGATATCATAAAAAGCCATCTCTGGCTCCATCATCCAGAATTCCGCCAGGTGGCGGCTGGTGTTGGAATCTTCTGCCCTGAAGGTTGGACCGAAAGTATAAATCTCTGTGAGGGCCAGTGCAGCTAATTCTCCCTCCAACTGGCCCGAAACAGTAAGATTGGTCTGTTTGCCAAAAAAGTCTTGGTTAAAATCCGTTTCACCCTGATCATTGAGCGGTGGATTTTTAGGATCAAGAGTGGTGACCCTGAACATTTCCCCAGCGCCTTCCGCATCTGAACCGGTAACAATTGGCGTATGCAGATAAACGAATCCTTTGTCATTGAAAAACTTGTGAATTGCGAAGGCCAAGGCATGACGCACCCTGAGAATTGCACTGAAAGTATTCGTCCTTGGGCGGAGGTGGGCAATTTCCCGAAGGAACTCAAGGGTGTGCCGCTTAGGCTGAAGCGGAAATTTCTCCGGATCGGCAGTACCGAGGACGACAATCTCTTCAGCTACCAATTCCACACTTTGACCAGCACCCTGCGATTCGTTCAAAATTCCGGTGATGGAAAGACTGGCCCCCGTGGTGATATCAGCTAAAAGTGATTCATCAAACTTCGCAGGATCAGCAACAACCTGGAGGTTGCTAATGGTGGAGCCGTCATTGAGGTTGACAAAGACCACGTTTTTACTCTCCCTTTTCGTCCGTACCCATCCCTTGGCGCAAATCGTCTCACCGACTTTAGCCCCTTCAAGGGCATGTTTTACTTTGGTTCTTTTCAGCTCAGCCACAACTATGGATTAATACAATGTCGTTAATTTTAAATAGGCGCAAAAAAACCATATTTGGATGGTTAATCCAAGCTAAAGGGAGCTTCAATCAATTTCGGTACAAAATTTGCTATGTTGCGACCTTTTGTTCTAAATTTGAAACCTACACAGGTCAAAAATGTAGAAAACAGTAACACTCATAAACTTGCAAAAGTTAAGTCTTACCCAATCGCTCAGTCAAAAGCTGTCTCCCCAACAGATTCAGTTTATAAAACTATTGCAGGTGCCCACCGCAGAGCTGGAAACACGAATTGAGGAGGAATTGGAAATCAATCCGGCGCTGGAGGAAGGCAAAGAGGAACCTGAGGAAGCTGACAATAGCGAGGAGTTCGAAGAAACGGAAACTACCGACCTGGCCGATGACGACGTCAACATTGATGATTATTTGCAAGATGACTACAGCGGTTACAAGATGCAGGGCGATGGTCCCAACCCCGATGACGATGACAAAGAGATGCCCATCGCTATTTCCAGTTCACTGAATGAGCAGTTGGAAATACAGTTGGGATATCAGAACCTGGGAGAACGGGAAACGATTATCGGCAAGCAATTAATAGGTAGCATTGAGAGTGACGGCTACATCCGTCGAGAGTTGGAAGCGATCGTAAATGATCTGGCTTTTGCCCAGAATATTGAGACTGACCCCGATGAGTTGGAAAGTGTTTTAATGAAAATCCAGACTTTCGATCCTCCGGGAATTGCTGCAAGAAGTCTCCAGGAATGCTTGCAACTACAACTGGAACGCAAACTTGGAGAGGGTGAGGAAGTTGCGCTTGCCTTGAGGATCATTTCTGACACCTTCGATGAATTCACCAAAAAGCATTACGATAAGATCACCAAAAAAATTGGAATCGAGGACGAAGATCTGTTAAAAGAGGCTGTTACAGTCATCACAAAACTAAACCCTAAACCCGGGGGCGTTTCCGGTGGGCTGGTGAAAACTCAATACCTCATCCCCGACTTTATCCTGAATAATAATAACGGCAAAATGGAGCTCTCGCTCAACTCTCGTAATGCCCCGGAGCTAAAGGTAAGCCGCTCTTATTCTGATATGCTTCAGGCTTATGGGAAAAGCGATAAAAAGGATAAAAAGCTGAAGGAAACAGTCACTTTTGTCAAGCAGAAACTGGATTCGGCCAAGTGGTTCATCGATGCCATTAAGCAACGTCAAAACACCCTGCTGAACACCATGAATGCAATTCTTCAGTATCAATATGACTTTTTCCTTGAGGGTGATGAGAGCAAGCTCAAACCAATGATCCTAAAAGACATTGCCGATCGTATTCACATGGATATTTCCACAGTTTCACGGGTGGCCAATAGCAAATCAATTCAAGCTGATATCGGTATTTTCCCTTTGAAATATTTCTTCTCAGAAGGCATTGCCACTGATTCAGGGGAAGATGTGAGTAGCCGGGAGGTGAAAAATTCCCTAAAAGAATTAATCGATAAGGAGGATAAGCTAAAGCCACTATCGGACGACAAATTAGAAAAATATCTCAAGGACAAAGGCTATAATATTGCAAGAAGAACTGTTGCCAAATACAGGGAGCAACTCAACATTCCGGTGGCCAGGTTAAGAAAAGAATTGTAGTGGGAGGAATGAAGGCTCTTTCGTTGATCATCAATCCAATGTTAATGCCAACATTGATTTTTACTGTAGTCTTTTACTTTGCCCCGGAAGCAGCTAAACCACTCAATTTAGACCAAGCCCCTGAACTTTTACTAGCTGTTGCCCTGACCACTATTTTGATTCCTGCTATCAGTCTGGGCACACTGAGATTTACATCAACAATTAGTAGCTTTTGGCTGGAAAACCGAAATGAGCGCATTCTGCCATTTGCATTTATGGCTGTCTTTTATGGGCTCACAGCTTTTATGTTTATCACCAGGATCAAGGTAAATGGCTTTCTAACGGTAATTCTCATCACTATGACGCTGATGGTTGTAGTGGTGACCATTGTAACTATTTATTGGAAAATCAGCGTACATGCCACGGCTATCTGTGGCCTGGTTGGTTTTATTATTGGCTTGTCTTTCAAAGTGCCATCGACGGATTTGCTATATCCACTTGCTATGAGTATTATACTTGCAGGTGCGGTTATGTCTGCGAGGTTATCCCTGAATGCACATACGCCCGGACAGATTTTGGTTGGCTCAATAGTTGGTTTATCAATGGGAATTGGGTCTATTTTAATTTTCACATGATCAATTCAGTTATATTTCAAATTGTTATAAATTTCCTTTTCATTTAAATGCTTTTAGGTGAAAATAGAAATTCATGAGTTGGCTGAATTAGCAGCCAAATACATAAACACCACCAATAGGAACATTTTTCTGACGGGAAAAGCCGGAACTGGGAAAACCACGTTTCTCAAATACATAATTGAGAATACCCACAAAAATGCGACTGTAGCCGCCCCAACCGGAATAGCCGCCATAAACGCTGGCGGAGTGACACTTCATTCGCTTTTGCATTTGCCGTTTGGCGCTTATGTGCCTGAAAATCGTCATCACTCTGCAATTGACAATATCACTCAACTGAATACACCGGCATCGGTGGTTGCCAACAGCAAATTCAATGC
>Ga0316189_10005359_pt1 | contig 12292 bp, 14 predicted proteins | sample LowCovwburrow_MG_FD_204930 | JGI IMG/M metagenome (GOLD analysis project Ga0316189, IMG submission 204930) | Coastal sediment microbial communities from Maine, United States - Lowes Cove worm burrow | ecosystem: Environmental > Aquatic > Marine > Coastal > Sediment | place: USA: Maine... | reverse complement strand
TAAAGGTTGGCACAAAGCTTGCGATGTAATTGATGGTGCAAACAACTCTATTGGAGAAATTTAATGCTAAAGAAGAAAATCACGCGTAAATCATTCCTGACTATGATTGCCGGTGCAGCGTTGCTGACCTCAACCGCATTGGCCTCTGCAGAAGAAACCATCAAGGTTGGTATCCTTCACTCATTATCCGGCACAATGGCCATTTCAGAAACCACCCTGAAAGATGCCATGTTGATGCTCATTGAAGAGCAAAACAAGAAAGGCGGCTTGCTCGGCAAAAAGCTTGAAGCTGTTGTTGTCGACCCCGCCTCCAACTGGCCTTTATTTGCTGAGAAAGCCCGTGAATTACTGGCCCAGAAAAAAGTTTCTGCCGTTTTTGGCTGCTGGACCTCAGTGTCACGCAAATCCGTTCTTCCGGTCTTTGCCGAATTGAACGGCCTGTTGTTCTATCCCGTCCAATATGAAGGCGAAGAAAGCCAAAAAGGTGTGTTTTACACCGGCGCTGCCCCCAACCAACAGGCCATTCCTGCGGTTGATTATTTGATGAAAGAAGAAGAGGTAAAGCGCTGGGTGCTTGCCGGGACCGACTATGTATATCCGCGCACAACCAACAAAGTCCTCAAAGCGTATCTCCTGTCCAAAGGGGTAAAAGAAGAAGACATCATGATCAATTATACGCCATTTGGTCATTCTGATTGGCAAACGATCGTCTCAGACATCAAGAAATTCGGTTCGACCGGCAAAAAAACCGCCGTCGTATCGACAATCAATGGTGACGCCAATGTGCCTTTTTACAAAGAACTTGGAAACCAAGGCGTAAAGGCTGAAGACATTCCGGTAGTAGCATTTTCCGTTGGCGAAGAAGAACTGGCCGGAATTGACACCAAACCTCTCGTTGGTCACCTCGCCGCCTGGAATTATTTCCAGAGCGTTGAAGGCAAAGCGAACGCAGAATTCGTAAAGACCTGGAAGGCGTTCATCAAGGACGACAAAAGAGTGACCAACGACCCAATGGAAGCCCATTTTATCGGTTTCAATATGTGGGTGAAAGCAGTTGAAAAGGCCGGTTCAACCGACCCTGACAAAGTGGCGGAATCAATAATCGGCGTAGCCGTTCCCAACCTGTCAGGCGGCTATTCAACAATGATGCCCAATCACCACATAACCAAACCGGTTCTCATTGGCGAAATTCAGTCAAATGGTCAGTTTGAAATTGTAAGCCAGACCCCCGGTCTGGTTGCAGGTGATGCATGGTCAGACTATCTGCCAGGCTCAAAAGACCTGATCTCCGACTGGAGAAAACCTTTCTCGTGCGGCAATTTTAATGCCGTAACAGGAAAATGTGGCGGTACGGGAAGCTAACCGTCACAAATTGGGTGCCAGGGCAGAAAGAACCTCCTTCTTTCGATCCAGCTGCCCTGGCACCTATTTTTTAAAAAGATCATCCGCGTCAATGTTTAAATCTATTTCTCATTTGTTACTTCTACTGCTGACCGGATTTATAATCATCGGCAACAGCCAACCTCTACGCGCAGAAGGCTTTGCTCCACTTGTTGAGCAACTCACCCAAAAGAGTTTCAACAAAAAAATCAAAGTCGTGCGCAAAATCGCTGCAAGCGGTGAAAGTCGCGCCATCCCGCTCCTGACCGCCCTCACCGAGGGAAAACTCTATTTCAGAAAAAATGACAAAAAGGTTTTCATTACCGCCGCTGGTGAAAACGGTTATTCTCTGCTTGATCCGCTGACCGGCAAAGCTGTTGGCATCTCTGCCACAACAGAGATGAAAAAAATAAAAACTAACAACAAATTACGCCGCACATTAAACTCGTTACTGGGTGTTTTGACACTGCTCAGCCCTGATCCGGCAACCCGCCTCAAATCAGCAAAATCGGTTTTCCAGTCTCGTGATATAAAAACCCTGCCGGTGCTCAAAAAAGCCATCGCAGCCGAAACACTTCCCCACATTAAAAAAGAAATGCTAACAACGCAGGCCGCTATTGTGGCCGGTTCCGATCAGCCATCATCTGACCGTCTGGCAGCAATCCGCCATTTGCGTAACGTTGGCGGTAATGACGTGCTGGCCCTGCTCACCCCGCTCGCCACTGACAAAAGCGCCGACATCGCCACCGCTGCTCAAGTAGCGATCAAAGCCATCAACAATGAACAAGCCGTATGGGGCGCCTTCCAGAATGTCATTTATGGCATCAGCCTTGGATCCGTATTGCTGCTTGCCGCCATCGGGCTTGCCATTACCTTTGGCGTCATGGGGGTCATAAACATGGCGCATGGCGAAATGGTCATGATCGGTGCCTATGTCACCTTTATGGTTCAGGAGGTAATCCGCAATGCCGCGCCGTGGCTTTTTGATTATTCGCTATTAATAGCCCTCCCTCTTGCCTTCCTGACAGCCGGTGCCATCGGCTTTGCCCTTGAACGCGGATTAATCCGTTTTTTATATGGCCGCCCGCTTGAAACCTTGCTGGCAACATGGGGTGTTTCTCTCATCCTGCAACAGGCAACAAGAACCATTTTTGGCCCCAACAATCGTGAAGTTGGAAATCCGTCATGGATGTCAGGCTCAACCGAAATCGGCCATTTGGCCCTCACCTGGAACCGGCTTTATATCATCGTTTTCGCCCTGGCTGTTTTTGCCGCTTTGTTTTTTGTCATGCGCAAGACAACCTTTGGCCTGCAAATGCGTGCCGTCGTTCAAAACCGTCAAATGGCCGGATCAATGGGTATAAAAACCAAATGGGTCGATGCGCTCACCTTTGGATTGGGCTCGGGCATAGCCGGTATCGCCGGAGTTGCCCTTAGCCAGATCGACAATGTCAGCCCGAATCTTGGCCAGGCCTATATCGTCGACAGTTTCATGGTTGTGGTGTTCGGTGGCGTTGGCAATTTATGGGGCACCTTAGTTGGCGCATTTTCTCTGGGCATCGCCAACAAATTTCTAGAACCATATGCCGGAGCAGTCCTGGGCAAAATTCTTGTTCTAGTTTTCATCATCCTGTTCATTCAAAAACGACCTCGTGGTCTGTTCGCGCTTAAAGGAAGGGCCGTGGAATCATGATTTCATCGATGCTGATCCGTGCGCTTGACCGCAATGCCCTTATTGTTCTTTTGGCGCTTGTCGCAATCGCCATAGCCATTCCAATACTCAATATTTTTGTGCCGGTGGAAAGTGCCTTTCATCTGCCCGACTACATGATCCAGTTGCTCGGCAAATACATGTGCTATGCCTTGCTGGCCTTATCTGTCGATCTTATCTGGGGGTATGCAGGCATCCTGTCTCTCGGCCACGGTGCTTTCTTTGCCCTTGGCGGTTATGTCATGGGCATGTACCTGATGCGCCAGATCGGTACCCGCGGTGTCTATGGCAATCCTGTGCTGCCCGACTTTATGGTCTTCCTCAACTGGAAGGAATTGCCCTGGTACTGGTTGGGGTTTGATAATTTCTTTTTCGTCGCGTTCATGATTGCCCTCGTGCCAGCAATACTTGCTCTCGTTTTTGGCTGGTTCGCTTTTCGTTCGCGGGTAACAGGTGTGTATCTATCAATCATCACCCAGGCGATGACCTATGCCTTGTTGCTGGCGTTTTTCCGCAATGACATGGGCTTTGGTGGCAATAACGGCTTAACCGATTTTAAAGACCTTCTCGGCTTTTCAGTTCAGGAAAATTCCACCAAGCTAGTCCTGTTTTCAGCCTCCACCATCGCCGTGGCGCTTGGATATTTGGTCAGCCGCATTATCGTCAGTTCGCGGCTGGGCAAAGTTTTGGTCTCCATTCGTGATGCCGAAAGCCGGACCCGTTTCCTTGGCTATAAAGTTGAAAACTATAAGCTGTTTATTTTTGTTATCTCGTCAATCATGGCAGGCATCGCAGGAGCGCTTTATGTGCCGCAAGTCGGTATCATTAACCCCGGCGAATTTGCCCCTGCCAACTCAATCGAGATTGTTATTTGGGTGGCTGTCGGCGGTCGAGGGACATTGATCGGAGCCATTATCGGAGCCATTTTGGTCAATTATGCCAAGACATGGTTCACCGGCGCCTTGCCCGAATATTGGCTTTTCGCTCTTGGCGGTCTTTTCATCGCCACAACATTGTTCCTGCCCAAAGGCCTGGTCGGGCTGGTGGCCTCACTGCGTCTTCGTGAGCGATTCGGCCCCAAGCAATCGTCATCAACCCCAGCACCGGCGGAGTAAGCAGCAATGTCTGAGCATCACAATTCAGTTTTGTATGTCGATGGTGTTTCGGTATCCTTCGATGGCTTCAAGGCGCTGAACTCTTTGTCCCTGATCATCGAACCTGGTGAGATGCGGGCGATCATTGGGCCAAATGGTGCGGGAAAGACCACCATGATGGACGTCATCACCGGCAAAACTCGGCCAGATAGCGGTGAGGTCATATACAACGGTGAAACAAATTTGCTCAAATGCGATGAAGCCGAGATTGCTCAATTGGGGATCGGCCGAAAATTCCAAAAGCCGACCGTGTTTGAAAGTCATAGCGTATATTCAAACATTGAACTGGCTCTGGCCATGGACCGCTCCGTCAAAGCCAGTCTCTTTTGGTCGCCAACACAGGAAAACAAAGACCGCGTAGATGCCATTCTTGATCGCATTCGTTTGTCCGGTGAACGCAATGAATTGGCCGCAAACCTCTCACACGGTCAAAAGCAATGGCTGGAGATCGGGATGCTGCTGGCTCAAGACCCCAAATTGCTGCTCGTCGATGAACCGGTTGCCGGAATGACCGATTCCGAAACCAAAGAAACCGCCATATTGTTACGCGACATTGCCCAAGACCATTCGGTTGTTGTTGTAGAGCATGACATGGACTTTGTTCGCGATCTCGATGTCAAAGTCACAGTGCTGCATGAAGGTTCGGTTCTAGCCTCTGGTAGCATTGACGAAGTCAGCGCCAACAAACACGTAATCGAAGTTTATCTGGGAAGGTAAGGCCATGTTGAAAGTTGAGAACATCGACCTGTATTACGGTGCTGCCCAAGCCTTAAAGGATGTGTCTTTTCAGGCCCCGGTTGGCAAGGTCACCTGTCTACTCGGTCGAAACGGCGTTGGCAAGACAACCGCACTAAAAGCCATTGCCGGACAATTGAACGTCGCTGGCGGACATATCAAATGGAACGACACAGACATAACCAGCTTTTCATCGGCCCAGCGCGCCCGCCACGGCATCGGATATATCCCGCAAGGCCGGGAAATCTTCCCCTTGTTGACTGTGCGTGAAAACCTGCAAACTGGCCTTGGTATGCTGCCAAGAAACCAGCGTAAAATTTCCGATGAGGTTTTCGAACTGTTTCCAATCCTCAAAGAAATGCTGTCGCGGCGCGGTGGTGATCTCTCTGGCGGTCAGCAACAACAATTGGCAATCGCCCGCGCCCTTGTCACCCAACCACAGCTTCTAATTCTTGATGAACCGACCGAAGGAATTCAACCTTCCATCATCAAGGATATCGCCCGCGTCATTTCCTATCTTCGCGACAAGGGAAATATGGCTATACTGTTGGTCGAGCAGTATTTCGATTTCGCCCATGATCTTGCTGACCAGTTTGTCGTAATGGACCGTGGGTCGGTGATCCTCGACCAATCATTTGCTGAAGCTGATGCAGATGAAGTCAAGAAGCATTTGACGGTTTAAAGGGAAAGCAGCCATGTTGGCACGTCTGGAACGTTCCTCAGGAACAGCTGATATCAGTTTCAAGCTTCATGCTGGAAAAACTGTTCTGGGTGATCTTTATCAAGAAGGTTGCGGCAAGATCAGACTATGCCGAAAAGAACCCGGCCTGCCGCTTGAGGCCATTGTCATTAACACCACAGGCGGCTTTACTGATGGTGACAGTTTTGCCACCAACATCCGTTGGCAGGACAGCACCTGTGCCATTGCCACAACGCAGGCTGCTGAGCGTTTCTATAAAACACTTGATGGCAAAGCCACGCTAAAAACGCATCTGAGCATTGCCGCAGATGCTTGTGGGCTGTGGTTGCCGCAAGAAACCATCATGTTTGATGATGCCGCTTACGAAAAAAACACCACCGTCGAGCTTAAAAGCAATGCCGCTATGGTGGCGGTTGAAAGCAGCGTTTTTGGCCGAAAGGCCATGAAGGAAACCGTCAAAAGCGGATCATTTCGCGAAACATGGCAAGTGCGCCACGATGATCGCCTGATCTTTGCGGACTCTTTCGCTCTTGCCAACAACGTTGATGATTGTCTGGCCAAACCTGCACTAGCCAATGGCGCGCGAGCAATTTCGACTGTAATGTGCACAGGTAAAGACCCAGCAAATTTGCGCGAAGCCGCACTTGCCAGCATTGCCAGTTCAAACGGGATTGGCGCTGCCACGTGTCTTGGCCCGCTTGTTGTTATCCGCTTACTTGCCAAAACCTCATATGAATTGCGCCAGACATCAGGGCCTTTATTGGAAAAATTAATTGGCATGGTGGCTATCGATCACAGCCAGAAAGCATCATTGCCTCGTGTTTGGGCTATGTAGGAGACTGAAATGAGACTAACACCAAGAGAAAAAGATAAATTGTTGATCTCTGTTGCCGCCATGGTGGCCCGAGCCCGCCTTGCACGCGGTGTGAAGCTCAATCACCCTGAATCAATTGCCTTGATCAGCGACTTTGTTGTCGAAGGAGCCCGCGACGGTAAAAGTGTTGCCTCACTGATGGCTGATGGCGCAAAAGTTCTTTCCCGCAATGAGGTCATGGAGGGCATCCCCGAGATGATCCACGACATTCAGGTCGAAGCCACCTTTCCAGACGGTACCAAATTGGTGACCGTCCATAATCCAATTCGTTAGAGGGCAAGAAAATGATACCTGGAGAAGTCATCACAAAAGACGGCGACATTGAACTGAATGAAGGCACTGGTTCGGTTACGCTTAAAGTCGCTAACACCGGCGACCGTCCGGTACAAGTCGGCTCGCACTACCATTTTTTCGAAACCAATGAAGCCCTTGATTTTGACCGAGAAAGCGCACGCGGTATGCGACTTGATATTGCCGCTGGTACGGCAGTGCGTTTTGAACCCGGACAATCCCGTGAGGTGATTTTGGTGCCTGTTTTGGGCAAACGTGAAATCTATGGCTTCAACCAAAAAGTAATGGGTAAATTATAATGGCAAAAATTTCTCGCTCAACCTATGCCGCCATGTATGGCCCGACCACCGGCGACAAGGTTCGCTTGGCGGATACCGAGCTTTTCATCGAAGTCGAAAAAGACCTCACCACCTATGGCGAAGAGGTTAAATTTGGCGGCGGCAAAGTTATTCGCGACGGCATGGGCCAATCACAAGTCACCCGTGCAGATGGCGCCGTTGATACGGTGATCACCAATGCACTGGTGGTTGATGTCAGCGGCATATTCAAAGCTGACATCGGCCTCAAAGATGGCCGCATTCACTCCATCGGCAAGGCCGGAAACCCTGATACGCAACCGGGTGTCAACATTATCATTGGCCCGTCGACCGAGGCGATTGCCGGAGAAGGCAAAATCCTCACCACCGGCGGTTTTGATTCCCACATTCACTTCATCTGTCCGCAACAAATCGAAGAGGCCTTGATGAGCGGCGTCACCACAATGCTTGGCGGCGGCACCGGACCAGCCACAGGCACCAACGCCACCACCTGCACCCCCGGTGCCTGGCATATCGGGCGTATGTTGCAAGCTGCCGAAGCTTTTCCGATGAATCTGGCCTTTGCCGGCAAAGGCAACGCCTCCCAGCCCCAACCCCTGATCGAGCAAATTCAAGCTGGCGCCTGTTCACTCAAGCTGCATGAAGACTGGGGCACAACACCGGCTGCCATAGATTGTTGTCTCTCGGTGGCCGATGACATGGATGTGCAGGTGATGATCCACACCGACACGCTGAACGAAAGCGGCTTTGTCGAAAATACCACCAATGCCTTTAAAGGCCGCACCATTCACGCCTTCCACACCGAAGGCGCAGGCGGTGGTCACGCCCCTGATATCATCAAGGTTTGCGGTGAGCTGAATGTCTTACCCTCATCGACAAACCCGACGCGGCCTTACACGGTGAACACCATTGAAGAACATCTCGACATGCTGATGGTTTGTCACCATCTCGACCCGTCAATTCCCGAAGATATCGCTTTTGCCGAAAGCCGAATCCGCAAAGAAACCATCGCTGCCGAAGACATCTTGCACGACATGGGCGCCTTTTCGATTATTGCCTCAGACAGTCAGGCCATGGGGCGGGTCGGTGAGGTTATCATCAGAACCTGGCAAACCGCCGACAAGATGAAGAAACAACGCGGACCATTGCCCGAAGATTCGACCGGCAACGACAACTTCCGTGTCAAACGTTATATCGCCAAATACACCATCAACCCGGCCATTGCCCACGGCATGTCAAAACATATCGGCTCACTTGAAGTCGGGAAATTGGCCGATCTGGTTTTATGGACACCGGCCTTCTTTGGCGTCAAACCGGATATGATTTTGAAAATGGGCTCCATCGCAGCAGCGCAAATGGGCGACCCAAACGCCTCAATCCCAACCCCACAACCAGTCCATTCCCGACCGATGTTTGCCAGCTATGGCGGATCAATCGCCGACAGCGCCGTAACGTTCGTTTCAGAAGCCGCCACCAAAACCTATTTGACCGGGCAACTTGGTCTGATCAAAGATCTGGTGCCGGTTGAAAACACACGTGGCGGCATCAGTAAAAAAGACATGGTTTTCAACAACCTAACCCCCGACATTGACGTCAATCCTGAAACCTATGAAGTCCATGCCAACGGCGAACTTCTAACCTGCGAACCGGCAACAGAACTGCCTATGGCGCAAAGGTACTTTTTGTTTTGAGGCATCCATGATCCGCGCCACCTCCATAACCCACACCCATGACGCACCGGCTGATACCGTCACCCTGTCCTTCGATGACCGTCACCGCCGCCGCATGGCGATGACTGGTGACAACGGCTTGGCGTTTTTGCTTGACCTGCCCAAGGCAACTGAATTGCGAGAGGGCGATGACTTATTGCTGGAAGATGGTCGCCATATAAGGGTGAAGGCCGCCCCTGAAGAATTGATGCAGGCAAGCTGTGATGACATGCACCATCTCATTCGCACCGCCTGGCATGTCGGCAATCGACATTTGCCCTGTGAAATCCACAACGACAAATTGGTGTTGCGCCATGATCACGTGATTGCAGACATGCTGGAAAAGCTTGGCTGTACCGTTACAATCATTACCGCCCCCTTTAACCCGGAAGGCGGCGCCTATGGGCATGGCCGCACCCACGGGCATTCACACAGCAACTCGCACGACCACTCCCACGGCTCATACCATGACCACTAGCCCTGAACAGTCGCTGTATAAGCTTCAAACATGGTTCTCCCCCTCCTATCCCGTTGGTGCCTACACCTACAGCCACGGACTGGAAACTGCCTTTGAGAGTGGCTTGATAGACAACATAGATCAGGCCATCGACTGGATTAGCGACATTACCACTAATGGCAATGGTTTTGCAGATGCGGTTTTTGTCTGCGAAGCCCACCGCGCAACAGATAAGGGCAATGATAACCGCCTCGCCATTTTAAGCGAATATGCCGTGGCCTTTTGCGGCACCAAAGAACTGCGGCTTGAAAGCGAAGCCCAAGGGGCGGCCTTTATTGATGTCGTCCAAAAGGTTGAACCCAATGATGGCTTAGAAAAACTGACCCAAGTCTGGAGCGGGCCCTATCCCTATTGCATCGCTATTGGCGCCGCAGCGGGACACCTAGGCATAGACCTCAAAGCCACGACCACCGCATATCTCCATGCATTTGTCTCCAACCTCTCATCGGCTCTGGTCCGCATCGTGCCCTATGGCCAAACCGACGGGCAACGCATCATTGCCTCACTGGCCTCGGTGGTTGAAGACGCAGTACAAAAAGCACTGACGACAACGTTTGAAAATATCTCAACCTCAACCTTGATGGTTGATCTCACTTCCATGCAACATGAAAATCAATACACAAGGCTTTTTAGATCATGACGACAAATGGACCTCTTAGAGTGGGCATCGGTGGCCCGGTTGGCTCAGGCAAAACCGCCCTGACCGACGCATTGTGCAAATCAATGCGCGATGATTATAACATCGCCGCCATCACCAACGACATCTACACCCGAGAGGATGCAGAATTCCTGACCCGCTCCGGTGCCTTGGTTCCTGAAAGGATTATGGGCGTTGAAACCGGTGGCTGTCCGCACACCGCCATTCGCGAAGATGCTTCCATCAATCTGGCTGCCATCAAGGAAATGACAGAACGATTCCCCGACCTTGATCTTGTTTTCATCGAATCCGGTGGCGACAATCTTTCGGCAACATTTTCACCTGAATTGGCAGACATCACCATTTATGTCATTGATGTTTCTGCCGGTGACAAAATCCCCCGCAAAGGCGGTCCGGGCGTAACCCGCTCCGATTTGCTGGTCATTAACAAGATCGATCTCGCCCCTCTGGTCGGGGCTGACCTTGGTGTCATGGACCGGGATTCCAAAAAAATGCGCAGTGAAAGACCATTCATTTTCTCCAACATAAAAACCGGAGACGGCGTGCAAGAAGTCATGAGCTTCATTCGCACATTTGGTGGACTGTAAGATAGACGGTTTTGTCACGGTAACCGGGTGGCCAGTCGATCATGAGGTTGTAAACTGGCTGGATGCAGAAACTTTCCTATTCCCGTCACCGGTTTCCACCATTGATCATCCAGCATTCGATCTGGTTGTATTTTAGGTTTTCACTCAGTTACCGAGATGTTGAAGATTTATTGGCAGATCGCGGGATAGACGTTTCCTATGAAACGGTGTGCCGGTGGGTTTTGAAGTTTGGACCGGCTTATGCACGACAACTTTGTACATTTCGTCCAAGACCGTCGAGGCAGTGGTATCTTGATGAAGTGTTTGTTTCGATCAACGGCAAACGATCATATTTGTGGCGGGCCGTAGATAGTGAAGGAGAGGTGTTGGAAATTCTGGTTCAATCGCGCAGAAACAAGCGGGCTGCGCTCAAATTGATGCGAAAGTTACTGAAAAAAAAGCTACAGTCCAAATACAATAGTCACTGATAAACTACCGTCGTATGCTGCTGCGTTACGAGAATTGAATCTTTCCAAACATCACGATTTTGGCGGTCGAAAGAATAATCGAGCTGAAAACTCACATCTACCAGTTCGACAACGTGAACGACGAATGCAAGGGTTCAAGTCGCCTGGATCAGCTCAACGATTTCTCTCAATTCACGCTTCCTTCTACAATACCTTCTACGCCCAACGTCATTTAATTTCCCGAAAAACACGTCGTCAGTTTCGCGACGAGGCGATGAGCGTATGGCAGATTGCGGCCACAGCCGCGTGATCCGGATTCCAAATCAAATTCGCCCGGCTGAAATTCAAAAACGTGACAATACCTTTTCATTTGCTAAGCCTACGAAGCACGCAAACGGAGCTCAAGTTATTTTCCCCTGACAAGGCGCGCTCAGCAATTTCGTGCGTCTTCGATTTTATATGTGACAACCCCGAAAATTCACTTCTACCGGTTCAGCAACGTGAATTCTCTGCTCGACTGTTCTTCCTGGCAGACAAATAGCGGGTTCATCTGGAAAATAGGGGTTTAAAGGTTTTTACTCAACGCAGCCAGGATATCGTGGCGGCTGACCAGTCCGGCCAGCTCTCCACCACGCATGACTGGAAATCGGCGAAAAGAAGCATCCAAAAACAATTGCACGGCGGCGACTATATCCAAATCGGCATCCAAAGTTTTAACCTCGATCACCATAAAATCGCGCACCTGGCCACCCCAGCCATCGTGATAACGTGAACTGAAGGCGATCCTCAGGCAGTCCTTGCGTGACAGGATCCCCACCAACTTGCCAGCATCATCAACGACTGGCGCACCCGAAATCCGTTTCTCTAGTAAGGTGTGAATTGCCTGGTGGATGCTCTGGTCTGGGTGAAAAGTCACCAGATTGGTGGTCATGATATCTGCAATCATCCGTGTCATGTTTGGTCTCCGACCTTGCACAGCGGACAGGCCTTGATCACCGCATTACCTCCACATGATCCCTTTAGCGGCGGTCGTCCAAACAAGGTCCCAAGGAAAAGACCCAAGCCCGCTAAACTGAAAATTCCAAAACAGATTAAAAACTCAATCATCAAGATTCCTCCATCGGAAAACCACCCAGGGCCACTTCGGCAAAGTCTTTGCCGTTTTTTAGCAAGAATAGCGCCCGCGCATTATAGGCGCTAAGCAGTGGCCTGG
>Ga0316189_10005358_pt1 | contig 12292 bp, 7 predicted proteins | sample LowCovwburrow_MG_FD_204930 | JGI IMG/M metagenome (GOLD analysis project Ga0316189, IMG submission 204930) | Coastal sediment microbial communities from Maine, United States - Lowes Cove worm burrow | ecosystem: Environmental > Aquatic > Marine > Coastal > Sediment | place: USA: Maine... | reverse complement strand
AACACACCACCAGGAAAGCCAGCCAGGACCTCACCAGCACCACCTGTTTGCGAACCAGTATCTCACGCGCCACCATCGCAGGAATAAATCCCTGTGCAAAATGACCAACCTTGTCGTAATTGTTGCGTGCCAGTCCGAAACTGTCCCTGATCCAGTCAAACAACGGCACTTCCGCGTAGGTGTAGTGCCCGCCTACCATAAGAATAATGCAGTGAACCAGTATCAGCACATAGACCAGCGGTGTCAGCGGAAAAGACTTGCGTGTCGCCAGCAGCACCAGCAAGCCGATAATTGCCGGCAACACTTCCAGCAACCAGGTGAAGTAATCAGCCGGATTAATTGCCGACCAGATCAGCACGACGCTAAACACCAGCAGCCAGAGTTTATCCATATGCAAGCACCCTTGTCTCGTCAAACCCTGCTCCCGGGGACAGCAGCAACTCCATTTTCTTCAACCTGGAATTCTTGCTGTTCTGCACTACATTGTGCGTGCAAGCAGCGGACCCATAACTTGCTTCTCAACAAACCTTCCAAACGCCGCCAGCTCGTCATGGCGACTGGCAACGTCCACGATATAACCCAGCGTCCTCGGGATATCAGCCAGGTAACCGGGCTTGCCATCGCGGCGATCAAGGCGTGTAAAAATCCCGGCTGCCTTCAAATGGCGTTGCATGCCCATCAGGTCAAACCAGCGCAAAAATCGACCCGCATCCTCATGTTGCTTGCGCAAAATACCGGACTGCAGCGCCAGCTGCTGGTAGCCCAGCGCCCAGTCTTCCACCTGCGCACGTGGCCATTCTATATAACAGTCACGCAGCAATGACACCAGGTCATAGGTGACCGGCCCGACAACTGCATCCTGGAAATCCAGGATGCCCGGATTATTACGCGCAGTGACCATCAGGTTGCGTGAATGATAGTCGCGATGCACACACACCTGCGGTTGCTCAAGCGCATTGTCGGCAAGTAATGAAAAGGTCGCATCAATGAGCATGGTCTGTGCGTTATCCAGCGTGATACCAAGATACCCACCAAGCAGCCATTCGCGAAACAACTCCATTTCTTTCATCAACAGCGTACGGTCATAGGCCGGCAGATCAGCATTCCCCGGGGTACAGCCTTGCAGGGTTGCCAGGGCGCTCAGCGCATCACCGTAGAGACGCTCGACAGCGTCACCCTTGAGTTCATCCAGGTAAAGCCTGTTGCCGAGATCCGACAACAGCAAAAACCCCTGCTCCAGATCATCGTCTATAACAACCGGCACATTCAGACCGACACCGGACAGCAGCCGGGAGATATCGACAAACGGGCGCGAGTTCTCTTTTTCCGGCGGCGCATCCATGACGATAAAACTTTCACCCTGATGCAGCACGCGGAAGTAACGGCGAAAACTGGCATCGGCTGATGCCGGGTTGAGGGTGTACTCGCTGAAATCCAGTTCTGATTCCAGCCAGCGTTTCAGTTGTTGCAAACGTTCTGGCACGGTGCGGGTTCCTGTCTGCTGGTTAGCGTTTAAAGGCCGGCATTATAGGCGTTTCCCTGCAGGAATTGCGGAAAAATCTCGCCAATGGCAGACCTCAGTCGTCATCCACCACTGGGAAATGGCGACGCCAGCTGGCGCAGGCTGCCTCACGAAAATCATCTGCAATCATGTAAAAACACGGTATCGATATCAGGATAACCCCGGTCGCAAACAACAGGCCGAAGCCAAGACTGACCGCCATCGGAGACAGAAATGCTGTTTGCCCGGTGGCAAAGAAGATCAACGGGGAAATACCCAGAAATGTAGTGATACTGGTAAGCAGGATGGGTCGCACTCGCACCCGGCCGGCCTCGATCATGGCCTCGATACGATCCATGCCCTCGGCGCGCATACGCTTGGCAAAACTGACCAGGATCAGGGAGTCATTCACCACGATCCCGGTCAAGGCAAGAAAACCGATCGCCGACAGAAATTGCAGGTTATAACCGAACAGAACGTGCCCAAACACCACACCGATCAGGCCAAAAGGAATCGCAAACATAACCACCAGCGGATCCAGCAGGGAACGGAACAGTGCTGCCAGAATAAAGAATATCAGTGCCGCCGAAATCAGCAGCGCATCGCGCATACCGTCAAAGGACTCCGAGGCATCTTTTTTCTCGCCCAGAAACAGCAGCTCGTAACCCGGCAAGGTTTTTTCCATGTCACCAAACTCGGCCTGCACCAGCCTGGTAACTTCCAGTGGCGTAATAACCTCTCCATCTACATCGGCAGTCACCAGTCCAAGACGACGGGTGTCACGCCGATTGATGGTATTCATGCTACGGCCGGCTGTTATATCTGCCACGTCACCCAGATATACCAGCCGGCCGTCATTCAGCACCACCGGCAAGCGCTCCAGGGCACTGCTCTCGCGAATGGTTTCCGGGTAGATCACACGCACCGGCACACGCTTGTCATCCAGCGTCACATATACCGCCTCGACACCGAGAAAACCGGTACGTACCGCATCGGCAAGCTGGTTCTGGCTAATGCCGAGTTCCTTGCCGCGTGAATTCAGCGAGTACTGGTATTCCAGCTTGCCAACCTCCAGGTTATGACGCACATCATGCACCCCGGGCAGGCGTTGCAGGTAGTCGGCCAGGCGATCTGCCTGTTGCCTTAAAATATCCACATCCGGACCGGTCACGCCGACTTCCAGGTCTGCGCCGGCCGGCCCGCCCTGCGGACGTTGTATGGCAATACGACGCACACCGGCAACCGCCTGCAGCCGGTCGCGCAATTCATTGATAATATCCTCAGTGGGCCGGCTGCGTGTACCTTCCCGGGTAAACTTGAGACTGACCAGCGGCGTAATATAGCGTTCAATGAAACCTTCCGGCCGCGCCTTCTCAAGATCCACCACCAGCTGAATGTAGTGACTGCCCAGCTGGAAGCGATTGAAGTCAATGAAAGTGACACCGACGTTGGTCAACAGCGTTTTAAGATCCTCGTCAGCCAGCGAATCGAGAATGATGTTCTCCATTTTTTCTGCCAGTATGGCGGTATCTTCAAGACTGTAGGTTTGTGGCGCCTCGGCATTGATAAAAAACTGGCCGATATCGACTTCATCAAACAACTGGAACGGAATGCGTGTAGCCGCGAACACCAGCGTAAAAACCAGTATGCCTATACTCAACAGCGCTACAAAATAACGGTGCGCCAGCGCATTGCGCAGCCAGCCTATGTAACGTTCCAGCAAGGCACTCCAGTCAACACGCCGTTCATGCGTGCGTCTAGCCCTGTCCGAGGTACGTAACAATTCGGCGGCATGCGACGGCAACACACCAAACGCCTCCCACAGTGAACCCAGCAGGGAAGCACTGACAACCACCGGGATTACGGCTATAAAAGCGCCCATAACACCCTTGATAGCAAACATCGGTAAAAATGCTGCCACCGTGGTAGCGGTACTGGCAACCACCGGCCACAGCACTTCGCGCGCACCAATACGCGCCGCCTCGTGAGCAGGCTTGCCCATTTCCATGTGACGGTACATGTTCTCTGTGACAATAATGGCATCGTCAACAATCAGGCCAAGTGCAATCAGGAAGGCAAACAGCGAAATCATGTTAATGGTGTAACCGAGATAATAAATGGCAATTACGGCAAACAGGAAAGACACCGGGATACCCATTGCGGTAATCAGTGCAACCCGGAAATTCAGGAACAGGTACAGCGACAGCAACACCAGGAACAAGCCTACCAGCCCGGAGGACTTGACCGTATTGAGGCGTGTTTTCACATACACCGACAGGTCGTTAAACATGCCCACCTTGATAGACGACGGCAATTCATTGCGTAACTCTTCCGCAAACTCGCGCATAATCTCCGCGACATCAACGGTGGACGCCTCGGTGGTTTTGGTGACCGTCATATTCACCGCAGGCTGGCCGTTAAACCGTCCCATGGTTTGCGCTTCTTCAAGCCGCAGTTCAATTGCGGCAATCTCTCCCAGCTGCAGCTGACCACCGCGCGCATTGCTGCGTACACTGATTTTCGCAATCTCTTCTGGCTCCGGTGCCACACCCATGCCGCGCAACAGGATGTCACCCTCACTGGCCTTCAGGGAACCACCCGGCAAGTCACGTAAATTCTCGCGTATGGCAGACAACACCTGCCCCAGTGATACCTGGTGCGCCGCCAGCACAAACGGATCTACCTCGACCCACAACTCCCACTCGCGGTTACCGGCGATACCGACACTGGCAACCCCGGGAAGCTGGGCAATGCGCTGCTTGATGCGGTCAGCCTCGTCATACAGATAACCGCGTGCCACATCACCATAGAGACTCAGACTGATGACCGGAAAACGCGCCTTTACTCTCACCAGTTCCGGCTCTTCTGCCTCATCCGGCAAATCGGTTATCTGGTCAAGCGCCGTCTGCGCATCACGCATGTACTGGTCAACATCGGTACCCGGCTTCAGCTTGATCATGAGAGAGGCCATCCCCTCGCTGCTGGTCGAACTCATGACATCGTTTTCAGCCATGCCGTCAAACTCCTCTTCCAGGGGAATAGCAACCTGGCGTTCCACTTCCTCGGGCGAGGCACCCTCGAATTCGACACTGACACTGACGACGTCCATTTCAACCGTCGGAAACATTTCCTGCGGCATGGAATTCCACGACAACACACCCAGTATCACCACGATCACCAGCATGAGGTTGGTAATGAGCGGGTTATTAATGGAGAACCGTATCAGCGGCATGGAATGTCCGGGAACAGAATGAGTGGTGTTACCTGGCAGCGGGTTCGGCGGCGATCACACGCACCTGCTGACCGTCGCTGAGCGCCGAGACGTTGTGCGTGACAATGCGGTCACTGGCATCAATACCCCGGTGAACCACCTGCAAATCGCCAACACGGTCACCCAGTATCACTGCCGTCATTACCAGCACGTCATCATCCAGCCGAAAAACAAACGTCTGGCCCTCGTCATACAAAATAGCCGTCACTGGCACAGCGGTTACCCTGTTCAATTCAGGTAACGGCAGACGCGCCTGCGCAACCTGCCCCGGCCGCACTGAAGTACCTGCCACGCGCACACGCAAGGCGTGCGTGAAGGTGACCGGGTCCGGATCGACCTGCAAGGCGATAACCTGGCCGGGCAGCATCAACCCGTCCACCTCCACCTCAACGTCATCTCCCTGCTGCAGGGATTGCGCCACGTTACCACGTACTTCGGCATAAAGATCCAGTGATGAGGTATCAATCAATCCGGCAATCACTTCGCCAGGCGTCACATAATCACCGACCTGTGCTTGCACGGAATTCACCTGGCCCGCAAACGGCGCCAGTAATTGTGTACGCGCCAGGTTGCGGGCCGCGCGGTTACGTTCTGCCTGTTTCAGTGCGAGGCGCGACCCGGCAGAGGCTACGCTCGAATTGAGCCGTGCAACTTCGGCCTGCAGTTGCAACAACTTGATACGGGCCTCGTCCAGCAGTGACTGTGACACCAGCGACTCAGCACCCAGCTTGATGAGTCGATCGAGGTCATTCTTCTGCAAACTGTAATTGCGCTTCGACAGTGTTAACAACTCACGGTCACGCTCAATATCACGGGACTCCTGCGCCAGCCGGGCCTCGGCCTCGGCAAGTGCATCCTCATAATCGCCGGATGCCAGTGACAGCAACAGCTCATCCTGCTGTACCGCCTGCCCGGGCTCAACCAGGCGCGACTGCACCTGGCCGGATAATTCAAAATGTATCTCAGCCCGCCGGGCGGGATCCAGCCGGCCACTGACAACCTCGGTGGGCACCAGGTCATGCAAACCGACAGCTGCAACCCTGACACCGGGCACCATGACCTGCCGCAGCTCGGGATCCTTGTCCGGGGCGGTCAGCAGCAACAGCGCCACGAGGCCGCCAAGGGCCAGCAGGACAGTAATCTGGATAGGTGACTTGATAGATAACACACTGATTATAAAATATTTGAAGTTAAAGCCATTCTATGCGATTTTACCTCGCGCCCGCCAGCTGTTCGCCACACCTAAACCGGGTCAAACAGTGTTCATGACCATTAGCCACGAGAATTGTTACGCATACCATGCGTTTGCCAGCATTTAGCTACCGTCGACGTCGCTCGCCTGTTGAGTGGAGCATCATTGCCCTGCTGACGGCCCTCGGCTCCGCAGCGCAGGCAGGCTGGCAATGCAGTGAGCAGGCAAACGGTCTGTGGCAATGCATCGCATCGCCCGCGCCGGAAACTGTCGCGACTGACAACAACATAGCCACGCCCGCTGAATTCGACAACGATGCTGAGGAAAGTACTGCACCCGTACCAGCGGAAACCGGTTTAATCGCCCCGCTCGCACCGCTTGTTCCGGCAAGCCCGAACACAACGGACAACACTGACACGCAGGACACGCAGGACACGTCACCAGAGGAACCGGCAACAACAAATACAACTGATATACCCGAACCGGCACCGCAAGCGCCGGACAACAAGCCCACCCTGCCGGCAACTGATGCTTCGTCAGCTGGCCAGCTGCCGGGCACGGCCCCGGCGTCAACCGGTCAGCAATCATACCTGATACCCCAGGCTAAAAAGATAGGACACTCCAGCCAACCGGATACGGAGATCGATCGCTGGGCCCTGTGCCCGCCATTCCCGCAATCCCCCGCAAACCCGCCAACTGCAAACCCCGATGAAATCGACCTGCAGGCAGACAGTGCACAGGCCAGTGATGGCAATGTCTACGCGCTGGACGGTAACGCCGTGGTGCTTTACGGGCAACAGAAGCTGGAAGCCAGCACCATCACCTACCGGCAGGACGACAATGAACTGACCGCCGAGGGTGACATCCGCTTCACCGCCCCGGGACTGATCATCGATGGCGAAGATGCAACGCTCTATCCGGATGTGGAACAAGGCAAGCTGAATGACATTACCTATACCCTGACCGAGGCGCATGGTCGTGGCACAGCCAGGGTGCTCGACTTGAAGGGCCGCGACAACCAGTACCTGCAACAGGCTTTATACACTACCTGCCCGCCCGACAACCACGACTGGGAACTATCCGCAAAAGAAGTTGATCTTGATCGCGCCGAGGGTACCGGCACCGCCCGCAATGCCAAACTGACCTTCAAGGGTGTACCCTTTCTGTATACACCCTATATTACCTTTCCGATTGATGACCGCCGACGCTCCGGACTGCTGATACCGAAGGTTGGTCATACCGAAGAAACCGGTGCCGATATCAGCGTACCGTATTACTGGAATATTGCACCGGACAAGGATGCCATCATTACACCGCGTTACATGAGCGATCGCGGCCTGATGCTGGGTGGTGAAATGCGCTATCTGAACAGACATAATGAAGGCACACTCAGTGCCGAGTACCTGCCCTCCGACAATCGCTTTAATAATGACGACCGCAGCCTGGTTGCCATCAAACACTACGGCAATCCCTGGCCACGCGTACAGACCAGCGTGGTAGCCAGCAACGTCTCGGATGACCGGTATTTCGAAGACCTCGGCAGCAGCCTGGTAAAGGCCAGCCAGTCGAACCTCGAACGTACCGCCGAGGCCAGATATCACGGCAGTTTTTGGGGGCTGGGCATAAAAGTGCAGGACTTCCAGACGGTTGACCCGGCACTGACACGCGCAGACAAACCCTACAAGCAACTGCCACAGGTGGTGTTTGACGCCGCACCGGAAAGCCGCCTGCTGGGATTGAAATTCAGCACGCATGCGGAGGCCAATTATTTCACCCATAGCGATGGCAACATCGTCAAGGGTTCGCGCGTCGACCTGCAACCACGCGTCAGCCTGCCGGTGCACCGGGCAGCATGGTATTTTGATCCGGCCGTCAGCTTGCGTTATACCACCTACGATCTCGATAATACCTCGAGCGGTGAAGACAAAAACCCCTCACGCACCACCCCCGTGGTCAGCCTGGACACAGGGACTTTTTTTGAGCGCAGCAGTCACTGGGGCAGTACCGATTTTGTGCAGACGCTGGAACCACGCCTGTTCTACCTGTACGTACCCGACAAGAACCAGGATGACATCCCGGTGTTTGATACCGGCGATTATGACTTCAACTTCTGGACACTGTTCCGCGAAAATCGCTTCAGCGGTCCGGACCGCATGGGCGATGCCAACCAGCTGGCCGTGGCACTGACAAGCCGCTTTCTGGATCCGCTCAATGGTGTGCAGCGATTCAGCGCCAGCCTTGGCTCGCTGTTCTATTTCAGCAATCGTAATGTCACGCTGCCCGGCGAACCTGTAAAGACTGACGACAGCTCGAATATCGTCGGCGAAATAACCCTGAACCTGGCACGCAACTGGACCGCCAGATCCGAGTTGCAATGGAATCCGCACAGCTCCAGCACGGCGCGCAGTGACCAGCACCTGCAATACCGCGCCGGTCCCCGCAAGCTCGTTAACCTGGCCTATCGTTATCGCGACGGCATCCAGGAACAAACCGATATTTCCTTCCTGTGGCCGCTAAGCCGGTCATGGCACATGGTGGGACGCTGGTACTATTCACTCAATGACAGTGAAACTATCGAGACACTGGCGGGTCTGGGTTATGAGAGCTGTTGCTGGGGCGCGCAGCTGGTTGGACGCAGTTTTATCAATGACGACAGTAACAGCCGCAACACGGCGATCTTCTTACAACTGGAGCTCAAGGGCCTGGGCAGACTGGGCAAGAAGGTCGATAGCGCCCTCGAACATGGTATCCTAGGCTACGAATCAAGCTACTGATCTGTTTTTAAGAGCCATTACACATGAAGCATTTCGCACGACTGTTATTTCCTGTCCTGTTGCTGGCAGCCTGCATGGCGGGCGCAGAAGAAGAGGCGGAAATAACTCTTGATCCTTCAGGTTACCGGACCAACAAGCCTGATTTCGTGGTAGCTCCGGATTTCGTACCGGACCTGATACCGAACAGGACCGAGCAGCGGCAGCAATACCCGTTGAACCGGGTGGTCGCTATCGCCAACAATGACGTTATCCTGTCAAGCGAACTGGATGAATCCATCAACCAGATTATCCGTCAACTCAGCGAAAAAGGCACCCCCATACCGGAGCATGCAATACTGGTAAAACAGGTACTGGAAAGGCTGGTGGTCGATTCCCTGCAACTGCAGGTCGCAGCCGATAATGGCATCAGCATCAGTGACAGCATGCTCAACACTGAGATTCAGGACCTCGCCAGGGAAAACGGCGTCTCCCTGTCAGAGTTCAGGGACATACTCGAACGCGACGGCTACGATTACAGCCAGTTTCGCGAGAATCTGCGCAAGCAGCTGATTATTCAACAGATACGCAGGCAAATGGTTGCCAGCCGCATCAAGGTTACCGACCAGGAAATCGACAACCTGCTCGCCAGGCTGAAAGCCAGTGGACAGGGCGATATCGAATATCACCTGTCGCACATCCTGATTGCCATCCCGGAAGCAGCCAGCCCTGAGGAAATTCAGGCAACCGAACAGCGCGCGAACAACATACTTACGCGCCTGCGTAACGGTGAAGACTTTGCTGAAATCGCGATTGCTGAATCTGATGGCCAAACGGCGCTGGAAGGCGGCGATATCGGCTGGCGCAGTCTCGGGCAGGTACCGGGCCTGTTTGTTGATACGGTAGAAACCATGCAGGTTGGTGATATTTCAAACCTGATTCGCAGCTCCGGCGGTTTCCACATCATCAAGCTACTGGGAAAACGCGGCGATGAACGCCACCTGGTTGAACAGACACGGGCACGGCACATTCTGCTGAAACCGGATGCGGTTAATACCGACGAGGAAGTAAAGCTGCGCATCCAGCAACTCGAGATTCGCCTGCTTGGCGGTGAAGACTTTGCAACACTGGCACGTGCGCACTCGCAGGATACACTGTCAGCAGCCAGGGGTGGTGACCTCGGCTGGATAAACAAGGGCGAAACCGTACCCGCATTTGAAGAAGTACTTGAGAAGCTTGAACCGGGAAAAATCAGCAAGCCGGTAAAAACACGGTTTGGCTGGCATATTGTGGAAGTTCAGGAGCGCCGCATGCATGACAGCACAGAGGATTTTGAACGCTCCAAGGTACGCGAACTGATTCGTACCCGCAAATATGACGAAGAATTGTTCCTCTGGCTGCGACGTCTGCGTGACGAATCTTACGTGGAATACCGGATTGAAGAGACGTGAACCCTGTAGACCCGCAGCTGCGTTTACCTGCCAGTTACAGCCAGCTGCTGTAAGCCTGCCTGTCACGGCCAACTACAACATCCGCAGCAGCCCTTATCGTGTCCGCAAAGATTATGCGTATCGCTTTCACTCCCGGTGAACCTGCAGGTATCGGTCCGGACCTGTGCCTGTTACTGGCACAACAGGCACTGGACATCGAGCTGGTCGTTATTGCAGACCCTGATTTACTGGCGCAACGTGCAGCCCGGCTGGAACTGCCACTACGCATCAGGACGTTTGACGAGAGTGCTACGCCAAAGTGTGCTGCTGCCGGCGAAGTATGCATACTGCCGGTGGCTATGGCACAACCGGCAGAGTGCGGCATACTCAACAGTAACAACGGGCAATATGTTCTGAACACCCTCGACCGGGCAATTGCAGGCTGCCAGTCCGGCAGCTTTGACGCATTGGTTACCGGGCCGGTACACAAGGGCATTATTAATGATGCCGGCATTGCCTTCAGCGGTCACACTGAATACCTGGCAGAGGCAACCGCGACAGAGACAGTTGTCATGCTGCTCGCCACCGAAGAGCTGCGAGTAGCACTGGTCACCACGCATGTACCGCTGCAGGATGTCAGCTCACTGATCACAGCCGAACGCCTGCAACGTGTCATCCGTGTCCTGCATGCTGACTTGCAACAACGCTTTGGAATCGCACAACCACGTATCAAGGTATGCGGACTTAACCCGCATGCCGGAGAAGGTGGCCACCTTGGACGGGAGGAAATAGAAACAATCATCCCGACACTAAAAAAACTGCGTGATGAAGGTATGGACCTGGACGGCCCATTGCCGGCAGACACTGTATTTAACACGCCCTATATCGCCGACAGTGATGCCATCCTCGCCATGTATCATGACCAGGGCTTGCCGGTACTCAAACACAGTGGTTTTGGACGTGCCGTCAATATCACCCTCGGACTGCCGATTATCCGCACCTCGGTCGACCACGGCACCGCGCTGGATCTGGCCGGTAGCGGGCGGATCGACACCGGCAGTCTGCAGGTGGCACTGAGTCACGCCATCAAAATGGCCCGCCAGAAGGGGGCAGTACCCGTTGCCTGACACCCGGGGCATAGCATGACTGCTTTGTTGAGTGCAGATAACAAGCGTCGGCAAACCGACGGAATCCATAGCTCTCTCGCACAGAACGGGGGTAACTTTTTGGCCGGGTTATGCAAGACATTCAACCGGCAAAGGGGTACTGGCCCCTTCTTCTAGACGGGTTCGCCGATATCGGCAATCAGCTGTAGCAGCCGGCTGAACGCATTACTTGAGGACACCGACGACGACTCTTCCATCGTGTGATAACCCGTTGTTGGAATTTGAAGTGTCGTGCCTTGCACGAAACCGTTTGACGCCGCGATAATGCGACCCATCTCGGTACTGCCAAAAGATTGTGGTTCATTGCCGAGTTCGATCGCACGCTTGTTCTGCGTTTCGATATAGGCATCTTTATACGCGTAACTGATCCCCGAAGCCTGGCATAAGGCTTCAAGGTGGTCAGTCATCTGCTCGCTAAACATCGCATTGGCATCACGCCGCCGCAACACGACGTTTTGCTGATCGGCCGAGTCGCGATCCGGGTATGGACTCGTGTCGATCACCACCAGGCGGTCGGTGGCACCGTTAAAACGCCGAAACCATTCCAGCAGATAACGCCAACTGCTTCCCGACTCCTCCTGGGCAGTAAAAAACGCCGTACCCTGAAAACCCAGACCGAACAAATGCACCAGGTGCGCCGCCGTGAGTACATTGTCAAGCTGACCGCTCAACAGACCATTGTTATCGCTGAGTCGATCGGTAAACGCCACGGGTGTACCGGCGACCAAATGCTCCAGACCTTCCACTTCAAAGATCAGATTGTTACGGTATTCGCACACATAGGCCCGGGTGATCATGCCGGCGCCACGGTAGGCACCCGACCACGGTTCGTAGGCTGTCACCGGTATCGACTGGAAACGGTCGACGATCTTCTTCATCAACTTCTCCGATACCGAATTACCCAACAGGTCTGATCGATGACCCGTAACAAATGCCGCATACTGAAATTCATTCGGACCCGTGCAGATCAAGCCATGGCGAT
>Ga0316189_10005357_pt1 | contig 12294 bp, 11 predicted proteins | sample LowCovwburrow_MG_FD_204930 | JGI IMG/M metagenome (GOLD analysis project Ga0316189, IMG submission 204930) | Coastal sediment microbial communities from Maine, United States - Lowes Cove worm burrow | ecosystem: Environmental > Aquatic > Marine > Coastal > Sediment | place: USA: Maine... | reverse complement strand
AGCCTTGCGAGCCCGTAAGCGAAGCAAGACCACGCTCCTGCGGAGCGATTTAAGGCCGTCGCCACAGATGGCAAAGGCCGGATCAACAAACCTACAGCGCGCCTTTGGTGCTCGGGATTCCCGACTGGCGGGGATCGGGTTCAACAGCCATGCGCAGAGCTCGCCCCAAAGCCTTGAATACAGTCTCGATAATGTGGTGGTTATTATCACCACGAATCGCATCAATATGCAGCGTAATACGGCCGTGATTACTCACAGCCTGGAAAAATTCCTTGAACAGGTCGATGTCAAAGCCGCCCACCGTCTCTTTCGGAAAGTCGATATTATACTCCAGACCCGGACGCCCTGAAAAATCGAGAACAACACGCGACAGTGCCTCATCCAATGGTACATAAGCATGGCCATAACGTACGATCCCGGCTTTATCACCAATGGCTTCGCGCAGCGCTTCACCGAAACAGATGCCGATATCCTCAACTGTATGGTGATCATCAATCTCACGATCACCCTTGGCATCAACCATCAGGTCGATCAGACCATGACGGGCAATCTGCTCAAGCATGTGATCAAGAAACGGAATGGAGGAGTTAAGCTGTGCACTACCGGTGCCATCCAGATCAAGGTTTAACCTGATCGAGGTCTCTTTGGTTGCGCGTTCAATCGATGCCTTTCGACTCATAACTGAATCTCCCTGAGTGCTGCCAATAGCGCACTGTTTTCATCTTTTCTGCCAATGGTAATACGCAGGCAATTGGCCAGAAGCCTATCAGAACCATGCATATTCTTAATCAATATTCCCGCACTCTTGAGTGATTCGAACACACGCGGCGCATCGCTCACACGGATGAGAAGGAAGTTCGCCTGTGATGGAAAGACCTGAATACCATCAAATGCAGCCAGTGCTTCCGCCATACGTTCCCGCTCATCACGCAGTTCGGCAACCTGAGCTTCAAAGATCTCAAAGTGCTCAAGCAGAAACGCTGCTGAAGCCTGCGTCAAAGCATTGATATTATAGGGCATGCGCACTTTATTCAGCTGGGCGATCACCTCGGCATCGCCAAGCACATAACCCATGCGCAGACCGGCCCAGCCCACTTTGGAGAAGGTTTTCAGAATCAGTACATTCGGTGCAATCAGGTAGTTATGCGTGCGCTCTGAGAACGGGCCATAAGCCTCATCAATGACCAGCATGCCACTCATTCCCCTGGCGATCTTCTCAACCCTATCCTGCTTCCAGAGGTTGCCGGTCGGATTGTTCGGACATGCCAGAAAAGCCACTTCAGCCTTTTCACGGGCACACACCTGCATAAAGTGTTCCTCTTTCATGGTGAAATCTTCGGCCAGAGGCACGGTCGCCACAGGGCGTTTCAACCACTGTGAAACCAGATTATACATCACAAATGTCGGGCCGGGCACCACACAGGTACCGGGCACCGTGGCAATCAGGATCATCTGGATAATCTCATCCGATCCGTTGCCGAGCAGCACCTGCTCAGGCTCTACACCCTCATGTTTGGCAATCTTGCTGCGCAGATCCAACATCTCGGCATCGGGATAACGATTGATATCCACTTCAGCCAGACGTGCCGCCCACTTTTTGCGCAGATCATCCGGCATGGAAAATGGATTTTCCATCGCATCGAGTTTGATTAAACCGCGACTGTCCGGCACATGATATGCCGACAGCGACTTGATATCGTTACGAATCAATGTTTTATCCGTTGTCTTTCAAACGAAGCTCGAGGGTCAGAGCATGCGCCTGCAGACCTTCACGGTGTGCCAGATGTGCAGCGGCAGGGCCAATCGCCTCAACTGCCGCGCGGGTTGCACGGATCACACTGCTACGCTTCTGGAAATCGTAGAGGCCAAGTGGTGAAGAGAAACGGGCGGTACGGTTGGTCGGCAACACATGATTCGGACCTGCGATGTAATCACCGAGCGCTTCAGGCACAAAGTGGCCGATAAAGATTGCACCGGCATGCCGGATGGATGGAAGAATCGCATCTGGATCCTCCAGTGCCAGCTCCAGATGCTCCGGTGCAATAACATTGACCACATCAGCAGCCTCAGCCCAATCCTTAACAAGGATCAGTGCGCCGTGGGTCTCTACAGAAGCGCGTGCGATCCTGGCGCGTGGCAATACCTGCAGATGCGCTTCAATCGATTGTGCCACCTGCGTGAGAAGATGTGCATCGGTGGATATCAAAATACTCTGAGCCGCCTCATCATGCTCTGCCTGTGAGAGGAAATCGGCTGCAATCCAGGATGGGTTACCACCATCGGCCACCACAACAATCTCAGAGGGGCCTGCGATCATATCGATACCACAGGTGCCGAACACCTGACGTTTCGCAGCCGCGACAAATTTGTTGCCCGGGCCGACAATCTTATCCACAGCAGGAATGGTTTCAGTGCCGTAAGCCAGCGCAGCCACAGCCTGCGCACCACCAACAGCAAAACCGCGCTGCACGCCGGAAACATATGCCGCAGCCAGCACCAGTTCATTGATCTCACCACCCGGCGTTGGCACAACCATGACAATCTCTTTCACGCCTGCCACCACAGCCGGCACAGCATTCATCAACACCGATGATGGATAAGCGGCTTTACCACCCGGCACATAGAGTCCTACACGATCAAGCGGGGTGATACGCTGCCCGAGAGTCATACCGACATCATCAGTATATTCCCAGTCATCCTGCTGCTGTTTTTCGTGATAGGCGCGGATACGGTCAGTCGCCAGCTGCAGTGATTCACGATCCATGTCAGAGACACTGTTCCACGCCTCCAACATGCGCTCACGAGAGATCTCAATGGTTTCGCCTGTACATGCCCAGCCATCAAAGCGTTCAGTATAGTCACACAGCGCCGCATTACCGCGCGCTTTCACATCGGCAAGAATACCTGCCACAAGATCCTGCACATCGGCACCGGTATCAGCCTCGCGTGAAAGCAGGGCATCGAGTTTCTCTTTAAAACCATCCTGCTGCGAATCGAGTCGAAGAATGTTGCTCATATCTGTTTCCTTTATCCCTTATCTCTCATTTCTACTGCCGCACGCAGCTTCTCGATCAATGGTAAAATCTGAGACTTGCGCGTTGCCAGACTTGCCGGATTGACAATCAGGCGGCTGGAGATGTCACACAGCGTGACCTCCTCTACCAGTCCATTGGCTTTTAAGGTACTGCCGGTCTCCACCAGATCGACAATGCGCTCAGCCATGCCCACCAGTGGCGCCAGCTCCATAGAGCCGTAAAGATGAATAATCTCAGCCTGTACACCCTGTGAAAGAAAATACTCACTGGCCAAAAAGTCATACTTGGTGGCAACCCTGATGCGACTGCCGCGCTCAGCAGGCCCGGCTTCGACAATATCTTTGGGACCACATACACAGAGGCGACAACGACCGATACCCAGATCAAGCGGTTCATAAACATGCGGCCGATACTCCAGCAGCGAATCACGCCCGGCCACACCGATATCGGCAGCGCCCTGCTCCACATAGGTGCAGACATCAGCAGCGCGAATGATCAAAAAGCGAACAGCCTTGCCGTCGACATCTCCGTCCACCATCAGCTTACGGGTCTTCTGCACATCCTCATGTGGTGTCAGTCCGGCAGCTTCAAGCAGCGGCAGTGTCTGCTCCAGAATACGCCCTTTAGAAAGGGCAATGGTTAATGGTCTTGTATCAGGCATCCAGTCGTGCTCCCTGCATCCAGTTTTCACTGGCACTGTGTCGCTCAATCTGAGCCCCAAGCTTGCTCAGCTTCTCTTCAATTCGTTCATAACCACGATCGATATGGTAAACGCGTGAAATCGTGGTCTCACCTTCTGCGGCCAGTCCAGCCAGCACCAGTGATGCCGAGGCGCGCAGATCCGTCGCCATAACCGGTGCGCCGGAGATCTTTTCACATCCCGTCACAATAGCCATATTACCATCAAGCCTGATCTTCGCGCCCATGCGCGCCAGCTCCTGCACATGCATAAAGCGGTTCTCAAAGATCGTTTCACGCACCACGCTTGTACCATCGGCCAGCGTCATCAAAGCCATAAATTGCGCCTGCAGGTCGGTTGGAAAACCCGGATGTGGCAGCGTGTGGATATCAACAGCTTTCAGTCGTCCTTCTGCCTTGCAGCGGATAAAACCTTCACCGGTTTCAACCGTGGCACCGGCATCGCGCACGCGGGCCAGAAAAGCTTCAAGCATGGAGGCATCAGCGCCAGTCACGGTAACATCACCACCGGTAATCAGGCCTGCCGCCAGATAGGTGGCAATCTCAATACGGTCGGCAATGGTGATCATTTCACCACCCTCCAGCCGAGTCACCCCTTCAATGGTGATACGGTTGCTGCCATCACCCTCGATTTTAGCGCCAAGCCCACGCAGTGAATCAGCCAGATTAACGATCTCCGGCTCTCGTGCAGCATTATCGAGAACGGTCTCGCCCTTGGCCAACACTGCCGCCATCATCAGATTCTCAGTACCGGTCACAGTCACCTGATCAAAGAGGATATAGGCACCGGAGAGGCCATGAGGGGCACGGGCGATGATATCACCCTGCTCCACTTCGATCTCAGCGCCCATCGCTTCCAATCCCTTCAGATGCATATCAATCGGTCGCGCACCAATGGCACAGCCACCGGGCAGACTCACTCTGGCCTCACCAAAACGGGCCAGCAGCGGACCGAGCACCAGCGAGGAGGCACGCATGGTTTTCACCAATTCATAAGGTGCTTCAGATTTGGTGGCCGGACGCGTATCAACATGCAGACAGTACTGGTCATCGTAAGAGACATCCGCCCCCTGCCATGCCAGCAGCGTCATCATCGTCGAGATATCTTTCAGATGTGGGATGCGGTGGTAGGTCACCGGGCCGTCAACAAGAATCGAGGCGGCAAGAAGTGGCAGCGCCGCATTTTTTGCGCCACTGGCTTCGACTGTTCCGGACAGCACATTGCCACCCTGAATGATAATTTTATCCATAAAATTCCCTTGTCATAAAGGAGGCGAACGCTAGCCGCTCTACTGCACGGGAACAATGCTTGGCAACGACTGCCCTGCTGATTCAGTTTTCAGCTATTTTCAGACACTAAAACAGGAAGCAAAGCCCATCATCACTCGCCATTTTCTCCCTGCATGGAGGCATCGTACATAAGCGATCGGTTTCTGCCCTGGTTTTTGGCCTGATAGAGTGCGAGATCAGCATGTTTCACAACCTCCCAGAAGCCACCATTTTCTCCACTGTAAAGAGCAACACCAACGGAGAGCGTCTTTTTAAGTGGCCCTTGCGGCGTCTGGAATGACGTACTCTCCATGCTCTTACGCATGCGCTCAGCCAGCTCCATGGCACCTTCAGTATTGGTATCGGGCAGCAGTGCCATGAACTCTTCGCCACCAAAACGGATCGCCATATCGGAGGTGCGCAGTGTCTCTTTCAGCAGGCCAGCCAGCCCGATAATCACCTGATCACCCACATCATGGCCATACTCATCATTCACCAGCTTGAAGAAATCAACATCAACCATCAATACACCCAGTGTGGTTCCCTGACGCTGGGTGTTGGCAGCCAGCACATCAATATAATCCTCAAGAAAACGTCGATTATAGAGACCGGTCATCGGATCACGCATAGCTGTATCTTTAAGCGACTGCATTAACTGCCGCGCCTCGATCACAGGTGCTGCCTCATTGAGATAGATGCTTGTTGTCTGCTCGATATCCGGATGCTGTTTTAACTCCTCTTCAGAGAGCACCAGCTGCAACACACCACCGACACGACCGGAGAGCATCATCGGAATACAGATATGAACAAAATCATCGCCACCCCTGCTACCACCAGCGTAACGGGTGCAGATATGTGGCGAATTGATACTGGAAACAGATGCCGCTGTGCGCTTGGCCCGGCAGGACTCAGGGCAGGCCAGTATCTCCTGATCACACCAGAGCTCACCATCCCGATCCACACCTTCGACAAATACCGGTTTCATCAACTGCTTTTCGCCCTCTATGCGATAGAGCGTAAAGCGGCGCAGACCGAAATGATCACTCATCACCCGGCGTATGCGGATAAATATCTCTTCCAGATCGAGATCATTCTCCACAGCCTGTTTAAAACGCGCTGCACCAACCATCTCATCCACAACATGTACCGTATGGGTCAACAGGTTCTGGCCGTTATCCTGATAACTGAGATCACCCAGTGAACCGATAGAGGCAGAAATTTTACCCATACTCTGCTCAAGCGTGTCCATAAGGTTATTGGTCTGATTGGCTATCTCACCGATCTCATCACTGGTTGTAGAGCTGATTCTGCCGGTAAAATCACCCTTCTGAGCGCTGCCTACCACCTCTTTTAAATCTTCAGCAGTATCAACGATAGGCTTGAACAGCCGCTTAAGAAAATAACCAAGCGAGAGCCCGAACATCAATAGAAGCACCACAATCGGCGCAATGGCAAACAGCTCGGATCGCTCCATCTCCTCAAGCGAGAAACCGAGCGTGACAGCACCATTGATACTGCCCTCCGGCACATCGTGACACTGCATACAGTTGAGTTCACCAATACTGCTGGCCACATAGGGGATGGTAATCCGATACAGTGATGAGTCACCATGACTGACAACATTCTCTTCCCAATTACCTGTTGCCAACACCCGTTTTTCCATATCCAGCTTGGGTTTCTCACCCTCTTTTCCCGGGCCAAACTGATGGATAACAGGCTCACCACGCAGCACACGAACATCGACCAGGCCGGGAATCGAACTCATGCGTTTAACCAGCATCTCCCGCTCACTAATCACACCGGTACGCATCTGTTCGGTCAGCGTAATCCGCAGCATATCCGCAGCCATACGCCCCTGCTCCCGGATCGTATTGAGACTGAAATAGTTAAAGGATTTAATGGTCACCACAGAAAAAAGCACAATCAGCACCAGTGAAATAGTGGTTGTGAACCAGAAACTCTTCTTTCGTAATGTCATCGCAATCCTCCGATCCCGGCTGAAACCGCCTGCAGGACCCTTTTTGGCAGTAACCCTAAAAAACTTATGAACAAATTTGTTCGCAATTTGTGTGCCAAAGGCACCTCGATCCGATATCCCGCACACAAGCGGATGACTTTCATTCAATGCATCGGCTAGGATTCCCGCCCATGTCCGTCTACACAGAGCTCTCCGAATCCGATATCTCAACCATCCTCGCCGATTACAATCTTGGCGAACTGGCAGGTTATGAAGGCATTGCTGCCGGCATCGAAAACAGCAACTTCTTTGTCACCACCAGAGGCCATGACCATTCAGCCCGTTTTGTACTAACGATTTTTGAACGCATGGATGAGACTGAACTCCCCTACTTTATGCGTCTGATGCGTCATCTGGCACACAATGAGCTGGCATGCCCTGATGTGATGCAGCGCAAAGATGGTTCGCTGCTGTTTGAAGCACATGGCAAACAGGGCTGTATCGTTTCATGCCTTTCCGGCCGCACACTGGATGAACTCAATGAAACCCAACTCACCTCATCAGGTCGCGCATTGGCGCAACTGCATCTGGCTGGTTCAGATTTTGACGAATCCCGCGACAACCCGACCGGCATGACCTGGCTGGCAGAAAATATAACTGCTGTTATGGATGGCACCCGCACAACCTACGGCGAAGATGCCGCACAGCTTCTGCAGGATGAACTCGATTTTCAGCAATCCTGTGCATGGGAATCACTGCCAGCCGGTGTAATTCACGGTGATCTGTTCGTTGATAACATCCTCTTTGAGGGCAACAAAGCCTCCGGCATTATCGATTTCTACTACGCTCACACAGCCCCTTATGCGATGGATATTGCCATCACCCTCAATGCCCAGGCTGTTCAACTCTCTGACCGGGATGATTCACGCATCAAAGCATTTATGGCCGGTTATGAATCCCTGCGCCCACTGCAGGAGGAGGAGCACGAAGCACTGCCGCTACTGCTCAGGCTCGGTGCCCTGCGCTTCTGGGTTTCCCGCCTTTATGATGCGCTCTTCCCGCGCGGTGGTGCCATGACCCAAACCAAAGACCCGGAAGAGTACCGCAATAAGCTTCTCTTCCATCGTCACGCCAGCTAAATCGCACTAAACCCAATACCCGCTTTCGAAAAGCAGACATTCGACTTAATTAACTTCCTGGTGGCACCCATTTGCCGTCTTGATACACCCAGTCAAGATCCAAAGCATGGAAGGCATCAGCTATATCTACTTGGTGACATCCATGTTTAACAAGCATCTCAATAAGGTGCTTAGTTTCCATTGGCTTTGTAGTGATTGGTCTCAGGGGTCTCCGCAATGATCAACTGATCGGTTTGTTTAATCAGACCTATCATTTGAGCTCCCTGTCATTGAAAAGTGAATGACCGCCGTCGGAAGCGGACATTCAATTTTATTGATGAGCGGGGATTTTAATGGATAAAACCATGGCGCTGAAACTTCTGGTGGTCTGTGTGATCTGCCTCAGCCTGATCACCGGAGCCGTATTTTTATTCCAGTGGCTCACGTCATAAACCTGTTAAACAACAGGTAAGAAAGTTAACCCTCAGATTTATTCATGCCGATGAGCTGGAAGAGCTCAAGGCGTGAGGATGGGTTATTCATGAATGCGCCGGTCAGCTTGGAGGTGGTGGTCCATGAGTTGGGTTTGTGCACACCGCGATGGCACATGCAGAAGTGCTGACACTGGATAATCACCGCCACACCTTTGGGATCAAGCACCTCTTCAATGGCATTGGCGATCTGCATGGTGAGCTTCTCCTGCACCTGCAGTCGTTTGGAGTAACCTTCAACCACCCGGGCAAGCTTGGATAGACCGACAACACGACCACGCGGGATATAGGCAACATGCGCTTTGCCGACGAATGGCACCATGTGATGTTCGCAGTGGCTGTGTACGGCAATATCTGAGACCAGCACCACCTCATCATAACCCTCGACCTCTTCAAAGGTCTTCTCAAGATGCTCGCGCGGATCCTCTTTGTAACCGGCGAAGTGCTCATGCATGGCAGCCAGAACGCGTGCCGGTGTCTCCTGCAACCCTTCGCGCTCAACATCTTCACCAATATACTTAAGCAGACCGGCGACATGTTTCATGCCTTCGATATTGTCCGGGTCATTCAGGTCAAAGTCATCACTCATGGCTTACCCTTCCTTTTCTCATTCTGCGGGGCACCATAGCGCATTATGGGTTGATGAAGAACTGAAAAACGACATTCATGTAGTTTTTTAGCCCGCAATTGAACTATTGGTATAGATGGAGAGCCAATGCTTACAATAAACATACTCCGCCACGGGGCACTTGAAGGTGGCGTTAAATATAGAGGGAGTGTGGATGATCCGCTCACAGCTGCCGGGCGAACCAGCATGGATAGCGTCTGGGCTCACCTGCAGACAGAGGTGGATACCATCATCACCTCACCCCTGATGCGCTGTGCAGAACCGGCTAAAGCGTGGGCACAAACAGCTGGCATTGAATGCATTATCGAACCACGCGTCGCCGAGATTCACTACGGTGAGTGGGAGGGTAAAACCATCCCGCAGCTGCAAGCTGAGTACCCCGACATGCTTGCGCGGTGGCGCGACAATCCCCAAGGCATGCGTCCACCCGGTGGTGAATCACCCGAAGAGCTGCTGGCCCGCCTGAATGAGTGGTGGTCTGAAGTTTGCCAGAGCCATGATGGCAAACAGCTGTTGCTGGTCACCCACTCCGGCAGCATGCGTATGCTGATCGCTCACGCCCTGAATGCCCCCATCGCCACCACCCGTCATCTGGCCATGCCCTACTGCTGCTGGAGCCGCATCAGCCACGACAACGGCCATGCACAACTGGACTTCCACAATCGTAAAATCTCCTGACGCAGCGAACGTGACCTCAAACACGGAAGTCCGCAGCTGAAAAGAGACAATTTCGCGCTGATGATTGATCCGGAACCGCAACCAAAGCGGCACCATATGGAGAGATAGATATGAACAGTTTACTGCATCGCATAATCCCGGCCCTGCTCAGCCTCACCCTGCCATTGAGCCTGCAGGCCAATGAAGTTGATGAAACAGATATGCAGAACCTTGCATCCACGACACAGCAGGCGAGTGACCTCGCTGCGCAAGAGTCTGGTGCAACGGCAGAAGATGCCACCACGACAACAGTAGATGCTGTAGAGGTTGATACCACTGCAGTTGAGACAGCAGAGCCAGCTATTGAAGCAATCGCCGAACAGCCTGAGCCTGTTGCGACCACCATCACCATCGCCACCTTTGAGATCGAGGGTAACCTTTTGCTGCCGGTTGAACTGATTGAGCAAAAGCTGCAGCGATTTATTGGTGAGGGCAAAAGCCGAGATGACCTGTTCAGCATCCGCCACGCCATTATCAAACTCTATCGCAGCCGCGATCTCGATGGCGTGGCCGTTGCCATTCCTACAACCGGTGAAGCCGGCACAGTCATGGTCAAAATTTTCGAAGATGATATTGATGCCTATCCGCAACAGGCCGCTGCACAGACTGCGACCGAAGATCTGGCTGCAACCGCACCTCCATCTGAGCCTGCCCCTGCCGCCAAAGCAGCCAAAGCCAAGGCAGTCACTCCAACAGGACCTCAAACCTACGCCATCAAGTTGGCTCCGACTGAGAAGCCAGCTGTTGTTGTGATCCCTGAGCCAGAGCCTGAACTCACCGCAGAAGCAGAAAGTGCAGCTCCTGCAGATGCACCGGAAAACAGCGCAAGCGTTGAGAACCTCTTAGCAGCCAACGAGTCAGCTGAAACAGCTGCTGCCGAGATTAAAGAGCCGATCACGCAGAATGCCACACCAGAGGCAGTAGTGAACAGCGATGCAAAAAAAGCAACAGTTGCAAGCAGCCCGTCACCGGAAGTTGAAGCTGCTGATACTGCAGTGGATACGACTGCTCCTATAGAGAAGACAAAAGCTGTCGCTAAGGCAGCAGCCAAGCCTGAGTTGAAAACCACCGCGAAAGCAGCCAGCCCTGAAGTGGCAAAGGCAAAAGTGGCAACAGCGAAAGAGAAAGCAGCCGAGAACATCGCTAACGCCAGGGCGGAGAAGGCTAAGGCTGCCAGAGCGAAGATTGAGAAGGTCAAAGCAGAGAAAGCTAAAGCTGCGCTAGCCAAAGCCGATGCAACCAAAGAAACGACTGATGAAGTGATTGTAGCCACCCCTGCCCTGGATGCACAACAGGGCACCTTTAACATCAGCAGTTTTGCAGTTTATGGCAACTCGCTGGTAACCAATGAGGCCATTGAGAATGTACTACAGGCCTATATCGGCAGCGGCAAATCGCATGCCGATCTGGTCGAAGCCAAAGAGAAGATCAGCAAACTCTATCTCGCTAAAGGCCACCGCATGGTGGCGGTAGGTATTCCTGCCAGAATCTTCAGTGAAGTGGTGCCTATCCGCATCTATGAGGCCAAACGCAGAAGAGCAACCGATCTGTCGATAAATTAAACGTAGCCGGATTTTTAGAACACGTTTAATCAACCATTGAAACCGGAAATTGACGCAGATAAGCACAGATCAACACAGATATAGTGTGAACGCTTAAGGGTGATGGCCGTGATTCGTATCTGCTTATGGCTTAACAGTTGTGATTAGAGCAATGCATTCACAAGCATTAGTCGAAACCTTCGGCGCTTTCAGTAGAGAAAGACAACGAAACAGAAAGTTCTTTATCTGTGTTCACAAGGTGAATTGCGCTGGCGCAAGAGAGGGTGCCCTGGGGCATCTGCGTCAATCTGTGTCTAAATATTGACTGAAAGATACTTTAATCGAGAAGCTTAGCAGCCACTTCAGCCAGATGTGCGCCGTAACTTCGAGCTGCGGCCAGTGCGCCATCGGATACAGAACCCGGCATACCTTCATGATTGCCACTACGCCCGTAAGGCCCCCACTGCAGACCACCATCGGCATAACCCGGTAGCGATTTAGGGAAACCTACTGTAATCAGTCCGTGCTCCATAAAGTTGGAGTGCAGCGCAATCATGGTCGTCTCCACGCCGCCACCGCCACCGCCGAAGCCACCACCGGTTGCAAACACACCAGCCACTTTTCCCTCAAGTGCACCCTCCATCCAGAGTTTACCTGCCCGATCAATCAGCTGCTTCATCTGCCAGGCCATTGACCCCATATGTACGGGCGTACCAAAGACAATCACATCAGCAGCGACCAGATCATCGAGTGTACAATCCTCTGCCACCCTGAAGGTGATCGCCGCAGATGCATGGGCTACCTTCATACCGGCAGCAATAGCATCGGCCATCTTCTTA
>Ga0316189_10005356_pt1 | contig 12295 bp, 5 predicted proteins | sample LowCovwburrow_MG_FD_204930 | JGI IMG/M metagenome (GOLD analysis project Ga0316189, IMG submission 204930) | Coastal sediment microbial communities from Maine, United States - Lowes Cove worm burrow | ecosystem: Environmental > Aquatic > Marine > Coastal > Sediment | place: USA: Maine... | reverse complement strand
GGCCCCTCGTAGGCCCAGGCGGTTTGTTGAGGTTGAGGCCGGGTTGGGCAGAGCGCCGTCTTGTCTGGGCCGAGAAGTAGAGGTCCACGGGGCCCAAAGCTGTGGTGCGGGAGGCTCTCGCCGCTCATGCGCTTGTCGCCGGCAGGTTCGGCAGGGCTGGCTCGGCGTAGGCTGATGTGGCACGGCAAGGGGGCGCCCAGGCCGTCTCGGAAGATCCTTACTTTGTAGTGATCCGCTCGCCGTCCTGGCGACGCTATCAAGCCGAGGCCCCTGGGACCAAGACCGAGCTGCGATGACCGAGACTGATCCGCCCAGGGGCGATGCCGCCGCAGCCGCAGACCACGAAGATGAGGACGGTCGCCGAGGCCTCGACGATGTCGACAAGTTTGACGACGACGACGAGGGCGACGACGACGACCTACGGACGCTCTTCTCGAGCGGTGGCACTGCGACGCCGTCGAGCGACACTCTCCGCTCGAACCTCCGCCGCAACCTCTTTGGCGAGGTGCCGATCGCGACGCAGATTGGCCGCTATGTGATCCAGGAGCATGTCGGCTCCGGTGGCATGGGGGCGGTGTACCTGGCCCATGACAGCAAGCTGCGCCGGTCGGTCGCGCTCAAGCTGCTGCATCGCGGTAGCGGTCGCCCGGGGAGCCTCGAGCGTCGTCGCCGTCGCCTCCTCCGCGAGGCCCACGGGCTCGCCCGCCTCTCCCATCCGAACGTAGTTCAGGTCCACGACGTCGACACCCACGGCGAGCACCTCTTTCTGGTGATGGACTACGTCGAGGGGAGGACCCTCAAGCAGTGGATCGAGGCGGAGGCGCGGGGCTGGCGTGAGATCCTCGAGGTCTTTCGGCAAGCCGGCGAGGGGATCGCCGCGGCCCACTCGGCGGGGCTCATCCACCGCGACATCAAGCCGAGCAACATCCTTATTCGCGATGACGGTCGGGTGATGGTGATCGACTTCGGCCTGGTCCGGGTCGGCGAGCTGAGCACCTCCAGCGAGGGCCACGACTCGATCACCGAGGACGATGATCTCGGGGCTGAGGTCGGCGTGCGGGGCAGCGGTGAGCCTGGCTCCGAGGACGATCTGACCGCCCCAGGCGCGGTCATCGGCACCCTCGCCTACATCCCGCCGGAGACCTTCAGCGGCGCCCCTGCGGACGCCCGCAGCGATGTGTATTCCCTCTGCGTTTCGCTCTACGAGGCGCTCTACGGATCGCGCCCCTACCAGGCGGAGACCCGCGATCTCTTGATCTGTCAGATCATCGAGGGCAAGCGGCCGACGCCGCCGCCGGGGCGGGCGATCCCTCGCTGGCTGACGGAGGTCTGTCTTCGCGGCCTGGCGCCCGATCCCGCGCAGCGACCGGCGTCGATGGTCGAGTTCCTCGCCGAACTCTCGCCGCGGAGCAGCCTGAGGCGGCGGCTCTTGCCGCTGGTGGCGGGTCTCGTCGGCGCAGCGGTGGCGGCGATGGCCGTGTTCGCGGCGATCACTCCGGCTGAGACGACGGCCTGCGGCGCCGAGCCCGAGGTGCCTGTCTTTTGGAGCATCAGCGATCAGGCGGCGATGCGGGGGGCGCTCGCGGTCGGCAGCCTTCGCGATCCTGCGGCGGTCTGGGGCGACGTTGACGGGATCTTTGGCGCTCACGCGGCGGCCCAGGGCGAGGTCCGCACGGAGATCTGCGGCGCCGACCCTGGACCTGAGGCCGCGGCGAGCCAGCGCTGTCTGGCGACGGTCGCGGAGGATCATCGGCGGGCGCTCACCCGGATCATCCGCGGTGACGCATCGGCGCTGATCGGGGTCTTAGAGGATCCCGGGTCGCTGCTCAGCCCGACGGTCTGCGCCGAGCCGGCGATGATCTCCGGCCTGGTCGCGAGCTCCGGGACGGTGGCGGGGAGCTCCGGCCAGGGCGCGGGCGACCGAGGTCCCGAGGGCGGAGTGTCGGTGGCGCTGGCGGCCGTCGATCAGGAGCTCGCGCGGGGGGAGCGTCTGGTCGAGGACGGCCGCTACCGCGAGGCGTTGGCCGCTCTGAGCACGGCACAGACGGCCGCCGAGGAGGTCGGCAGCGCAGGTCAGGAGGCGCGGGCCTGGTATCTGCGGGGATGGGTCGAGTCGCTTCTCGCGGATCCGGCGAGCGTCGAGAGCCTGGCGATGGCGCAGATGCTCGCGGCCCAGGTCGGCGACGATGCCCTCTTGAACGATGCGATCCTCGATCGCGCGCGGGTGCTGGTCGGTACCCGCGGAGCGCCGAAGGAGGCGGAGCCGTGGGCCCGACGGGCGGAGCGGCGTTTTGAGCAGCGGGGGCTCGGCCGGGTCGACGCCGCCCAGCTCCACCAGGTGCTCGCCGAGATCGCCCTCGCGAAGGCGGAGCTGACCGTCGCCCGCGGACACCTAGAGGTGTGCCGAGAGCTGCGCGAGCGGAGCCTCGGCGACGCTCATCCGCTGGTCGCCGAGGCGACAAGCAACCTCGCTGCGGTCGCCGACCTCCAGGGCGATGATGATCTCGCGCTCGGCCTCTATCGCCAGGCGCTCGCGCTCCGTGAGGAGAACCTCCGCCCCGGCCATCCGGCGATCGCGGCGACCTTGACCGGGCTCGCCGGGGTGCTCGCCCGCCGCGGCGAGGTCGAGGAGTCCGAAGCAGCCTACGCCCGGGCCCTGGCGATCGATCGCAGCGTCTTCGGCGACTCTCACCCGCGGGTCGCGACGATCCTCCACAACCTCGGCGTGGCCGCGCGTCAGCGGGGGGAGCTGGAGCGGGCCCAGGAACTCTACGCGGAGGCGCTAGAGATCCGCCGCGAGCACCTCGGGCGCGAGCACCCTCAGGTCGCCGACACCCTCAACGCGATGGCTATCGTCGACAAGCGCCTAGGCGACGAGGACCGAGCATTGGGGCGCTATCTCCTGGCGCTGGAGATCCGTGAGCGCCAGCTGGGCGACTCTCACCCGCGGGTCGCGAGCACCCTCGGCAGCCTCGCGAACCTGCACGTGGCCCGCGAGGAGTACAGCCAGGCGCTGCCCCTCCTGCGCCGCGCGGGGGAGATCTACAGGGCTCAGGGGGCGAGCGGAGAGGTCGACCTGGTGTGGATCCTTCGGCTCACCGGCAAGGCGGAGCTGCGCCGCGGGAGGGTCCACGCGGCGATACCTATGCTCAAAGAGGCAGAGCGCGTGGCGGAGTCGACCCTCGAAGCCGGAGTGGGCTACGAGAAGGAGCTCGGGGCGATCCAGGCGTTGCTCGAAGAGGCCGAGGCCGCGGCGGGGGGGAGGACCGGCAGTTGACCCGAGCTCTCTTCGCAGACCGACAATCATGCTTGCGGGCGGGCCGGAGGCTGAGGCGAAGGCCGGGCGAGGGGGCCTGCACTCTCTTAGACAGGTCGGAGCGGTGATGATCGAGTCTGCCCGAGAGCGCAGGAGAACGCCGTGCAAGGGCGCTCAACGGGCCTCTGGGCGGTTTCGCCACCGTCGATGTGGGGCGATGACGACGGGGATCTGAGGGGGGATCGCTTGCCTCGACAGCGGCGGCTGGGCACTCTGACACTGTCTTGACCTCGCTTGATGTTCGCCGCTTGCACCCTCTGTTGACCTGTGCAGGACGCCGTGCCGCGCCTATCAGGGGGCCCATCGCCGCGCTCCTCGTGCCGGCGCTCTTGATCGGAGCCTGCACGGAGCCGACGGGGCAGACCGCGAGCGCGACCGAGGCGAGCGCGACCGAGGGGACAGGCGGCAGCGAGACCGAGGCCGAGAGCGTGACGGTGACCGCGACGGAGGGGACCAGCACGGAGCCGACGATCGGCGAGAGCGAGACGATGGGGACGACCGGTGACGGCGGCAACGCTAGCTTCGACGTCCGTGAGAGCGTCGAGCAGCTCCACGTCACCCACGCGGAGCCGGGCGATACGCTCGTTCTCACCGACGTGGGCGGGGGCGAGGTCCAAAGCGGCGTTGTCGACGAGCTCGGCAGCCTGATCTTCCGCGAGCTTGCGCCCGGCGACGGCTATGTCGTCGCCACCGAGGAGGGCGACGAGTACACCGGAGCGCTGACCGTGATGTCGGTGGAGGGCAGCTTGCCTGAGGATCCCGACTTCTACGCCGCGCAGGAGCTCGGCCCCGGCTTTGGCTACATCCGCACCCGTGACGGCACGACCCTCTCGGTCTACGTCACCCTGCCGGGGCCGCCGGAGGACGGGCCCTATCCGACGATCGTCAACTACTCGGGATACGAGCCGTCCAGGCCCGGCGCGCCGATCGACGCCAATACGATCCCCGAGCCCTTCGAGCTCGATGCGCTCTGCCTCGACCTGCCGATCCTCTGCGACATCCCGAGCCACCCCTCGGGGATGATCGCCGGGATCATGGGCTTTGCGACGGTCGGCGTGAACATGCGCGGGACCGGCTGCTCCGGCGGCGCCTACGACTACTTCGAGACCCTGCAGACGCTCGACGGCTACGACCTCATCGAGGCGGTCGCCGCCCAGCCCTGGGTCGCGGGCAACCAGGTCGCGATGGCCGGACTCTCCTATCCCGGGCTCAGCCAGCTCTGGGTCGCTCAGACCCAGCCGCCGAGCCTCGCCGCGATCTCGCCGCTTTCGGTCTTCTCCGACACGGTGACCTCGACCCTCGCCCCCGGCGGGATGTTCAACGACGGCTTCGCCCTCTCCTGGGCCGAGAACGTGCTCGACGGCGCCGCGCCCTACGGCCAGGGCTGGGAGCAGGGGCAGGTCGACGGCGGCGACGATGAGTGCGCGGGAAACCAGCTCCTCCACGGGCAGCGGGTCGACACGATCGAGAAGGCGTTGATGTACCCCTACTACGTCGCGGAGATCGCCGACCCGCTGAGCCCGCAGCGCTTCGCCGGTGAGATCGAGGTCCCGGTCTTCACCGCCGGCGCGTGGCAGGACGAGCAGACTGGCGGACACTTTACGGGTCTCTGGTCCGCCTTCACCAGCTCGCCGCTGACCCGCTTCTCTGGCTACAACGGGGTCCATGCCGACGGCTACACGCCCGACCTGCTGATCGAGTGGCACAACTTCTTGAGCTTCATCCTGACCGACGAGATCCCCGAGATTCCGCCGCTCGTTCGGACCCTGGCCCCGCTCCTCTTCCAGGACTTCTTCGGCGAGTCGCTCGATATCCCGCCCGATCGCTTCCTGATGTACGACTCATACGACTCGGCGTTGGCGGCCTACGAGGCCGAGGACGACGTCCGGATCCTCTTTGAGATGGGCGCCCACCCGGAGAGCGGTCCCGGAGTCCCGCGCTCGAGCTGGGACGCGACCTTCCCCTCGTGGCCGATCGACGACGTCACGCCTCTGCGCTGGTACTTCAGCTCCAAGGGGCGTCTTCTCGTCGAGCCGCCGCCGCTGGACGGTGGTGCGACCGAGTACCTCTTCGACGCGAAGACGGCGAAGGTGACGACCCTGTCCTCGGGCGACATCAACAACTCGCTGCCGTCGTGGAAGTGGACCCAAGACCCGGACGGTGAGGCGGCGGTCTACGTCAGCGAGGCGCTCGAGGAGGACGTGGTGATGGCTGGCAGCGGCAGCGTCGACCTCTGGTTTAAGAGCAGCGCCGCCGAGGCGGACATCGAGGTGAACCTCACCGAGGTTCGCCCCGACGGCCAAGAGGTCTACGTCCAGAGCGGCTGGCTGCGCGCGAGCCATCGCGGCCTGGCGCCCGAGAGCACGGACCTGCGACCGATCCACACCCACCTCGAGGAGGACGTCGAGCCGCTCGTCCCCGGCGAGTGGACGGAGCTTCGCGTCGAGCTCTTCCCCTTCGCCCACGCCTTCCGGGCCGGCTCACGGATCCGTCTCTCGGTCGACAACCCCGGCGCCTCTCGCCCGGAGTGGACCTTCATCGTCAGCGACCTGCCGGTGGGTACGGTCAACACGGTCGGCCACGACGCGATGCGGCCGTCGAGCGTTCTTCTCCCGGTTCTCCCCGGCGCCGAGGTGCCAAACCCCTTGCCGCCCTGTCCGTCGCTGCGCGGACAGCCCTGCCGCGACTACTTCGAATACAGCAACGACGAGGTCGCGCCGTAGGAGGCCTTGTGAGGCCGCGGTCCGGTGAGCGCCGCCCGAGCGCCTTGGGTCTCCTCGAAGCGGAACCTGAGAGTCGGCTCGAGTGAAGCCTGCTGAGGGTCTCATCGGGTCATCGGGTCATCGGCTCAGCGCTTCTCTGACTTGCGCCAGCGGCACAAACGCGAAGCGCGGACGCCGAGAAGGGGAACGCCAACGCCCTGCGCGGGGCCGGTGGTCACGCGGCCGTAGTTCACACTTTGGGTGCCGCCGTGTTCGGGCTTTCGCGCTGTCACCGACAACATCCTCGCCAGGCCAACGTCAAGCTCGAGCGCAAGTCCCGTGTCGACCCGCGCGACCTCGCAAAAAGCCGAGCGGCCGAGGATTCAGCGCGAGAGCGAATCGCGCATGGGGGCGAGAGCGACGCGAATTCAGCGAGAACGAGGATGTTCGGCGTCTTCAGGTCAACCTGGCCTCGCCGGCCCGTCGTCACGCGGGGTCATCGAGCCAGAGGGGGGCTCTCTCAGGCGGGCGAGTGTGCGTTTGGTGGCGGTGACGAGCGCTCGTAGACCCGGCGTGGGCGAGGTTTTCCCGGCGCGGAGCGGTTATCATCGCCCATCGACGGGTGTTCGCGGCGGTCGTCCGCGGGCTCACGACGAGGTCAGTGTGTTCACCAGAGCCGGAGTTCATGAGCATGACAGGGGCAACGATGGGGTTCGCAGGGATCGACGAGCTGGTCTCGGCGATCGATCATGCGGTCATTCGCGGGGAGCAGCGCGACGTCGTCGCCGAGCTTCAGCGGAGCATGTGTCAGATGATCCGCAACGCGGAGATCCGCCTGCCGGAGTGCGTCTTCGAGGCGCATCATGAGCGCTACGCCAGGCGCGAGCTCTATACCAGCCCCGATCTCGGCTACTCCGTCATCGCCATGACCTGGGGGCCAGGTCAGGGCACGCCTATCCACGACCACTCCGGCATGTGGTGCGTTGAGGGGGTCTGGCGCGGGGAGCTCGAGGTGACCCAATACGAGGTCGGCGATCGCCGCGGCGAGCACTACCAGTTTGAGCCTGTCGGCAGCGTTCAAGCCGGTCCAGGATCCGCCGGTAGCCTGATCCCGCCGCACGAGTATCATACGATCGCCAACCCTAGCCGCGACGAGATCGCTGTCTCAGTCCACGTCTATCGCGGTGAGATGAGGCAGTGCAACATCTTCACCCGCCTCGACGACGACTGGTACGAGCGGTGCCCGCGAAAGCTCGGCCTCGACGCCTGACCGTCGGTCGCGGTGGGCAGAGCTGCCCATCGCCGACGGCGTCGGCTCGACCCGTTGATTCGCCTGAAGTTCGCCGTCGGTGAGCGCTCGCTGCCGTGGCGCTGCCGTGGCGCTGCCGTGGCGCTGCCGTGGCGCTGCCGTGGCGCTGCCGTGGCGCTGCCGTGGCGCTGCCGTGGCGCGGGATGGGCGCTTGCGAGGAGACTTTCCTCTGTCTGTGGGCTCAAGAGGTGCGCGCGGCCCTGACCTATGTAAGAACATCTTACTGTCATGCGCTCCAACCTCAACGTCTCCGCTCTCGTCCTCTCCCTGCTCTCGCTCGGCCTCGGGGCTTGCGGTCTCGACGATGCGAGCGCGGCCGCCTGCATCGGCGAACGTTTTGACGGTCAGTCGACGTCGCGCCACGTCGCCGGCGAGACCTTCTACCTCCCGAGCCTCGATCAGGGGACCCAATGTGCGGAGGTCCGCTGGACCGTGCAGGAGCGGCCGGAGGGGAGCGAGGAGCCGGTGATCCGCGGCGCCGAGGGGAGCTGGCGGATCACGCCGACGACCCCCGGGAGCTGGCGCCTCGCCCTCGCCCAGGCCGATGACTCCGAGGCCGGGACGATCACGATCGAGGTCGTCGACGCGGCCGCGCGTCCCTTCATGAACTACAACTATTACCCCTCGCGCTCGATCGCCGAGGTCGGCGGTGAGGTCTGGGTCGCCAACGTCCAGACGCCGACGATCACCCGCCTCGAGGCCGGGACCTTGGCGGTGCTCGGCGAGCACCCGGTCGGCGCCTGGCCAGTCGCGATCGCCTGGCGTGAAGGGATGGACTTCGCCGTCGTCGCCCAGCGGGGCAGCGACACCTTGGGCCTCGTCGACCGTGAGAGCGGTCGCCTCCTCGACTCGATCTGGGTCGGCGATGAGCCGGCGAACGTGGTCCTTAGCAGCGACGGGGCGACCGCCTACGTCGCCCTCAAGAGCGAGAACGCGGTGGCCGTCGTCGACCTGGCGAAGCGGGTCCGCAGGGCCCGGATCGAGGTCGGCAGCGACCCGCTGGCGATGGCGCTCAGCGACGATGACTCCCGCCTCTACGTCGCCAGCCACCGCTCCGGTCAGCCCTCGCGCTACCCCTACGGCGAGGACCCGGTGGCCGAGGAGCACGACCTGGCGGAGGTCGACACCGCGAGCCTCGAGGTCCGTCGCTGGTGGCTCAACATCGGCGCGACGATCACCGGCCTCCTCCTCGACCCGAGCGGGGAGGTGCTCTACGTCTCGCGGACGACGAGCGACACGGTGGTCAGCCTCGGCGATCCCTCGGCGCCGAGCTTTCGCCACGAGGTCGCGCGCTTTGACGTCGCCAGCGGCGACTTCCTCAGCGCCGCCGATCTCACCCGCCAGGCGACCAGCGGCGGCCCGGCGGTCAGCCTCCACAGCATGACCCTCGGCGGCGGCAAGCTTTGGGTCACGGCGGAGGGCTCCGACATGGCGCTAGGCCTCGACCCGGAGACCCTCGCCGAGGTCGCCCGGGTCGCCGTCCCAGGTCGTCCCCGCGGGATCGCCACGGTCGGCGACGGGGTCTATGTCCACGGCGCGCAGGGTCTCAAGGTCACACGGATCGTCGGCGATATCGGCCTCGGCTCGGTGAGGACCACGACCGATCGCCGCCCAGGGCTCGTCGCCGCGGGGCAGCGCTACTTCACCGGCGCGGGCGAGAGCTACGCGGCCAACTGGTCGTGCAACTCCTGCCACACCGACGGCCTCTCCGACACCCTGATCTGGAACGCGGGGCCCTTCTCGGGGCGCAAGGCGAGCCGACCCTTCAGCTGGCTCGAGGGCACCTACCCGCTCGGCTGGGACGGCTACCTGTCGAGCGTCGACAACTACGCCTTTACGGTCAACACCAACGTCGGCGTCCGGCCGACGACCGAGGAGCACCGGGCCCTCTCCGCCTACCTCGCCTCGTTGATGCCGCCGCCGCCGGCCAACGGCTACACCCGCCTCGACGGCGGCCTCTCGGAGGAGGCAGCGGCGGGCAAAGAGCTCTTCGAAGGGGCGGGCAAGTGCGCGAGCTGCCACCCGCTGCCGCTGACGACGACCCGCGGGCTCCTCGGCGAGGGCGTCTCCGAGGGTCCGACCGACATCCCGAGCCTGGTCGGCACCTATCGCCTCGGCGCGTGGCTCAAGCGCGGCGATTCGCCCACCCTCTCCGGGGCGATCGACCAGGTCGCCGAGGCCTTCGGCGCCGCGGGGCTGAGCGCCGACGAGCGGGCGTCGATCGAGCGCTACCTCCAGGAGCTCACCGGCCGCGACCTCTTCGTTCTCGCCAGCGAGCCGCGGCCGGAGACGAGCTCGGTCAGCGCGGATCAGCCGATCCTGCTGACCTTCTCGCGGCCGCTGTGGAGCGACGCCGACAACCTCGCGCAGATCATCCTCGTCGACGCTGGCGGCGGCGAGGTGCCGATCAGCCGCGAGCTCGACAGCGATGGGCGTCACGTCACCCTCTCGACCAGCGCGCGGCTGGAGCACGGCCAGGCCTACACGGTCCGCGTAGGCCCCGCGCTAGAGGGGTTTGACGGCGAGTCGCTCTGGGTCGCCGACGCCGGCGAGCCGGCGCCCTGGGAGGTGAGCTTCACGACCGCGGCCGCACCGGCCCTGCGTCTCGGCGGTGAGTACCTGTGGACGATCGACATGCCGCTCGCCAACCCCATGACCCAGGAGTTCGACCTCGACAACACCCTGGCGACCCTGGTGCCGCTGACGGCGACGGAGACCGAGAGCGGAGCGGCGCTCCTCCTTGACTACGGCAAGGACCTGCTCCTCGAGCGGGTCGCCTCGGTCGACGGAGACCGCGTCGTCAGCCCAGCCCTGCCGATCCCGATAGGCCCCAGCTTCGCCGACAGCACCGGCTTTCAAGGGAAGTTGGTCGATCTCGACGACGACGGGATCGGCGACTACGCCGAGGGGACCCTCACCATCTCCGGCCCTGGCTTTGTCGAGCCGGGGATCGCCTGGCGCCTGTCTCGACCGAGCGACGGTGGCTGTACGGTCGGTGCGGCTGGGGATGTCGCGCTCGAGGTCACCTTTGGCGAGGACAACCTGCCGGTGATCGACTGGGGCGAGGAGGAGGGGGCCGGCCTCTACGTGATCGAGCCCGACGCCCAGCCGCCGGCCGGGCCGGGTCAGCCGGTCAGCGGCGGCGACGTCTACTGGGCGCTCCAGCTCGAGGCCTTCCCGAGCGGCTTTGTCGGGCCGGTCACCTACGGCGAGCTGCCAGACGCGGCGGTCGACGTCACCGTCGACGTCGGCGGTGCAGCCCCCGGCGCGGCCGCCCTCGTCAGCGGTCAGTGCTACAAGGCGAACGTGCTGACGACGGGCTTCTCCTCCGGCGAGTACACCTTCGTCGCGCCCTAGGACGGCGGCGGCTGCGGCGGCGGTCGGCCCGTCGGCGTTGAGGTCGTTGAGCACGTCCGGGCTGAGGGCTGAGGCCTGCGTCGGCGAGCGAGAGCTCCATCGGCCCGGCCATCCCGACCTGGGAGGGCGAGACGACGTGTGATCGAGCCCCCGTCCCCTTGCGCTCCCCGGTGACGATCGAGCGGGACCTTTGCCCAGGTCTGCTAGGCGAACCCGCAGGCGCGGCGCAGTCTCGCCCGGGCCTGCTCGGGGGCGATCCGCGCGAGGCGATCCAGGGCCCGAAGGGCCGGAGCCGTGCTGACCGCGAGGTACGTGTTCTGCGGGCGCGCTCGCAGCTCACGGCTGCAGAGAACGACGCTCATCGCCAGGCGCGAGCTGACGAGATCAAAGAGAACGTCGAGCTCCTCGGGGGCGAGCGGGAGCTCTTGATGGAAAGCCTGGGTGAGGGTCGCCGCGACCTCGAGGGGGTTGTCCTTGGCGAAGAGCGCGTAGGCGATCGCGATCGCAAGCTCGCAGATCACCGGCGCGCAGACGCTATCGCCAAAGTCGATAAGGCCTGCGACACGGGTCGGGGTCGGCCCCTCCTCGACGAGGATATTGTAGTCGTTGGCGTCGTTGTGGAGGACGCAGCTGCGTAGGGCCGGGAGGAGCGGCGCGACGATGGTGTCGAAGCGATCGATCACGGCGGTGACGAGCGCTCGCGCGTGAGGATCGTCGACGGCATCGAGCCAGCGGCGGAGCCTCGAGGTCTCGCTCAGGGACCACTCTATGCTCCGGGCGGCGTGGGGGTGCTCGAAGCTCAGGAGCCGTCGGTCCATCCGTCCCAAAAGCCCCCCCAAGTCTCGGAGCAGCGCCTCGGAGTGGAGGGGCAGGTCGGCCATCCTCCGTCCGGGCAGATAGCTGAGCATGCGGACGAGGCGGAGGCCGCTAGGGCTGTCGACCTCGCCGAGGCGGGCTCCGGCGGTCGTCGGGATGAGCCGTTGGATCTTCCCCGCCAGCTGGGGCTGGAGCCACTCCATCACCGCGTCCTGGAGCTGGAGATCGGCGGCCAACGTCGCAGAGGAGGCGACCTTGAGCACTCGCACCGAGCCCGCGCCGGTGAGCCGGTAATTCAGGTCTTCGAAGCCGGGCAAGGGCTCCGCGACAGCGTCCATCCCGTAGAGCTCGCGGGCGATGCGAGCGATGTCGTCGACGGAGGGGAGCGCGGTGTCTGTGCACAGCTCGGGGCGGGTCTGCATCTCTACCAGTATGGTCGATGTGGGGCGAGGCTGGGCGAGTTGTGGAGCGATGTCGACGAGGCGCCCCGCGGAGGACAAGAATTCAGGGATAGGCCCGCGAGCACTGGTCGAGCAGCCAGGGCAGCTCTGCCGTGCGCCGACCGAGGAGCACGGCGACGCAGGCCGCGGCGGTCGGCGTGGTCTCGGCGACGCAGCTCCGGAGGTCGTCATCACGGGACGCGATGAGGTTTCTCTGGAGCTCCTGGCGGCGGTGGGGGGCGGTCTCGATCGCCGAGTAGAACCTGTCGACCGCAGCGTACATGTCCTTGCAGGCGGCCTGGGGATCGCTGGGCGGTGGCGAGGGCAGGAGCGGCGCGACGAACTCGCGGAGGCC
>Ga0316189_10005355_pt1 | contig 12296 bp, 10 predicted proteins | sample LowCovwburrow_MG_FD_204930 | JGI IMG/M metagenome (GOLD analysis project Ga0316189, IMG submission 204930) | Coastal sediment microbial communities from Maine, United States - Lowes Cove worm burrow | ecosystem: Environmental > Aquatic > Marine > Coastal > Sediment | place: USA: Maine... | reverse complement strand
GAGTTCTTCAATGCTCTGGATCACCTTGTCGGTGATCAGGGTGGGCTCGTGAAACAGCTCTCCGCCATGCACCACCCGGTGGCCGATAGCGGCAAGCTCATCAAAGTTACACATCATGCCGCTTTCGCACAACATTTCCCCCATTATCCTGATGGCTTCGTTATGGTCCGAGACAGCTTCCCCACGCTCAATTTTTCCGTTTTGCTCGCCGTCGTCTTCAAAACAGCGGAGATGGGCGGAACTGTTCTTCCCGCTGATCTGTTCGATTAGGCCGACGGCAAGAATCCGTAGATCCAGAACCCGCAGGTTCGGCACCTTGAAGAGCTGGAACTTGAGGGAGGAGGAACCGGAATTTATAACCAAAATTTTCATTCTTTATTCTTCATTCTTTATTCTTCATTCTCTTGCGCCTGGATGGCGGTAATGGCCACAGTGTTGATGATGTCCGGAACGAGGCAGCCCCGACTGAGGTCGTTCACCGGTTTACGCAGTCCCTGCAGAACCGGCCCGATGGCGACGGCGCCGGATGATCGCTGCACGGCCTTGTAGGTGTTGTTGCCGGTGTTGAGATCCGGAAAAATAAGAACCGTGGCCCGGCCCGCCACCGCGCTGTCAGGCATTTTTTTGCTCGCCGTCAACGGATCTACAGCTGCGTCATACTGGATCGGCCCGTCCACCAAGAGATCGGGTCTGCGTTTTCTGACAATCGCTGTTGCCTCCCTGACCTTGTCCACATCGGCTCCGGCCCCGGATTCGCCGCTGGAATAGGAGAGCATGGCGATAATCGGTTCAATCCCGAACTGGACAGCGGTTTTTGCTGAACTGATGGCGATCTCGGCAAGTTCAGCAGGGCCGGGATTGGGATTGACCGCGCAGTCGCCATAGACCAAAATCCGGGTGTCCAGGCACATGAGAAAGACCGAGGAGACGAGCAGGACATCGGGCGGAGTCCGAATAAACTGGAACGCGGGCCGGATGGTGTGGGCGGTGGTATGCAGGGCCCCGGAGACCATGCCGTCGGCCATGTTGTTATACACCATCATGGTGCCGAAATAACTGACATCGGCCATGGTGTCCCGCGCCATTTCACGGGTGATGCCCTTGTGCTTGCGCAACTGGTAAAAGGTTTCGGCGAATTCCAGCCGTCGCTCTGCGGTACGCGGGTCAATAATCCGTACCCCTTCAAGCCGTAATCCCAAGGTCGCGGCCCGGTCGCGAATCCGCTCCTCCTCCCCCAGGAGAGTCAGTTCGACCACGTCCCGCAGGCGCAGAATTTCCGCAGCCCGCAAAATCCGGTCATCATCCCCTTCCGGCAGGACGATATGTTTGCCAGCCGCCCTTGCCCGCTTAAAAAGCGAGTACTCAAACATAAGCGGCGACATGGTGCTGGACGGGCTGAGACGAATTTTTTCCTCCAGAGCCGAGGTGTCCACATGGCTCTCGAACATGCCCACGGCCCGCGCGATTTTCCGCTCGTTCTCCGGTCGAAGGCGACCCTTGATCACGCTTACGTCCATGGCCGTTCGATAAGTATCAGTGGCTACCCGGTAGATGGGAATGGAGAGGTCAGCAAGCCCTTCCAGCAGTTTGACAACCGAGGAGGGAGGAACCAGGTCGCCGCTGAGCAACACGCCGACCGGTGAGGGATAGGCGCTGGAGGCGATAGCCCCCAAGGTGGTCAGGATGATGTCCGACCGGTCGCCAGGGGTGATGATCAGATCGTCCTTTTCAAGGTATTCAAGAAAATTGGACGGCCCCATGGCTGCGACCTTGAAGCCGCGCACGTCACGCTGCAACCCGGCTTTCGGGCCGCTGAACCACTCTGCGGCCAAGACGTTGACGATCTCGGCCATGGTCGGTCTGGCCAGGCTTTCCACTTCAGGCAGCAGTTCGATGCTGATCCCGGAAACACAGCAATCGCGCAGAAACCTCTCGCTCTCCTCCAGGATCTCTGGATTGACCCCGTTGACCATCACGCCAATCAGGGGACACTGGAGGCGATGGAAGGTCTTTTCCGCGACCTGGATATTCTCCAGCAGCTCTTCCTGGGAGGCCCGGTAGCCCGACGACACGTACAAGGCCGGAGTTCCCAGTTCCCGGGCGATACGCACGGAAAGGTCGTAATCAAAAGCATCGGAGAGATAGGTGATATCCGGTCCCTCGCAGAGAAGAAAATCACAGCGTTCCTCGGCTTCCTTGAAGCGGGTCACGATCTCCCGCAAGAGACGGCGTTCCTCACCTGCCGCGATCCACGTCCGCGCCTGATCATGGGTCACACCCGCCATGTTGTCAAGGGGAAGGCTGAGCTGGAACTTGCCGGACAGCAACCCGATATGACGATCCCGTTCCGCACTTTCCGCAACAACGGGTCGGAAAAACCCAAGGCGGTTCACCCGGCTCGACAGCATTTCCATAATGCCGAGCGACACGATCACCTTGTTACTATTGGCCTCAAGACTTGCGATATAGAGACTTTCCGCCATGGTACAGTTCCTCCCCCAGTGCTATTGTAACGTTAGGATGATCTTTTCCGCTTCGGGAAACATGTTTTTAACTATATGAGCCGTGATTTTCGCCCGGTCGAGACGGATGCGCCGAAAGAAACCATTATATCGCCCAGTTCTCAATCCGAATGCCGGGTATCCGTTTGAACTCTCTTTCATTATTAGTAACGAGGGTCAGCTCTTCCGTCAGGGCCTGGGCCGCTATCAGCATATCAAGCGGGCCGATAACCTTTCCTCGTTTTTCCAAATCCGCCCGGATAGCCCCGTAGGTTCTGACGGCCTCGGCAGTATAGGAAAGCAGGTCAAACGGAGCAAGGAAAGCCTCAAGCCGTTGCTGATTTTCCTCCTGCTGGGCACTCTTTGCAACCCCGTATTCCAGCTCGGACACGGTTATGACCGAAATCCCTATATCGCCGGGCTGGTACTGTTTGAACCTGCTGATGACCGAAGGCGGGCGTTTATTAATAAGGTAGATGCAGATATCGGTATCAAGCAAAAAGTTCATCCAGCCCTTCCCGCTGCTGTTCTTTTGCTTGGTTCCGTTCTGGAAGAATGGATTCTCCGCCCTGAAGCAGGGTCTGTTCCCAAATGTCCCAGACAGACTGTTCTTTAGGGAGAAGCAGAATGCCGGCACCTGTTTTTTTTATAAAAACTTCTTTGCCTTTGAATCGGAATTCCTTGGGCAGGCGGACAGCCTGACTCCGACCGTTGGTAAATAACTTTGCTGTTTCCATGCGTATTCCTTTTTTTGCGAGATGTGATATATATTGATAAGTATATATCATCTTCCGGTAAAGGTCAACGATCTGAAATCCTATGGTGACGGAGCGCAGTACAACATGAGTGAATGGTTGCGCACCGCATGAAGAGATGCATCTGCTCCTCCTTTCGCTTGACACACATCTCAGGCTGCTGTATCCTTAAATAGACTTAGCTAAACTTAGTTTAAATAAGGAGCATGTTATGATCACTGTCAATACGCATGAAGCCAAGACAAACCTGTCCAAACTGCTGACCCTCGTTGCCGAAAAGCATGAGACTATAAAGATATGCAGGAACGGCAAAGTAATGGCGGAACTTGTCCGGCCGAGATCGGGAAAGGCATCCCCCGGAGAACTCCCGGTCATTCCCGAACTCACCGGAGTTGTCTTCAGAGAGCCTGCCGAGGCCCCGCTGCCGGAGGAATTCTTTCCCGATTACACGCCCGGAGGAGATGAATAGATGCTCCTTCTGGACACATGCGCTCTGCTGATGCTTGCCGGTCGCCGGGAAGATATTCCTGACAAAGTTATAAAGAAACTTACAGCGCAGGCTGACGAACTCTTTATCTCAACGATATCCTCCTTTGAAATTGTTCTGAAAAACCGACTCGGAAAGCTTATCCTGCCCATGGCTGCCGAGGAATGGTATCGCAAGGCGGTCGAAGGCTATGCAATAGAAGAAATACCGGTCAGTTCAACTATCGCCATGAAATCAGCATCCCTGCCTTTCATTCATAAGGATCCCTGTGACAGGATTATCATTGCTACTGCATTGGAACACAGGATGCCGATTATTACCGCAGATCAGATCATTCCTCAATATACCGGCATCAAAGTGATTTGGTAAGATCAGCAGAATCCTCCCGCTGGCAGCGTCCATGTCGCACGCAGGTGACTGGGCGGCACCGAAAAGATGCACAGCGTCCCGGAGGGACTGCCGATAATAGCCCGGTGTTTCAACATCGGGCACGGCGCACCGTTGCCCCTACGCATCCTTGTTTTCCAGGATAGTGCCTTTAATATTGGCATCTTCAAACCTAGCCCCTTCCAAATTAGCACCTTCGAGTTTTGCGTCGTGCAACTCTGCCCAACGAAGGTCGGCATCCTTGAGAATAGCCCCCTTCAGCTTCGCTCCCTCCAAATTGGCCCCTTCAAGATTTGCGCCTCGCAAATTAGCTCCACTAAGGTCAGTATCCTTGAGATTCGCTCCGTCAAGTTTTGCGAATCGCAAATTCGCCCCAGATAAATTTGCATTTGCAAGGTTTACATGGCTCAAATTTGCTTGAATAAGCAATGTATCAGTTAATATTGTATCCTTAAGGCAAGACATGGAGAAGGTCGCACAAGTAAAATTTTGTAAATAAAGCTCATACCCGGATAAATCAAAGAATCCTAACCGTCCTGCCCGAAATTCAGCTCCCCTTAATCGTAAAATCCACTCTCCGAAAGCTGTACGAGACTCTAATTTCAGCCTTGAAACCTTTTTGCTCCACTCTGCAATGTAGAAATGCACGGCTAATAAGGCCGTTTCCGCATTCCGGGCCAAGCGCAGATGTTCCTTAAACCCTTTCCCAAGGAACTCATCAGGAAAAGGCAGGCCCTGATTGATGGTGTAGCTCAACAAGTCACGAGCCATCTCCTGCAAGGCCAGCAGTTCTTCCTTCTCCATTCCTCTGAATTCGTTGCTGATAAATCGCAACAGATCATAATCGATTACTGTGACTGCACAAAAGCTCGTCCAATGCCGCAAAGCCTCCTTTTCCGACCAACCGTCATCAGGGTCTTCCTGCCGCCGCTTGCGCTGCTTCTGCATTTGTCGTAAAAGACGGATAATCCGCAATCCAGTCAGATACTCGCCAAAGCTCTTATGAGTAAATTCAAAGGTAGGGTCGCCGTCCTGGCGGTTTTCAGACTGACGAAAGTAAAAAGCGGTGAGCAGCCGGGTCACGCCCGCCTTGGCTCCTTCCTGGAACCGGTCCAGATATGTTTCAATCTGACCGGATTTGAACTTCTCCCGAATACTGGAAACTGTGGCCGTGCGCCCATCACCATGCCAGACCGCCAAGGCGATTTCTTCCAGCACTCGAAGAAACTCACTTTCCTTCAGTTCGCTGACACAGACCCGACCTTTGCCGCATTCCTCGTACTGGCGGCAATACACCGCTTTGATCAGATCAGCATAAATCTGATTCAGGGTCGTTTCATCGGTAAATTCGATGGTCTTACGTTCATAGCTCAGGGCGACCAGATAATTGAGCAGGGGCTGGGCCGTGATTTCGGCAAGATGTTGTCGATCCAGATCGACAGGTAACTGCGTATAGCCCTTGCCCGTAGCTTTACCGTACTGCCGCCACCAGATCTGTTTTTGATCCTCGGAGTAGGGCTGCACATAACTGATCTGCTTTTTCTCCCGCAGCTTATCTGCCACCGACTGCACAGCAATGGTGCGCCCGGTAATAATGACCTGTCGCTGCTTGCCATAACCGTTGCCTTCCTGGATGCGACGCAGTACCTCGTCGACAAAAGAGTTCGCCACTTCTGAGGCGGACTTGCCCTGCAAAGCCAGTTCATCCAGACCGTCAAAGATGATCAGCAGGCGGTCTTTGCCTGTATTGGCATCCAGCGGATTGCCGGACAGGAACGGGTTGTTTCGGATATGGCTCTCCATTGCCGAGATCAGGTTGTCCGTGGCATCAAAAAGATGGAGGGGAATGTACAGGCAGGGGATGTTGGTTTCTGCGGCGATTTTGGCGGCAAAGATCTTGGCAAAGGTGGACTTACCTGAACCCGGCCCGCCGCTGAGAAAGCGCACTGCTTGGCTGGCGGTGAAGTTGTTCAGCCAGTTGCGGAACTCGCTTTCCAGATCAACCACAATCCGTTTAGCCTTGTCCCGGTGCGGTTCCAGCTCCTGCTCGCGCTTGTCCTCCTGCTCCTTTTCCTCGTAATAAGCCCGCAACGGCACATAGACCTTGTCCACGCCAAAGGCTTCGGCAAACATCCGGTCACTGACCTGCCGTTGCAGATGTTGTGCGTACAGTTGCCAGCTTCGGGCTTCTTCGGTCGCCTTGGTAAAGGGGCTGTCAAAATAGTTTTTCAGCTCCGCATAATCCTGCGGGGTCTTCTTCCAGGTCTCGTGCAGGGCAAAGACAAAATAATCCGGCAGGCGGCAGGCTATCTGCTCCGCATCAGCTGAGGCAGCACCGAGTCCGTGCAGCCAGTTTGCCAAGGGGGCTTGTAACTGCTTGAGCAGGGGCAGGTCACCGGGTTGGTCAAAGAAATCTAGCCTGATAGCTACCTCCGCCCCATCAATCGCTTGTTCAAACAGAACGGAAATTTCGCCCAGCTTCTCCTCGTTCGGCGGATTGCGGAACAGATCTCCATAGTTCTTCACCAGCTCGGCAAAAGCAGCCGTCAGGGCACGGTAGATCAGCAGCCAAGCCAGTTCACCCGGCTTCTTGCCTAGCCCTGCCGCATCCAAGGTGTCCAGAGCAGCTCCGCCGAAGTCGCTCCAGTCCAGCATAGCCCCTTCGACCACCATCTTGCCGATGCCGAGCAGGAGCTTACGCGGTTCCGCCTTGATCTCCCGGTTCCAAAGCGCAACCGGCTTGCTGATGTTTAATCCGTTATCAGGGAGTTCAGGCACAGCATCTCCTTTTTGTTGTAAGGTCATGGGAATATTTTCAAGGGCAGGGCCTTGGCAGATGCTGCTCCGTGGCGAATGAGGCGGCTGAAGAATTCTTCCAGAGCCTCTAACTTTGCCGGGGAAAGGTCGTATTCCATAGCTTGGAGATAATGGAGACAGGCAGTGGGGTCCATCGGGATGCGGCGGGCCGCCCGCGCAGAGATCTCCGGCAGACGCTTTCGGCCCTGATCACGACAGGAAAGCAGGGTCAGATGTAACTCCCTGGCCGCATTTTCGGCGGTTGCGAGAAAATCCTCACGCACAGCGCAGACGGAAAAGACAAAGGGTAGACCGGTCTGTTGATGCCAGAATTCCGCAAGATCGACTTGAACAGGGTAGGGCGAGTTGGTTTCTGTTGCCAGCCGCAGGGCCTCGTCGCCGATAGCAAGCACGGCAGCCGGTTCGTTGGCAGGCTCGCGGACACCGAACACCTCGCCGCTGATATATTTGGGTTTGATTAAGAAAAAATCTTCCAGAATAATGCGCAACAGCCAGACCGAGGTGTCGGACTGACCGGTCATGAGTACCTGCTTGCCGTCCAGCTGCTCCGGCGGAACCGAGGAAAACATGAAGACACTGCCTACCGGCCCGGTGGCGGAAATGGAGAGATCAGCCATGATCCGATACTGCTCTGGTCGGGCCGCATACTCATAGCAGGAGACAAAACCGAGGTCAAGTTCTCCGGCAGCCAGCAAGCGATTGAGTCGGGCAGGCGGGGCCTCGGTCACGGGCCAGTCCGGGCGATGCACCTGTTCTTTCCATACCTCGTAGATAGGAGCGGTGTTGATGTAGTTGACCATGCCGAAACGTGCCATAATATTATTCGGCCTATGCCGCCTCAACTTTTTCAAATAGCAGCCGTTCAAAACCAAGAGAGACCACTGCAAAACGTTGTAGGCGCAGATTGCCGTATTTGCGTTCCAAAATGTCGCCGTATTTCTGCACCTGCTCCATTGCATCTTGCAGCTCCTGTTTCATGGAAGGCAAAGCGCGAAGGGCGTCAGGAGACAGTTTCTTCGCCTCTTCTCCGGTCAGTCCAGCCTTGTGCAGAGGGACGAATTTGAACTCTATCAGGATGTCAAAGACCTTTCCGTGTCGTTTGTCAGGGCGGATAATCATGCAAAGATCCGCATAGCGCCGTTCAAGCTCCGGCTCTGAGTCCATGATGTAGATCAGATCATTATACAGCAAGGTGAGAAAGGCTGTTTTGATGGTCAGTTCATTTGCCCAGCGGTAATCCCGGTTATGGAATACCCTGAAATAATGCTGCTCCATAAAGTCGCATAAGGGTTGCATGTCTCCTTTCTGGTAGACCAGATGGGCAGCTGCTCGGCCCTGATCTCGTTCGTCCGGTTCCGGCAGGAACATCTGGCGGATGCGATCTACATACATGCCCCGAGCAACAAGATTAGGAACCCGCAGGATCAGATTCAAATCCTCGCTTTCGCCGTCTATGGTCAGCACGCCGAAGTAGTACAAGAAAGAGGCCAGAAAGGCTTGATCTTTCGAGGTATCGCTTAACATCTCCCTAATGCCGAAGCGTTTGCTGACATCGGGAATCAGCACCTCGTGTTCCTGTCGGGCAAGGTCCATGAGTAACTGTCTTCCCTTGGGCAGCTGGGCGATATAGGCGAGTTTTGCCTCGTCTGCGGCAAGGTTGCCATCCAGCATATTGCGGGGAAAGGAGCAGGTTTTTTGGAACTGCTGCAAAAAATAGAGGCTCAAGGTCGGATTATAGACTCGTTTAGTCTCGGCGGGTGTAAACATATAGCCGTTATACCAGGTGCGGGCCGTGTTCATAGCCTCCTGAGCCTTCTCCGTACCATATTCACATTGACGGACAATCTCGGTAACAGCTTTGCTCAGTTCTTCTTCTCGAAATCCGCAAAGATCGTTGAACTCCGGCTCCAGGTAGATATCTGCGGCAATATTATAGCCGCTGGTGATGTCGCTCAAAACCACGGGTGATACACCGGTAAGGAGCATCCGATCAATGATTGAGGAGGAGGAAGAGGCTTTCAGGGCCTTGAATAGGGTTTTCAGCGGCCCGGCTTCGTGAACCAAGGCGGCGTAGCGGTCGTCCTCGGTCTGCGCACTCATCATGACCTCATTGGCAAAATTGTCGTACTCGTCAATGAAGAGATATACCTGATGTTTAGTGCAAGCAACCGCATTCACCAATGATTCGAGGCTGCGCAGGGCATCATTTTCATATGTGGTAATTTCCGGTAGCCCGATATCCTTATACCTCATTTTAAATCCTTCAAGACGACCATTGATATGGTTGTATAGAGAATTTTTCATAGCCTCAGCATCGCCGCCCGCATCAACGCAGGAAAAATCAAAACGCAGAATGAGGTAGGTATTGCGCAGGGCCGTGGGAGCAGCCCCTATGGCAAGATCGCCGAAGAGCTGATCAAACTCATCCTTGCGCAGGATGTCGTAATAATTATCCAGCATGGAGAGCAGCAGGCTTTTGCCGAACCTGCGGGGACGGATAAAGAGCTGGTTGCTGATAGCCTCCAGCAGGGGAATCTTGTCGGTCCGGTCGCAGTAGAAATAGGATTCAAGGCGAATTTTACGAAAGTCGGCAATACCATAGGGGAATTTCATAGAGTTACTCATCTTTGACAAACTGCATCTGTTCCTGAATCACCTCAAGCCATTGCCCCTGATTTTTGCTGTCCACCCAGATCGGCAGGTTGGTCGCCGCATCAGTGATAACAATTTCAGGGATACTGCCCGCCAAACCGCCCTCCTCATTGACGGTGGCCACGGTGGTCAGCCAGAACAGCCTGCGTTTGTCGTCAATATCTTTGATATAGGGCCTGTTCTCTACCGGCTGGTTTTTTGACCAATCATAGTTTTTCTTGCTCTCCATCACTTTGGTGGCAATGGCCGAGGCCCCGGTGAGGCTTTCTTTTTTCTTGGAATGATCATAAATATAGATTTTTTCATCCCTGCCGTCACTGGCAATAAACAGGGAAAGGCTCAGGCCGTGTTTGCGTTCGTCATAGGGTTCTAGGCCGAAATAATGAAACAGGCCGTCTTTCTTATCCACACCTTGAAAGAGCAGCACATAGGGCATTGCATTATGGTTGCCCAGCATCTTGGGAATGCGGATGTCGCCATCGTGATAACTTTTTATAGGGTTTAAGAAACCTTTTTGAAATTTAAACGATTCGGCGATACTGCGCGAGGCGGCGTAGGGGATGAGGTTCTGTCCCTTGAGATAAGGATGATCAGCGATGTGTTCAGCAGGGATAAACTCGCCCAGCCCGAAAATAAAGCGTTTGAGGAAGGTCAAAAAAGCCGAGCTGTTTGGCTGGCTCTGGCGGATGATATGCACCCCGGCAAATTCGATATGGGGAAAGAGTAACCCTTTGTAGCGAGCAAGGGAAACCAGTTGCAGCCAGTTCCCCTTGCCATCCGGCACCACTTTGACATTGGTCGGGAAATAACTGAAATATTTTAACGGACCAAGGGATTTGACAGCATTGCTCTTCACGTTTTTTGAAAACAGGAGATGTTCACCCGTGGAAAAATGCACCTTTTCCCGTTCAGAGAAATCCGGCGAAGCCGAGCTTGCTGAAATAATGAACAGCTCCTCGATCCTGCCTTTGAACAATTTCTGGCCGAGATAGGTGGGAAAAATCTCCATAGCCCATTTTTGCTTGCCGTCGGCCAGAATCAGATCAGGAATCGTCACTGACTCAGTTTCATTGATTTTTTCGCTGGCCTGCACATAGATGGAATCTAAGGGCTGGACTCGTTCTGATCGGGTGAGCGGCAGCTCGTGCAACTCGACAATATTCAAGGACTGATATCTGAAATAGGCAGCCAGATATTTCGGCGCATCGCTGAGAACATAGATTGTCAGGCAGGCAAAAATAATCAGGGAAAGGGGCATTACAATTTTTAGCCTGATCTTTATCTTTATGAGGATCGCCAATATAATGAAATAAACAGTCAGCACGATAAAGGCAAAGCTGTATTCTCGCAGGGTGAGAAAGAAGGGCTGCCAAACGGCCCGGAAGAGAACAAGCAGGATCAGCAAAGTGACGGCAGCAAAGATAAATTTGCCCTTATTCCTCCTGAAGAATCCGCTGATCCGAGTGGATATTTTGTCTTTTGCCACTGCAAACCAGCTCTCCTCCTGCACATTCTCCATGTTCTGGATGTTCTGCTGTTCCGGCATTACTTCTTCCCCTTTTGAAATTCGCGCAGAGCGGCCAAGGCTTCTTGATCCTCTTTTGCCCGTTGCTCCGCTGCTGTGTTGCTGCTCCCTGTATCGGTATCACTACTCTTCTTCGGCCCCGCCTCCTCTGGCGTGGAAAAACCGTGCCGCAAGGAATCCTCCACAGTGTCTTTGACCTCATCAAAGGAACGATGCATTTCTTCTATCGGATCAATTTTGCCCGTGCTGATATCATCAAGGGTGGTCACGGTTTTGCTGAACGCCCTGGAGAAAAAAGCCATCAGCACTCCGCCGAACCAGAACCCCAGAAAAACAATGGGTGTTCCTATAAACAGGAGGATAATCTTTATGCCGGAACCAAGGGTGTTGAATTTCCAGAAGATCAGGCTAAGAATGAGGTCAAAGACAAACGCGGCGGTCAGCCGGGTGCCGAGGCTCTGGTTATAGATAAATCCTTTGGTTACCTCGGCCTCGGTGATTTCCTGACGATGGCCTACATTATAGAGGAGGAGGTAGAGCTTTCTCAGGAAGAATTTTCCTTTTTTATCTAAGAGGTAGAATTGTGATGCTAAGATGAAATAGACCAGCAGCCAGATGTATAGGGTGTCCATCTTTTTTTTCCTATGTCAGATTTTTTGCCGCCTTTGTAAAAGCGAGTAACGCACATCACCCAGCCTCAAATACCCGAAAGCCCTGATTGCCAAAACAGTAAATCACAAAGAGGGAAATGTGGGCCTCCGGATATTCCTCCTGCAACCCCTCAGCATAACCGGTAATTTGTTCCATATCTTGAGACCGGAGCTGGAAATCAGAGATACTTGTTTTGAATTTGTTGAATTCGGTATTGGAAAAATACTTAAATTCAATCACCCAGCGCAGGCCCGCGTAGATTTCATTATACTTGCCCACAAATTCCAGATCGCTCCGACCTTTGGGGTAGGAACGCTCCACATGCCAGGTGAACCAGCGGGAAAGGTAGCGGCTGCACAGTTCGTAAAAAGTGGTGCGGTAGAAGTTCTCGTTGACCTGCTGGAAAATCGCCTCGGGCAGCTGAGAAACATATTCCTGCCAGTAACCGGCAAAGAGCGGCTCTAGCTGCGGTTTATCGGAAAAGGCCTGCATGAATTCGGTGTAGCGGGTGGAAACGTCGA